>UMKD01006222.1_pt1 | contig 26552 bp, 24 predicted proteins | sample 1966221 | NCBI WGS metagenome assembly UMKD01 (sample SAMEA4836167, study PRJEB28245) | human gut metagenome | biome: gut microbiome; material: fecal sample | place: Denmark | collected 2008
CTAACCCATTATCACTATCACCACAACGTCGCCTATTAATTATTACTGGTCCAAATATGGGCGGTAAAAGTACCTATATGCGCCAAACTGCATTGATTACCTTATTAGCGTATATCGGCAGTTTTGTTCCTGCCAGCAAGGCAGTAATAGGGCCAATCGACCGTATTTTTACTCGTGTTGGAGCCTCTGACGACCTTGCTTCTGGCCGTTCCACCTTTATGGTTGAAATGACAGAAACCGCCAATATCCTTCACAATGCGACAGAACATAGCTTAGTGCTAATGGATGAAATTGGTCGCGGGACTTCAACCTATGATGGTCTTTCCCTTGCTTGGGCTTGCGCTGAAAATTTAGTTAATAAAATCAAGGCAATGACCTTATTTGCTACGCATTATTTTGAATTAACAACACTACCTGAAAAACTCGAAGGTGCGGTCAATATTCACCTCGATGCTATTGAGCACGGTGATACCATTGCCTTTATGCACAATGTTCAAGACGGCGCCGCCAGCAAAAGCTATGGCCTTGCTGTCGCTTCTCTTGCAGGCGTGCCAAAAGATGTGATTAAACGAGCGAAACAAAAGCTTAAAGAACTCGAAGTGATCTCAAACAATGCCAATGCGAGCCATGTGGATAGCGCTCAGCTTAGCTTTTTAACCACAGAAGATGTCGAACCATCACCAGTATTAACTGCTCTCGCTGAAATTGATCCCGATAAACTCACTCCGCGCCAAGCCCTAGATTGGATTTATCGGTTAAAGGATATGGATAACTAACATGGATGAGTATGCGCAATTACTCACACCAATCAGGCAGTTTCTGCAATGTGAAACGCCTGATGCGTGGGTAAAAAAAGCGAGTTTGCCTGAAAACTTGCCCATTATCTTAAAAGACCATTTATTATGCGAATTAAAAGCCGCGCAAAGTGCGATGTTTTTAATTCGCAAGTATGCCGTCGATAAAGACAGTGCTGCAGTACTACTTGAATGGTTTAAACCTTATGAATCATTTGCTTATGACAGAATTGGTGACATCCATACATTAAGAAACAAAAATCAGGTTTCTAAACAGATATTGGCAAAAAAACAATCAACTTATAGCCAAGATTTAATTGATAAAATGGTCCTGCTAATCAAAGAGGAACTTCATCATTTTTACCAAGTTCTAGAGATTATGCATGAACGTAATATTCCATACGATGGCATCACTGCAGGCCGTTATGCTAAAGGGTTGTTGAGCCATGTCGACCCCCATGATCCAAAAACCTTAGTTGATAAGCTAATTATTGGAGCTTATATCGAAGCACGTTCTTGTGAGCGTTTTGCTAAACTCGCCCCATTTCTTGATGAGCAGCTGGCAAATTTTTATATTTCATTATTACGCTCAGAAGCTCGCCACTATCAAGATTATTTGCACTTAGCACAATTAATTAGCAAACAAGATATTACTGAGCGAGTTAATTATTTTGGTATTATTGAAGCTGAATTAATTTCAACACCTGATGATGATTTTAAATTTCATAGTGGTGTCCCCATTAACTAAGCTTGTTCTCTATTATTTACATATAAAAAGTCCCTATAAACCTTAGCTTATAGGGACTTTAACTATCTAATCAACACCCTACATATTAAATAGCGACTCCAGAGTCAGCTCTTCTCCATGTAAAATATCTTTTAATCGCTTTAAACCTTCTACTTGGATCTGGCGAACACGTTCTCTTGTTAACCCTATTTCACGGCCAACTTCTTCCAGAGTTTCAGCTTCATAGCCTAAAAGCCCAAAACGTCGTGCTAAAACCTCCCTTTGTTTTGGGTTCAATTCATATAACCACTTAACAATATTCTCTTTTAAGTCATTATCTTGAATTGTATTTTCTGGACCTGAATCATTATCATCAGACAATACCTCAAGCAAAGATTTCTCTGAGTCCCCTGCAATTGGCGTATCAACAGATGTGATACGTTCATTTAAACGTAACATCCTACTGACATCTTCGACAGGTTTATCTAGCTGCTCAGCGATCTCTTCAGGGCTTGGCTCATGATCCAACTTCTGGGCTAATTCACGTGCAGTACGAAGGTAAATATTGAGTTCTTTAACGATATGAATAGGAAGACGAATGGTTCGAGTTTGATTCATGATCGCGCGCTCGATCGTTTGGCGGATCCACCACGTTGCATACGTCGAGAAGCGAAACCCTTTTTCAGGATCAAACTTTTCAACCGCACGAATCAACCCAAGATTTCCTTCTTCTATCAAGTCGAGTAATGCGAGACCTCGATTATTATAACGACGTGATATTTTTACAACGAGACGAAGGTTGCTTTCTATCATGCGCTGTCGTGATGCAATATCTCCACGCAATGCACGTCTTGCATAGAAAACTTCTTCTTCTGCTGTAAGGAGTGGTGAGAACCCAATCTCACTAAGATAAATTTGAGTGGCATCCAGAACACGTTGATTTGTGTTCTGGAGTAAATCCATTTCGTCATCTAGCTCAGTAACCAGATCCTCTTCTTTAAACTGACTCTCGTCAAAAGTGTCATTTAAATTACTTTCATCGAGGTCATTATATAACTCGTTAACTTTCAGCGAACTTTGGCTCATCAGTGACTCCTACCCTAGATAATGCGGACAGAATGTCAAAGCACTCTGCCCAGTTTATCGTTGCGGCAAATAGCGCAACGGGTTTACTGATTTTCCCTTGTAACGAATTTCAAAGTGTAGTCTAACCGAACTAGTTCCAGTACTACCCATAGTGGCTATTTTTTGACCCGCAGTGACATCCTGCTGATCACGCACAAGTAACGTATCATTGTGAGCATAAGCACTTAGATAGTCATCGTTATGTTTTATAATTATTAGATTTCCGTATCCACGCAAAGCATTACCTGCGTAAACGACTTTTCCTGGCGCAGCAGCAAGCACAGCTTGACCACGAGAACCGGCTATATCTACCCCTTTGTTCCCGCCTTGAGCATCAGAGAAACCTTCAATCATTTTCCCTTCAGCTGGCCAACGCCATTTTATTGACGAATTATTCGTACTGCTGACTGCGGTAGAAGCGGTTGCTGTCGAGGTTGTTGTTGTCGTTGAAACTTGCGTTGCAGGTTTCTTATTATTAGGCAACATCTTACCTGAAGTTTGACCACCACTGTTTGCAGGATACTCATTAGTTGTTCGAAGATCAACCGCTTGCTGATGACTATTTGATGAATTTGCCGCTAATTGAGTGTTCGAGTTCACATTTGTGTTACCAATATTAATAACCTGCCCTACATTTAGGCTGTAAGGTTCTGGAATATTGTTTCTCGATGCTAACTCACGGAAATCATTACCGGTTAAGTATGCAATATAGAATAATGTGTCACCACGCTGTACCGTATAACTATTACCGCTATAACTGCCTTTTGGAATACTGCCATAGTCACGGTTGTATACAATGCGCCCTTCACCATTAGTTGTTACCGGCGCTGAACTACGGCTGACAGGCTGAGTGTTAGTATTACTTGATAAATTTGGACGAGACGACGGCATTGCCGTGCTCATACCCGTATTTGGTGACGAGGCCGGTGTCGTCCTTTGCACCGTCTGTTGGCTAGACTGGCTATCATTCACACTCGAAATAGGTGCCGCTGTATGATACGGTGTAGAACAACCTGCCAATAGCGCTCCGCTAAATGAAAAGATGACGGCCCATCGAATTCTGCTTATAGGGCTAACAATTTTCATGCTTCTTCTCCCGTGAAGAAAAATCTGACGCGACAATTCAAAACAATGTCAGCAATAGAGTTATCATAAAATATTTCACTTATTAAAGCAGAAATACAAAATAGTGAACAAGTTAAATATATTAAAAATATAACAATTTGAGAGTATGACCTAACGCTTTAAGCTATTCCCCCAAATTCAGCTGGGTAAAATATCATATTTGGAATAGTTTTACTGCTATTTGGGTTAATAGAACCTTTGCAATGATATTTTAGTTAAATCGATTATAAAAATAATCAGACTTTGATTAAATACCATTACAAATAGGTTAAAGGAGGTCACCGGCAACCAATGGGACAAAACGGACTTTTTCAATAACATTAGTATGGTAATCATTACCACGTCGAGTAATTAGCTTCAATGCTTGTTCTTTATCACCGACAGGTAAAACCATTCGCCCGCCATCTTTTAATTGCCCTAATAATAGAGCCGGTATTTCTGTTGGTGCCGCAGTAACGATAATAGCATCAAAAGGCCCTTTAGATTGCCAACCTTCCCAGCCATCTCCATGACGCGTTGAAACATTATGTAAATCAAGCTGTTTCAAACGCCGTTTTGCAGCCCATTGCAAGCTCTTCACCCGCTCAACAGAAAAAACATGTTTAACTAAGTGTGCCAATACTGCTGTTTGATACCCTGAGCCTGTCCCTATCTCAAGAACGTGATCATTCGGAGCTAAAGCCAATAGCGCCGTCATTTTAGCAACAATATACGGCTGAGAAATAGTTTGCCCATGCCCAATAGGTAATGGGATATTGTCATAGGCTTTATGGGAGAGCGCTTCATCCACAAACCGTTCCCGAGGAACGAGTGAAATGGCATCTAATAGGCGCTCATCGTGAATTCCCTGTTGGCGTAATTGAGCCAAAAGTTCTTTCATGAGCCCTGTTTTCATTTTACTGACACTCCTGATTTTTCGAGCCACTCTTCTACTAATGAATGTGCTTTATAAGCGGTTAGATCAACTTGTAATGGGGTGATGGAAACATAGCCATTTTGCACAGCTTCAAAATCCGTTCCAGGGCTGGCATCACGAATTTCACCAACAGGCCCTAACCAATACAGTGTATTCCCTTTCGGGTCTTCTAAACTATACACCTCAGAGGCGGCGTGACGGCTGCCACAACGAGTGACTTTGATTCCTTTAATCTCTTCGTACGGGATATCAGGTACATTTATATTTAAAATATTGCCTGCTCGCAATGGGTTCTTCTGTAAGAGCGCTAAAATATCGCATGTCACTTTAGCGGCACTTTCGTAATGCGTTTCGCCATCTAGCGATACCGCAATTGAAGGTAAACCTAAGTGGCGGCCTTCCGTTGCCGCTGCAACCGTGCCTGAGTAAATAACATCATCCCCTAAATTAGGGCCACAGTTGATACCAGATACAACAATATCAGGGCGTGGACGTACCACTTTATTCACCCCAATATAGACGCAATCTGTCGGTGTGCCTTCTTGTACAGCAAGGTCACCATTACTTAGCGTCTGAATTTTAAGTGGTTTATCTAATGTTAATGCGTTCGAAGCCCCACTCCGATTGCGGTCAGGCGCAATCACTTGAACATGATAATATTGGCGTAGCGCAGCCGCAAGGGTTTGAATCCCCGGCGCATTTACCCCATCGTCATTACTCAATAAAATCTTTAGCATCGACATTATCCTGCCCATTTTGATTAATAATTTCTCTCACAACACTGGTTGCAAAACAACCCGAGTTTAAGAAAAAATTCAGTTTTACCGTCGAGTCATCCAACCATTCCCACTGTAAATTTTGTGGTTTAACAACTACCGCCCGTCTAGCTGAAGAAACTCGTTCGCGCTGCATTAAAGAGATAAAGGGTTGATAATCCTCTAAACACTGGGTTTCAAATGCCAGTGCTTCATCCTGAGTACCCAATTCCCCATCACCTGGTAATGGCGCAGTAATACTTAATTCATTGGACTCCAAGCGAGGTTGCAATGTAGCAAATTCATCTTGTGTCGCGACAAACCAACTTCCTCTGCCGGTTAATTGCAGCGCATCACCCAACATTACGTGTTGAGCGGTATTATTTGCAATACGTTCACTTGCCACATGATTAAACATTGCACTACGTGCAGCAGAAAGATAAAAACTACGCTTGTTGCGTTCACGTACGTTGATTTCTTGGTTTGCCCAACGCAACGCTTGCGTTAAATTTTGCCCATCGCGCCCAAAACGTTGTTCACCGAAGTAATTAGGCACCCCTGATAATGCAACTTTCTGTAAACGTTGCTCAACGTCTTTTGCATCTGAAATATCACGCAAGGTTATTTCGAACTGGTTTCCTTTCAAGGAACCAATACGTAATTTGCGTTTTTGCCGAGTGACAGCCAGTATTCGGCAGCATTCGAGTTGCCAAGTCGAAAAAACAGGTGTTTCTTTACCTGGCATTTGCAGGCAAAACCACTGCTCCGTTACTGCATGCCTATCTTTTAAACCTGCGTAACTGACCGCTCTCGCTGAAATTTTAGCAAATTTTGCTAGTTGTTCAGCAACAAACACCGTATTGCAGCCTGTTTTTTCCACACGAACCATAACATGTTCGCCTTCGCCATCTAGCTCAAAGCCTAAATCTTCTTTGACGATAAAATCTTCTGGGACACTTTTTAATGTGCCAGAAGACAATGGCTTACCATGCAGGTACTGAACATTCATTACTTTCATTACTATTATCTTTTATTAAAAGAACAACTGCAGCACAGGCAATGCCTTCTTTACGCCCCACAAAACCTAATTGCTCGGTTGTGGTCGCTTTCGCATTGACATCATCCATGTGGCACTCAAGGTCTTCGGCAATATTCACACGCATTTGCGCGATATGTGGCAACATTTTTGGTGCCTGTGCCATGATGGTAATATCAATGTTACCAATGCGATACCCTTTGGCACGCACATGGCAAAACGCGTCTCTCAATAAGACTCGGCTATCCGCCCCTTTATATGCTGGGTCAGTATCAGGGAATAATTTACCAATATCCCCTAATGCAGCAGCGCCGAGAATTGCATCAGTTAACGCATGCAATACCACATCACCGTCAGAGTGCGCGAGCAAACCTTGTTCATAAGGGATACGCACACCACCAATGATAATAGGGCCTTCGCCACCAAATTTGTGTACGTCAAAACCGTGTCCGATTCTCATTTTTTTTCCTTAATTGTTCATTCTTGAAAGATAAAATTCCGCTAAAGTGAGGTCTTCTGGGCGCGTCACTTTTAAATTATCAGCGCGGCCAGCAACTAACACTGGTTGGTGGCCGCAATACTCTAGCGCAGAAGCTTCATCTGTGATCACAGCGTTTTCTTTCAAGGCCTTACTTAGACAGTCCCGTAATAATGTTAACGGAAAAAATTGTGGTGTGAGCGCATGCCATAACGCTTCACGTTCAACAGTGTGGTCAATTAATTGACTCGCTATTGAGCTGCGTTTCATGGTGTCGCGTACGGGGGCTGCGAGGATCCCACCACAACAATTTTTTTCCGCTGCTAATTGAATAATTTCATTTAAATCTGATTGATGGAGGCAGGGACGCGCCGCATCATGCACTAATACCCAGCAATCTGAAAAATTGGGGTTAGTGATTAAAAAATCCAGACCTGCTAATACTGAATCAGCACGTTCTTTGCCACCAATAACCGTCGTTACTCGTGGGTCATTAGAAATTGCAAGCTGCTGAAAATAATCGTCTTCTGCACTCAAAGCAACCACAATCTCTTGCACTTTATCATTTTCGAGCAATGCGCTTATGGTATGTTCAATGATCGTTTTACCTGCAACCTGCAAATATTGTTTTGGGCACTCGGCATTCATACGGCTACCTACCCCAGCAGCAGGAATCAGTGCAACAATTTGAGGGAGATTGTTTTCTGGGGCATGATTTGGATTTGTCATTGTTGAATTCTTACATCAGAAATTATCAGGCTAATGGGTATACTATTTTGACATCATTTTATTATGTCTATTTCTGGTTATTACTTTCTTTAACCATCCGATAAAATGATTCCCCTGGTTTGATCATCCCAAGCTCAGTTCGAGCTCGTTCTTCAATCGCATCTTGGCCATCATTTAAGTCGTTGATTTCAGCGAATAGCTGTTCATTACGCATTTTTAAACGCGAATTTACAATTTCCTGAGCGGCGACATCATCTTTGACTTGTACGTAGTCGTGTATGCCATTTTTGCCTAACCATAAGGAATACTGTAACCAAGCTAATATCGCAATTAATAGTAGCGTTAATTTACCCATCTTGCCCCCTGAAATGATTTGCTAATCATCCCATAACTCAACGATTGACGCTACTGTGATACTGAAATTGTGATAAAAAGTCAGATTAAGTCGGGTTTGAATACGCAAAATACCGCCTTATTTTACCATCGAATAAAATAAAGGAGGTATTTTAGCTGTATTAATAATCTAGCTGAATGACATGATTGCGCAATAAAAGCGCAATGATTTGGGAAAGAGAATCCGAAATAGGTTGTTGACCATCCAGATGCAGCTCAGGATGTTGTGGTACTTCATAAGGGGAATCAATCCCAGTAAATTGTTTTATTTTCCCTTCTCGTGCTTGTTGATATAACCCCTTAGGGTCTCTCTGTTCACAAACATTTACGGGGGTATCCACATACAACTCAAAAAATTGCTCGGGTTCAAACAAGTCACGAACTTTCTGTCTATCCGATTGGAAAGGTGAGATAAAGGCAGTCGCAACAATTAACCCCGCATCGACCATTAACTTCGCCACCTCTCCCACTCGACGGATATTTTCTTGTCTATCAGCCTCACTAAATCCTAAATCACGGCATAAACCATGGCGAATATTATCGCCATCCAACAAGTAGGTTTTCATTCCCATGGACGTAAGTTGGTTCTCTATTGCCCCCGCTAATGTTGATTTCCCAGAACCTGATAACCCGGTGAACCACAACACAGCACCTTTATGGCCATTATTACTTTCGCGTAATTGGCGAGTTACCGCGTGTTGGTGCCAAACAATATGGTTTTCTTTTGTCATCCGTATTATTTCCCACCTAAAACATCACGTGCACCCCAATGTGGGAAATGGCGGCGGACTAATTTGTTTAGCTCTATTTCAAATTCACTAAAATTACTATTTTTTTCAAAGACAGGGGCTTGTGTTTCGCGGACTAAACCCGCTCCGACGGTCACATTTGTTAATCTATCAATAAAAATCATTCCGCCAGTGTCTGCATTGCGTTGATAGTTTTCCAGTAACAATGGTTCATCAAAGGAAAATTCGACTAAACCAATACCATTCAATGGTAGCTCTGTCGCCACTTTCTGCGTTAAATTATTGATATCTACTTGATATTGAATATTTTCTACTTTTGCCCGACTGCGTTTTCCCGCAATTTTAATATCAAGTTGTTGGCCTTGAACTAACGGCTGCTCAGACATCCACACGACATCAACAGATGCATGCTGTGTGCTTTGTAAGGTTTCATCTTGTGCAACAATTAAGTCGCCACGACTGATATCAATTTCATCCTCAAGCACTAATGTAATTGCTTCCCCCGGCACAGCGAAATCTTGTAACCCTGAAAATGTCACAATTTCTTTGATTGCTGAGATGGCGCCAGAGGGCAACACTTTAATCTTTTGCCCCACTTCCACGACACCTGATGATAATGTCCCGCTGTATCCGCGAAAGTCCAAATTTGGGCGGTTCACATATTGCACAGGGAAACGCAAAGCTTGCTCCGAGGCTTTTTGTTCCACTTGAACATTTTCCAATATCGATAATAGCGTATCGCCTTGATACCATTTAAAATTATCACTTGAATTTACAATGTTATCGCCATCTAGAGCAGAGATAGGTACAAACCATACCTTTAAATCCACAGGCAATTCCATCGCAAACTTTTGGTAATCTTGTTTTATTTTTTCAAAAATGGCTTCACTGTAATCCACCAGATCCATTTTATTGACGGCGACAATAAGATGGCGAATCCCAAGCAATGTACTAATAAAACTATGTCGACGTGTTTGCTCCTGTACCCCTTTTCGAGCATCGATCAACAAAATAGAAAGTGAGCAAGTTGATGCCCCTGTCGCCATATTGCGCGTATATTGTTCATGACCGGGGGTGTCCGCAATAATAAATTTGCGTTTTTCTGTTGAAAAATAACGATAAGCCACATCGATTGTGATCCCCTGCTCACGTTCAGCAGCAAGGCCATCCACCAGCAAAGCAAGGTCAAGCTTTTCCCCTTGAGTCCCTATCCGCTTACTGTCACTTTGCAAAGTTGACAGCTGATCTTGGTATATTTGGCGGGTATCATGCAGTAAACGGCCGATTAAGGTACTTTTACCATCATCCACATTCCCACAGGTTAAAAAACGCAATAATCCTTTTTGTTGCTGCGCCAATAAGTAAGGTTCTACCCCACCTTGCTGTTCGATTTGATGAGCGATTGATTCATTATAAACGGCTTGTGCCATGATTTTTCTCCTGACTTTGCGTATTCACCTTGCCCACTAAAAATAACCTTGGCGCTTTTTCAACTCCATAGAAGCGGATTGGTCGCTATCAATCAGCCGCCCCTGCCGCTCACTCGTTGTGGAAATCAACATTTCTTCTATAATCTCAGGCAGCGTTTGTGCTTCTGATGGCACAGCTCCGGTCAGTGGCCAACAACCTAATGTTCTAAAACGCACTTTTTGCTGACTAATGACTTCACCAGCTTGTAAGTCAATACGGTTATCATCCACCATTAACAAAGTGCCGTCCCGCTGAATAACCGGCCGCTCTTTTGCAAAATACAGGGGAACAATATCGATATTTTCCAAATAGATATATTGCCAGATATCGAGCTCAGTCCAATTTGATAACGGGAAAACTCGAATACTTTCCCCTTTATTGATCTGTCCATTATAGTTATGCCACAACTCAGGCCGTTGGTTTTTAGGATCCCAACGATGAGATCGGTCACGGAAAGAGTAGATCCGTTCTTTGGCACGTGATTTCTCTTCATCACGACGAGCACCACCAAATGCAGCATCAAAACCGTACTTATCTAAAGCCTGCTTTAAGCCCTCGGTTTTCATAATATCTGTGTGCTTAGCGCTGCCGTGCACAAACGGGTTAATCCCTAATTTTTCCCCTTCAGGATTACGATAAACAAGTAACTCAAAGCCGTATTTTTCTGCAGTTGCATCGCGAAACTCGTACATTTCACGAAATTTCCAGCCTGTATCAACATGTAAAAGAGGAAATGGTAGTTTTCCCGGATAAAATGCCTTGCGTGCTAAATGCAGCATCACGGAAGAATCTTTACCAATAGAGTACAGCATGACTGGGTTAGCAAATTCGGCGGCAACTTCACGAATGATATGAATACTTTCTGCCTCTAACTGCTGTAAATGAGTCAATTTTTTGTCGTTCACGATAGCCCCTTACTTAAGCCAGTTCCAATACGGCACTGCGCCATCTTATATCTTCAGTTTGAGAACCAAACCATGCGAGTTGTTGGTGTAATGCAGCGACTTCACCAACCACTATCAAAGCAGGAGCAGGTGCCTGCTGTGCTAATACTTCAAGTTCATCGAGTTTTCCGGTTACTACTTTTTGTTCACGCCTTGTACCACAGCCGATAACCGCTACAGGGGTATTTTCAGCACGGCCAAATTGAATCAATTGTTCGCTGATTTTCGCAGCTTTCACGGTCCCCATATAGATAGCTAAGGTTTGGTTTCCTCGAGCAAGTGCCTGCCAATCAAGTTCCATCCCATTTTCACGGCAATGACCCGTAATAAACGTAATGCTTTGTGAATGTTCGCGGTGAGTCAGCGGAACTCCTGCGTAAGCGGCTGCACCAATTGCTGCAGTCACACCCGGAACCACTTGAAATGGGATCCCCGCTTGCGCCGCCACTTGTAGCTCTTCCCCTCCTCGCCCGAAAACAAAAGGATCACCACCTTTAAGGCGCACCACTTTTTTACCTTGTTGAGCAAATTTCACGATTAAAGCATTGGTTTCTTCTTGGGAAACACTGTGATTTCCTGCGCGTTTCCCAACACAAATCTTGTCAGCGTCGCGGCGAACTAACTCGAGGATTTCCTCACTCACCAGATGGTCATACAAAACCACTTCTGCACTTTGTAAAACTCGCAACCCTTTTAACGTGAGTAGCCCCGCATCACCCGGCCCAGCACCGACTAAGATTAACTCGCCATGGTTATCAGGCTCATACAATTGACGTTCCAATTGTTGTTCCGCTTCACTGAATTGCCCTTTTTCGACTAGCGAAGCAAAACGCCCACTAAAACTTTTTTCCCAAAAACGTTTTCTTTCACGCATATTAGTAAGTGTTTCTTTGACTTTATGACGCCAGCGGCCGGCTATTTCCGCCATTTCCCCCAAAGAAGTTGGCAACATCGTTTCCAATTTTTCTCTGAGTAAACGTGCTAATACAGGCGCAGTCCCCCCTGAAGAGATCGCCACAATCACTGGCGAGCGATCGATAATAGAAGGCACAATAAATGAACATAATGGTTGGTCATCAACCACGTTAACAAATATTTTTCGTTCATTGGCGTCATAGAAAACCGTTTCATTCAGTAATGCATCATCTGTTGCTGCGATAACTAAAAAAGCATCATCTAAATGAATGGATTGGTAATCTTCAGCTAACCAAACAAATTTATTTTGTTGGTGTTCAGCTTGTAACTGTGTACATAACGTCGGTGAGATGACCACTAAGTCAGCTTGTGCTTTTATTAGCAATTCTGCTTTTCGTGCTGCGACCACACCGCCGCCAATTAACACGACCTTTCGCGTGCGGACATCGACAAATAATGGTAAATAATCCATCTTGCTCACCCATCGTTATATAAACTTATTATAAGAAATAGACAATTGACTATATGGCTTCAATCAACAGGTTTGAAATGACAAAAAGCTCTTTCTTGTAACTTAAAAGCATAAGCCTGAGCTCTTGCACAAAAACACTAAAAACCAGCCAATACCGAACAAAAATACAAGACTTAACGCAAACTTCTAATAATTATGAGAAAAACAAAAAATAAGAAATACTTATTTTTAACAAAAGGCATTCCTTTGTAATTAAACAAATATTTTATTTATTCAGTTATTATTTACTTATATTTAATACCCTAAATAATTCGAGTTGCCATTTGAAGTATAACCAATCAATACTCTAAATAATTCAAGTTGCAGCTAGGCGGCAAGTAAATGAGTCGCTAGGAGCATACACCAGTATGCGACTAGTGCGAATGCGCGTAGCCAACAACGCTGCAGATTGAAGTATGACGAGTATAAAGCTAGGAGCATACACCAGTATGTGACTAGTGCGAGTGCACGTAGCCAACAACGCTGCAGATTGAATTATGACCTAATCAATATTCTAAATAATTCAAATTGCAGCTAGGCGGTAAGTAAATGAGTCGCTAGGAGCATACACCAGTATGTGACTAGTGCGAGTGCACGTAGCCAACAACGCTGCAGATTGAATTATGACGAATATTTAGTTTTCATGAAGCCCGCACTCACGCTTTAAACCAAAAAAACGCGTATCTTCTTCATTCATACCCTCTTCCCATTTGCGAGTTGTATGGGTATCGCCAACCGATAAATACCCTTGTTCCCACAACGGATGGTAGGGTAAATCATATTTTGTTAGATATTCATAAACTTGCTTATTATTCCAATCAATCACTGGTAAAACTTTAAAAATCCCTTTCCCGATACCTAGTACAGACAAATTTGCACGGCTTGCTGATTGTTCTCGCCGTAAACCAGAAAACCAGGTTTGTGCTTGTAATTCATGTAACGCGCGCTCCATCGGCTCAACTTTATTCAATTGGTTATAACGCTCAATACCATCAAGCCCTTGTGTCCAAAGTTGACCATACAGCGCTTCTTGCCAAGCTGGTGACTGTTTGGCTCGATACACCTGCAAATTTAAATTCAGCTTATCTGTTAATACTTCAATAAACTGATAGGTTTCTGGGAACAAATAACCGGTATCCGTTAAAATAACTGGGATATTAGGCACAATTTGCGTCACCATATGCAATGTCAGTGCCGCTTGAATACCAAAGCTGGAAGACAACACAAACTCAGTCGGTAAGTATTCAACCGCCCACTCAACCCGCTGCAATGCATTCATTGCTTCTAACCGGGAATTAGACTCAGCGAGATAAGCGATTTGTTGGGGCTTATCGAGTTCGATGAGTGTTGCTAGTTCAAGTCGGCTCATACTGCCTCCTTAACCTCATAAAAATCAACAGCAGAATTCAATACGGGCTTAACAACATTGGTGCGAATAACAAAATCGCCAAATCCTTCATTAGGTAGACGGTTTTTCGCCCAATCACCGATTAACTCATCCAAAATAGCTAAAATCTCTGTACTAGTGATGTTTTCACGGTACATGCGTGGAATACGGGTGCCAATGCGATTTCCACCTAAATGTAAGTTATATCTATCCATCGCTTTACCGACCAGCCCTACTTCCGCCAGCATGGCTCGCCCACAGCCATTAGGACAACCCGTTACCCGCAAAACGATATGTTCATTGGCAACTTGATGGGCGGCCATGATACTTTCCACTTGACTAATAAATTCAGGTAAAAAACGTTCTGCTTCGGCCATCGCGAGCGGGCAAGTTGGAAATGATACACAAGCCATGGAATTTTCACGTTGTGCCGTAATGTCATCACTCATTAACCCATGAGATCTGGCAATTGCTTCAATTGCCGCTTTTTCACTTTCGGGCACACCCGCAACAATTAAGTTTTGGTTTGCCGTTAAACGAAAGTCCCCTTGGTGAATACGTGCAATTTCAGCCACGCCGGTTTTTAATGGTTTATTTTCTAAATCAATTAATCGACCATTTTCAATAAACAATGTTAGGTGCCAACGGTTATCAATGCCTTTAAGCCAGCCAATCTTGTCACCGCGTTCAGTAAATTCATATGGGCGAATAGGTTCGAAAACTACGCCTGAGCGCCTTTCGACTTCAGCTTTGAAAGTATCAACTCCCACTCGCTCAAGGGTATATTTGGTTTTCGCATTTTTACGTTCAGTACGATTTCCCCAATCCCGTTGGGTAGTCACTATCGCTTCTGCAATGGCTAACGTTTTCTCTAATGGAATAAACCCAAACTCACTGGCTAAGCGAGGAAATGTCGCCGTATCACCATGAGTCATAGCAAGGCCACCGCCCACCAGCACGTTAAAACCGATCAACTCACCATTTTGGGCTATCGCAACAAAGTTCATATCATTTGCATGCAAATCCACATCGTTTAATGGCGGGATCACGACAGAGGTTTTAAATTTTCTTGGCAAATAAGTTTGCCCTAAAATTGGCTCTTCATCCGTTGTCACTATTTTTTCTTTATCTAACCAAATTTCCGCGTAAGCACTAGTGCGCGGTAATAAATGTTCAGATATTTTCTTTGCCCATTCATAAGCTTGTTGGTGCAATTCAGATTGCACGGGGTTAGAGGTACATAACACGTTACGGTTAACGTCATTCGCCGTTGCAAGGGCATCTAAACCAACGTGACTTAACATTTGATGGGCAGGCTTTACATCCCCTTTTAAAATGCCATGGAACTGAAATGTTTGCCGATTCGTAATGCGCACACTGCCATACAGCGTGTGCTCTGTGGCAAACTTATCAATATCAAGCCATTGCTTGGGTGTAATAATGCCGCCCGGCAAACGACAACGTAGCATCATTGCATGGCGAGGCTCGAGTTTTTGTTCCGCTCGCTCGGCACGAATATCACGGTCATCTTGTTGGTACATACCGTGAAAGCGAATCAACAGGAAATTATCACCCTCAAATCCCCCCGTTAACCCATTTTTTAAGTCATCCTTAATGGTTCCACGCAAGTAATTACTGTCTTGCTTCATGCGTTCACTGTCTGCGAGTTTACCTTCGACAATTAAGGGCTTTTGTTGTTGTTCATTGCTCATTAATAAACATCCCTCTGATAACGGCGCATTACGCGCAGCTCACTTAAAAATTCATCAGCTTCTTCACTGTCCATGTTCCCATATTGACTGACGATATCTAATAATGCCTGTTCAACATCTTTGGCCATGCGGTTTGCATCACCACACACATAGATGTGCGCACCTTCTTGTAACCATTGCCAAACTTCTTCACCTTGTTCGCGAAGTTTATCTTGTACGTAAATTTTTTCTTGCTGGTCGCGAGACCACGCTAATGAAATATGGGTTAGTAAACCGTCTTTGACATAACGCTGCCATTCCACTTGGTAGAGAAAGTCATCAACAAAATGTGGATTACCAAAAAATAACCAATTTTTTCCTGTCGCACCGTCATTGTCACGCTGCTGTAAGAAAGCACGAAATGGCGCTATCCCTGTACCTGGGCCAATCATGATCACAGGCGTATTTGGGTCTTGTGGCAGTCGAAAATTATCATTGTGCTCAATGAATATACGAAGTTCATCATCCTCATTTAAGCGATCGGCTAAGAAACCTGACGCACCACCAGTACGCGCCTTACCATCAATCTCATAGCGGACAACGCCAACCGTTGCATGAACTTCATTTTCTACTTCAGATTGGGAAGAAGAAATCGAGTACAAACGAGGGGTTAGCGGACGCAGTAGGTCAACAAATTCTTGGGCAGTAGGCTGAGATGCCGCTTGGCGTACCATATCGACGATTGGCGTATTTTGTGCGTAGTGCAAAATAGCGGCTTTATCGCTAATTAATGACAATAGAGCATCGTCTTTTGATAACTGAGCATATTTTTCGACAATCACTGGAGTATTTTGTGTCAGTTCTAATTGATAAATCAGCGCATCACGTAATGAGTGGCGCTGCGAACCAATAAAGACTTCTTCATCACCTTGCAGCCACAACAGAGCCACCAACTCATCAACTAAAGCAGGGTCATTATCGAACCAAACACCTAGTGCATCACCAGGTTGATAACGTAAACCAGAGTCACCGAGATCAATTTCAATATGGCGAACATCTTTTTGTGAGTCCCGACTGGTGATCTTTTGATTGCTCAGGAGTGACGCAGTTAATGGCGCAGTTTTACTATAAGGTGATGAATGAATTTCATTCACACTTCCTGCTTGAGTCACCAATAATTGGCTATCACTTTGAGCAGGAACGCGAGCTTTTAAAATCTGAGTGAGGCTTTCAACCCACTCATCCGCAATCCCTTGGTATTCAACATCCGCATCAATTCGCTCGGTTAATGACGTCGCCCCTAATGATGCAAGCTGTGAATCGAAATCTTTACCTGCTTGACAGAATTTTTCGTAAGATGAATCCCCCAGCGCAAAAACCGCATAACTGGTTTGTGATAAATTTGGCGCTTTTTTAGAATGAAGATATTTGTATAATGCAACCGCTTCTTCAGCTGGCTCCCCTTCACCCTGCGTTGAGGCTACAACAACTAACACTTTCTCTTGGTTAATTTGTTTGAATTTATAATCCCCTGCATTCACTAAATTCACACTAATTTTTTCACCGACTAAACGCTCTCTAAGCTGCTCTGATAGGCGGCGTGCATTTCCTGTCTGTGATGCAGAGATGATTGTGACCGTATCTTGGGTAACCACAGGCGCACTGACAGATGCATCAACTTGCGTATTCTGATTTACTATTCCCCACAAATAACCAGAAAGCCATGCGAGTTGATGGGATGAAAAATCATCAACGGCCGTCTGTAAACGTGCTAATTGCTCAACAGATATTGGCAGCGCCGCTAATGGCGGCTGTTTTTTTGTCATTATCTTGTAACCCCAGTGTTATTCATCTTTGATTTTAAAAACGACGCCATGTCATTACCCCAGAAAAGACCGACAACCTAACACTTGCTCATTCCCCCCAAATAATTAAGGTAATAAAGCAAAAAATACCGCAGTACCTGAAACATATAGGGTATGCAGTTAGGTTATAACAACCCTAGATAATGGGATAAGAAACGATAGCCATAATTAATAACTAAAAAGCCTAAAGCAATTAACTGATGGATCATATTGATAAAAGCGGTTAACGCTATTTTAGTAATTAAAGATATTTTCACCTAAAAATGCAGTACAATACGCTGTTTATTCACAACAAGGAGCCACATATGAGCACAACAATCTATAAAGATTTCACTTTCGAAGCTGCCCACAAATTACCTCATGTCCCAGAGGGTCATAAGTGTGGCCGCCTCCATGGGCATTCTTTCATGGTGCGTTTAGAAATTACTGGTGAAGTCGACTCCCATAGTGGTTGGATTATTGATTTTTCCGACGTAAAAGCCGCGTTTAAACCTATTTGGGAACGCTTAGACCATCATTATTTAAATGATATCGAAGGGTTAGAAAACCCAACCAGTGAGGTATTAGCGCAGTGGATTTGGCAACAAACTAAGCCTTTACTACCCTTATTAAGTGCGGTTACCGTAAAAGAAACCTGCAATGCAGGTTGCGTCTATCGCGGAGAAGCTTAAAAGTACAAGTGCTACAAATATAATGTAATGTTATTTTACGCAGCCATTTTGATAGCTGGGCAAAATAACATTCATAAATATAGAAATATAATATAGGGACACAAGCACCTCAGGCGGCAAGCCTAATAGATTTTGAAAATAAATGAGGGGCAAAAAGCAATCAGTGGCTGACATTCCCCCCTTGAAATTAAGGATATAAAAACTTTAATTTGACATAGTGCATTAAATTATAACCTGATCTATTATTTACCATTATTTACTCTTAATAAGGCAGGGAAAATGCATTTATTTCAACAAACACCAAAATCCAGAAGGCGTTATGGACTGGCCGCATTTATTGGTCTAATCGCTGGTATCGTCTCTTCGTTTGTCAAATGGGGGGCTGAAGTCCCATTACCACCAAGAAGCCCAACGGATATGTTCAACGCAGCTTGTTCGCCAGAAACGCTGATCCGTGCAGCAGAACAAATTGACTGCTCACGTAACTTCCTCAACCCACCTTATATTTTCTTAAGGGATTGGTTAGGAATTGCCGACCCTAACTCTGCAGTTTACACCTTTGCTGGGCACGTTTTTAACTCTGTGGGTGTTACTCACATCATATTTTCTATCGTATTTGCTGTCGGATATTGTATTGTTGCTGAAGTATTCCCTAAAATTAAGCTATGGCAAGGGTTGTTAGCGGGTGCACTGGCGCAATTATTTGTCCATATGATTTCTTTCCCTCTTATGGGGCTCACCCCTCCACTCTTCGACCTACCATGGTATGAGAATGTTTCAGAAATATTTGGCCATTTAATTTGGTTTTGGTCTATTGAAATTATTCGCCGTGACTTGCGTAACCGTATTACTCATGAGCCAGATCCTGAAGTACCATTAAACCAACCATTTAGGTAATTTAAAGGCCCCCAATGAGTATTTTCCAACTCTTGGGGGTTACTAAAAACCATCGCTATTTTTTATTATTGAATATCCAAATACTTATGTGTTTGAATTGATAAACGCCAGTTGCGTTGAATACAGGTTTCAATACACAATTTTGTTGCTGCCGCTTTTTGGCTGATTGGCTGTAATGCCACTACTGGAGGCGTTTCGACAGTACGCAATGCTAAAATTTTCTCAAGTGCTTCAATATCTTTCTCGCGAGCAATAGGATGTTTAATTTCATTGGCACGATTTACTGCTTGGCTGATCACCTGCAGTCCTCCTTTCATACCGACTTTTGGTGATACAGTAACCCATGTGTTATCAGTGCATTGAATAGGGTATGTGCCGCTAGTTTCAATTTGGCATTGATATCCATGTTGTTCTAATATCCCAGTCAGTGGCTGTAAATCATAAATACAGGGCTCACCGCCTGTAATAACAATATGCTGTGCGCTGAAGTGTTTTTCTTTCATTAATTGAACCAATGCCTCACTATCTGCCATAGCCCATGCATCTGAATCAATCGTTTTAAGTGCGATATCCCCTAGGGTAGATTCTTTATCTTGTTCTTTTTCCCATGTTTGTTTGGTATCACACCAGCTACATCCAACTGGGCAGCCCTGCAAACGAATAAATACGGCTGGAACACCAGTAAAAACCCCCTCTCCTTGAATGGTTTGGAAGATTTCATTAATTGGGTATTTCATATCACTCCTAAAATAGTTAGCTGAGCACGCATTATATTGCAGATATCTATCTCACGAACAAGGAAGTTTGTGATAATGTAGCCACCTTAAGGTTCAATAAAGTACGTCCGACTTAATAAACAATACCGAAAGCCTATTCGGAACAATATATCGAACGAAGAAAAAGACAGGAAAAGACATGCAAAGTAGTGAACAAAATCAACTCAGAAAGGGACTGAGTGTTCGGCACATTCGCTTTATGGCTTTAGGGTCAGCGATTGGTACCGGCTTATTTTATGGGTCTGCTTCCGCAATTCAAGCGGCAGGGCCTGCTGTGCTACTCGCTTATATGGTCGGTGGTGCCGCTGTATTTATGGTCATGCGAGCCTTAGGCGAGATGGCTGTGCATCACCCAGTACCCGGTTCATTCTCTCACTACGCTAGCCATTACATGGGTCCCTTAGCTGGTTTTTTAACTGGCTGGAACTACGTATTTGAAATGTTGGTCGTTTGCTTGGCTGATATTACCGCCTTTGGGATGTACATGGGGTTTTGGTTCCCTCATGTCGACCAATGGGTGTGGGTATTAAGTATCGTGCTATTTATTAGCGCACTCAATTTATGCCACGTTAAAATTTTTGGTGAAATGGAATTTTGGCTGTCTATCGTAAAAGTCTCTGCAATCATCGCAATGATTGTTGGTGGAGCCTTCTTAATGTTCTACGGCTTCGGCCAAGAAACTGACCATGCGGTGGGTATCCAAAATCTATGGGAACACGGTGGCTTTATGCCAAACGGCATTGAAGGCGTTATCGCGTCCTTAGCTATCGTAATGTTCGCCTTTGGGGGTATCGAAGTGATCGGTATTACCGCCAGTGAAGCGCAAAACCCGGAGAAAACCATTCCTAAAGCAATCAATGCGGTACCCATTCGTATTTTATTATTCTATGGGTTAACACTTTTTATTCTGATGTGTATCTACCCGTGGAATCAAATTGGTCAAAATGGCAGTCCATTCGTCCAAATTTTTGATAGCTTAGGCATTCAATCAGCGGCAAATATCTTAAATATCGTGGTGATAACCGCGGCAATTTCAGCTATCAATAGTGATATTTTCGGTGCTGGTCGCATGATGTATGGTATGGCACAAGACAAACAAGCACCAAAAGTCTTTACCAAGTTGACTAAAAGTGGGGTGCCTTGGGTCACTGTACTGGTGATGTCTGTTGTCATGTTACTGGGCGTTTATTTAAACTACCTACTTCCAGAAAAAATCTTTGTGATTATTGCGTCAATCGCAACCTTTGCGACCGTTTGGGTCTGGTTAATGATACTACTTTCTCATGTCGCAATGCGTCGCCAAATGAGCCCTGAAGAGATTAAAAAACTCAAATTCCCAGTACCGTTCTGGCCAATTGGCCCTGCAATTACTATCGCATTTATGGTCTTTGTTATTGCACTACTTGGCTTCTTTAAAGATACACAAGTTGCCCTTCTCGTCGGGTTTGCATGGGTCGCTATATTGAGCGTCACCTTCTTTGTCATGCGTAAATTTCAAAAACCTTAATCGACTAAAGCATTCGTAAAGTAAATTTAGGCCCTATATTTATATGATATAGGGCCCTTTGTTACCTATTTTGGTATCAAATGAGCGCTTGCTTAATATCGGCAATCAAATCATTAGCGCTTTCTAACCCAACTGACAAACGAATAAGCCCATCACTAATCCCATACTGTTTTCGTTCCTCAGCAGTGTAAGTAGAATGGGTCATACTTGCAGGGTGCTGGGCCAATGACTCACAATCACCTAAGCTAACCGCACAAGAAAATAGCTGTAAACGGTTCAGAAACTGCTTACCCGCCTCAAGTCCCCCTCCAAGTTCAAAAGCAATCATCCCTCCAGGCAGCTTCATTTGCCTTTGAGCTAATGTGTATTGAAGAAAACTCGGTAAACCCGGATACATCACTTGAGAAACTTCAGATAGTGAGGCCAAATATTCCGCAACTTTCTGTGCATTCTCAACCACTCTTTCCATTCTGATTGGCAGTGTTTTCATTCCTCGCAATATCAGGTTTGCATCATGAGGGGATAAACATGCTCCAGTCATATCCTTCAGCCCAACCAATCTGATTTGCTTCGCTAATTCCTCAGTTGTTATAACAGCGCCAGCCATCACATCACCATGCCCATTCATATATTTCGTTAATGAATGAACAACGATATCCGCTCCAAGCTCAAGTGGTTTTTGAATGTAAGGAGTACAATAGGTATTATCTACTGTCACCAATATTTCTTGGTTATTTGCAAGGTTATATTGATGAACGATATTACTCACAGCATTAATATCAACTAAGCGCATATTTGGGTTTGCAGGTGATTCGAAAAATATCATCTTTGTTTTTTCAGTGAGTTCCTGTGCCACATTATTTGGGTCACTCATATCAATGTGACGAACTTTGACACCAAATCGAGCTAACCCATGATGAAAGAATGCATATGTACAGCCATAAACCGTCATATCAACTAACAGCTCATCTCCTGGGCTTAGTAAGGTCCAAAGAGTCGATGTTATTGCCCCCATCCCTGAAGAAAATACAATTGCGGCATCCCCCTCTTCTAAATCAGCAAGCCGCTTTTCCAACAAACTTAATGTTGGGTTATTTATTCGTGTATAAATATACCCATCCGATTCACCGCTAAAACAAGCGGCACCTTCTTCAACACTATCAAATACGTAAGTTGACGTTTGATAAATAGGAGAAGCTAGTGATCCTAAATTTTCGGCTGCATCATAGTAATTATGTATCACACGCGTATCAAAAGAATACAGTCTATCTAATATCATACCACCTCCGAAATATTATCCCTCTTGGGGGGAAGACAATCGAGAACCCATTATTTGCAAGGTTCGTAAAACGGTACTAATTCCACGTAATGTATTTGGATCTTTTAATAAAGCATACACCGAACGAAAATTTGGATTTTTACTATTATATATTTCCTCCATTTTAGCCATATTATATGCAGTGCCGAATTCCCAGACTGGCGCTAGAGTATCCTCAAATGAGTTTGCCAGTTTTTCTACCGTGCTATTATCAGTAATGTCAATAAGGTCAGAAATTAGAGAAAGTAAATCAACAATATTATCTAAACGATTCAATTGTAATAGCGGTGCTAATTTGTCTGCGAAATGATCACCCGACTCAGAATTAAGAAGTTCAATTAGTTTACTTTGATTTTCATTATTAGACATTTTGATTTCCTCCTTAAACTAAGCCACGAATAGCAGCCCAATAAATACCTCTATTAAAGCCATTTCTTAGTAATCCCCCTAATTTAGTCGGAGGCGTAGGAATAACATCGTGTTTATAATCGTATTGTAAAGGCATCCCTGCAGTTAATCCCATTTGGGCAACAGCTTGAACTCGCCCATCATAGATAGCTGCGGGATAACCATAAATTAATTCTCCGCAAATATTATCAGCTATAATTGCGGCCTGATTATGACAGCTTCCACCTGCTTTACTGATCGGTAAATCAACCGTATCACCTATAACATAAACGCCATCAACACCATAAACTTGCATAGTTTCATGGTCGGTAGGTAACCAACCTTCACCATTATTATGCTCACTTAATCCGGTATTAATAACTGCCTCAACCGCGGTAATTGGCGGAGTGCTAATCAATAAGTCGAAATTTTGCTCATCACCTTCTTTCGAATAAGCTATTTTTTTATCTGGATCAACTTTATCTAAAGTAAACCCTCTCTGAGCTTTAATATTTTTAGCAGTAAATACTTCAGGAATAACTTCACAAACAGGTTGTTGCATGAATAAACAGTTACGCAATAATTGTGAAACTGTTGGATAGGTATAAACGATTTCAATACTATCCCTAACTCGACGTTTACGTAAAAATTCATCAATCATTAATGTTGTTTCCATCGGCGCGATGCCACACTGATGGGGTACATTTGGCGTTTCAGGGAATGATACCGTAATAAAAATTCGACCTTTTTCAATCTTAGCAAGTTGATCTGCTAGCTTTCTCGATGCTTCATATGCATAAAAGTGGTTACCGATATCTTTTAAACCTTCAATTCGCTCAGGTTTAGGTACGCAACCTGTTGCAATCACAAGAAAATCATAGTTATATTTTTTTCCATGCTTAGAGTTTAGCGCTTTATTTTTAAAATCAAAATGCTCTATTTTATCAATGGCTAACTCTATTTCAGGTCTTAGCAATTCTCTTTCAGGGCGACTCAGTTCATCCTTAAAAAATAAATTAAAAGCAACATACATAAATGCAGGTTTATAATAATGGATTGGATTATCAGTAATTAATGTTATTTTTATTTTCTTCGAAAAAATTTCTCTACTCAATTTTCTAGCAAGTGTATTTGCTAGCATCGTCCCACCCGTTCCACCGCCAACAATAACTATATTTTTCATAACATTAACCACCATTTATATATAATTAAATTCTATACGACATACCACCTACCTGTTATAAATATAGTTCATAGTGAATTAATGCTAATACAATAATTAGAATATAATTTTAAAAACAACAATTAAAACTAATCACTTACATATATAAAACCTCTTGAGTAAGTTAATTTTTAAAATTATAATCTAGGAAATTATATTATATAAAAACCATTTCACTTAATAAGAATAATGTCCAACAATATCCCAACGAAATAAAACATCTTCAGCAACTTGGCCATATCCAATATTGTGCATAACTAAATAACTTTGTGTACTTGGTGACTTTATCGAAGTTACAACACCGATATGTGGCCGACCATTATCTAAACGCCAAGAGACAATATCGCCGGGAATATAATCACTGGCATTCTTTGATATAGGCTTTTTTTTCCCTTTTCGCGAGAAAAAAGCCTCTAAATTAGGTACACGACGATGATCAATATTTGTATCTGGCTTACGTAATCCCCATATACGTTGGCTGGGATATTGACTAAAGTTTGCTTTCATGTCTTCATGTACTAATTTTTGTAAATCAATACCAATTTTTCGGTAGCTTCGTATAACTACATCAGAACAGACACCATATTGTTCGGGCACATCACCATTTGGATAAGAAATTTGTCGATAAGATGAGTCATAAATAACTAAACGAGGCAACTGTTCAGCATGTTTTGCCAACAATAAGCTAGACCCATTAGCTATTTGTGCAAAAAAGAAAAGAATGTATAAAAACGATGATTTCAATCTGATATTCCCCATAAAAGTAGTTCATCGAATCTACAATTAAATACGAGGGAAAATAAGGGAGATAATCTTAATTACTTAGAAAGCGTAAATTTGGTCATAATAGGGTTATGATCAGAAGCATCTGTCGGTAGTACAGTGCTATCTTTAACGTTCAATCCACGATAAAACACGTAATCCAAAGGACGACCAAAAGCCTTAGTACGGTAATCATCACTAAATACAATTTCTTTCAAGCCTACACTGCGAATAAATCGTTTCAACGCATTCACACGCTGTCTACTCCATGCATTAAAATCACCTGCTAGGATTACTGGCCCTACATGTTTAGCAATATGAACACCTAATTTACTTAGTTGCCGAGTATAAACATCTACTCCAAAACTGAAATTAATTGCATGAACATTCGCTACCATCAAATGTTTTCCATTTGGTAGGGGATATACCGTAATCAACGCAGATTTAGCTAACCGTAAAAGTGGTTCTTTTTCTCTTAAAGGACAGCAATATATTGGGTGTGAAGCTGCAAGCGTCATCACACCAGCGGGATGAGGAGAAAAAGGTAATGCAGGTACTTGGTCAGCAATTAATTTGTGTGATGCAGCAAAAGATATTAGCTCAGGTGACATTTGAGCTTCTTGCAACAAAATAAGTTTTCTATCTTTCACTAACTCATTAAGTGTATATTTCCAATTTGGACGCTGCTGCTTATAAATGTTCCATATAACCACATCAAGAGTTTCACCCGCAGCAAATAGCGGTAAACCTATTGGAAGTGATTCTCCTAACATATGTACAGGCATGGGCTGAATACGTTTAGCGGGCTCACCTGCAATATACCGAACAGAATAGGTTCTTTTCGCCAAATTTGAAGTCCCTATATCACAGAAAAATAATGAAAATCTTACACTTTTTGATTAGTTACTGTGGGTAGTATATCAAATTTGAGGTGTTATAGCTTATCAAATTTAATGTAACTGCCATCTTAACCCTAGGGTCTTTAAGTTTTTCATTAGCGCTATCTATTAAGGAGTAATGCTCCATACCTTCTTTTACTTTTCCCTTTGAAATGATAAGTATGTTAGGCACCCCACCTAAGCGGTATCATTCATCACCGTGATGGGCAAACATCCAATCCACAATATTTATTTGATTTTATTAAAATTCCGCTCCCCTAAATAATCTGTGAGCTGTTACTCACTACTTTGCATTCACAATATCCATTCAGCGCACCAATACAACCGCTCCCCCTCCATTACTTCTCCTAACCCCTGTTATCCCACCCTCACCAACAGCCATCGTCTCCTTCAACAAGTGAGTTGTTACTGACTACTTTGGCTCAAGCGATGTCATTCATCACCGTGATGGGCAAACATCCAATCCACAGTACTCTCGTGATATTCTTAAAATTCCGCTACCC
>UMKD01034738.1_pt1 | contig 26415 bp, 22 predicted proteins | sample 1966221 | NCBI WGS metagenome assembly UMKD01 (sample SAMEA4836167, study PRJEB28245) | human gut metagenome | biome: gut microbiome; material: fecal sample | place: Denmark | collected 2008
CACCTGCCATACAAACACGGCCAGTTCCAACCAAGTAAACCGCAAATTCGTCTTTCAGGCGAGCCACTTGCTCTTTAGAAAAACCAGTGTAGCTGAACATGCCGCGCTGCTTTAATAAGTGATCGAAATTTTGATTTGGTAATGCTTTTTTTAGCTCATCGACCAATACCGTACGCATGTCTAAAATACGTAAGCGCATCTCTTCCACTTCCGCTAACCATTTGGCTTTTTCAGCGCTGTTGGTTAATACCGCAGCAACAATTTTTGCACCATTAGATGGCGGGCTAGAATATAAACGGCGAACACCCGCTTTTAACTGGCCTAACACACGGTCACGTTCATCTTGGTTTTCACAGATCACAGAAAGCCCACCTGCACGTTCACCGTAGATACCAAAGATTTTAGAAAATGAGTTACTGACAAACACGGGTAAGCCAGCTTTAACCATCGCTCGGATAGCATAAGCATCTTCATTAATGCCTTCTGCAAAACCTTGATAAGCAATATCTAAAAATGGGATCAATTTGCGTTCTAATGCTACCTTAGTGACTTCATCCCATTGTGCAGGAGTCAGGTCGGAGCCTGTTGGGTTATGACAGCACGGGTGCATTAGGATGATGCTATTAGCAGGCAATTGTTTGAATGTCGCTAGCATCTCATCAAATTTAACACCTTTGGTTTTTTCATCAAAGTACGGGTAGTAATGCACTTTTGTTCCCGCACCTGAAAAAATAGAGGCATGGTTTTCCCAAGTTGGCTCACTGCACCACACTTCGGAATCGGGATAATATTGATGTAAAAAATCAGCACCAATTTTTAACGCACCAGAACCACCAATCGTTTGGACGGTAGCGATACGTTCCTGTGCAATTAGCGGGCAATCCTCACCAAATACTAATTTTTGTAATTCAGTACGGTAATCTTTCAAACCTTCCATAGGCAAATACAGTGATGCGCTTGCAGGCAGTTTATTTAACGCCGCTTTTGCCGTACCGACTGTCGCCAGTTCAGGGGTTTTCCCGTCACCATCATAGTAAAGACCGATACTCAAATTAATTTTATTTTCACGAGAGTCTTTATTAAATTCATCCATTAACGACAGAATTGGGTCGCCCGGATAAGCATCAACATGTTCGAACACAGGACATCTCCTAATCATTATTTTACGCTAAATAAACCAAGCGATGATTTGCCATATTTAGCGCCATTTTTACGTTGTTATCTGAAAATAACCCTTTGCTGGCTATTCGTCTACATATTCCATTGCAACTCTAGAGGTTAACTTCGTCAGTAACTCATAGTTGATAATGCCTGTTTGTGTGGCAATTTCTTCAACCGGTAGTTGATTTCCCCACAAAATAACGTCATCCCCCACTTTATCATCGGCATTTAGTCCCAAATCCACCACTGTCATATCCATGGAAATTCGCCCAACAATAGGCACTTTTCGCCCATTAATTAACACCGGTGTGCCTGAAGGTACGTTACGTGGATAACCATCACCATAGCCGATTGCAACAACACCAAGCAGTGTGTCTTTGTCACTACACCATGTTTCACCATAACCTACACATTGTCCTGCCGCATGCTCCCTAACCGCAATTAATGTTGATTTTAGTGTCATCACAGGAAGCAAACCGAAGTCTTCTGCACTTTTCCCTTCTTGTGGCGAAGCGCCATACATCATGATCCCTGGACGAACCCAGTCATAGTGAGCTTCTGGCCAAAGTAAAATTCCTGCGGAGGCGGCAATGGATTTCTCACCCTCTTTACCGTCAATAAACTGTTTAAAGCAGGCAATTTGTTTTTCAGTTGTCGGTAAATGGGGGGCATCCGCTTGGCAAAAATGACTAACAATATTGATAGGGAGCTGAACTTGCTGGCAGCGTTGTAAACGTTGATAAAAGCCTTCGGCATCTTTAGGAAGTATGCCAAGGCGGTGCATACCTGTATCCAGTTTCATCCAAACTTTAAGAGGATAGGGTAATTTGGTAGCTTCTAGCATTTCAAGCTGTTCTATACAGTGGATCACGGTGTCAATCTGGTGTTCTGCCATTAACAACAAGTCAGATTGTTCAAAAAAACCCTCCAGTAAAACAATCGGTTTTATCACACCGTGCTGCCGTAATAGTAGCGCCTCATTGAGTCTTGCCACACCAAAGCCATCCACCAGCTCTTCTACTGCCTGACCAACCCCTACTAACCCATGACCATAAGCGTTTGCTTTGACAACTGCAATCATCTGGCTATTTGGTGCAATTTCTTTCACCCGTTGCAAGTTGTGTCGCAGAGCGCGGCGGTTTATCAATGCGGTTGCCGCTTTCATTGTTTCCTCGTTCTTTTTCTCTAAACCCGCTAAAAATTAAGCTGCCCTTTGGCAGCCCAATATATTCTCTATTTGTTATACGCTAAAAAATATCAATTTCCATTCGATCTTGTTTCTGTATAAAGAAAAAATTATTCAAACTAGTTTAACTTTAATACTCTAAATAGTTTGCATTGTCGCTAGGCGGCGATTGAGCTAATCCAAGAAGCATACATAAGTATATGATTCGCGTAGCCGAGTGCAGCCAACACCGTGACAGCGCAAAATATGACGAGTATTTATGATGAGGATTTAGTCCTCATCATTATAAGCTGGCCCTGCATAATTATCGAAGCGCGACCACTGCCCATTAAACGTCAACCGCACCGTACCAATCGGCCCATTACGCTGTTTACCGAGAATGATTTCCGCAACCCCTTTGAGCTCACTATTATCGTGATAAACCTCATCACGATAGATAAACATGATTAAGTCCGCATCCTGCTCGATAGACCCTGATTCACGTAAATCCGAGTTAACAGGGCGCTTATCGGCACGTTGCTCAAGACTACGGTTTAACTGCGACAGAGCCACCACAGGTACATTTAATTCTTTCGCTAGCGCCTTAAGTGAACGTGAAATTTCGGCAATTTCTAACGTACGGTTGTCAGAAAGAGCAGGAACTCGCATCAATTGGAGGTAGTCAATCATGATCAAACTTAAACCACCATGTTCACGATAAATACGCCTCGCACGTGAACGAACCTCTGTGGGAGTCAGGCCCGAAGAGTCATCGATGTACATATTGCGCTTTTCCATCAAAATACCCATCGTGCTTGAAATTCGCGCCCAATCCTCATCATCAAGTTGCCCAGTACGAATACGGGTTTGGTCAACACGGGATAATGATGCCAACATACGCATCATGATTTGGTTTCCTGGCATCTCTAAACTGAAGATTAAAACAGGTTTTTCTTCCGTCATCGCCGCGTTTTCGCACAAGTTCATTGCAAAAGTGGTTTTCCCCATCGATGGACGCGCGGCCACAATAATTAAATCAGAACCTTGTAAACCTGCGGTTTTTTTATCGAGGTCTTGGTAACCTGTTGAAACCCCAGTAACACCGTCGTGCGGTTGTTGGTAAAGTTGCTCAATTTTTTCAACGGTTTCAGACAAAATGGCTTCAATACCTTTTGGTCCCTCGTCTTTATTCGCTCTTGACTCAGCGATTTGGAATACTTTGGTTTCGGCTAAATCGAGGAGATCTTCACTGCTTCGCCCTTGTGGATCATAACCTGCATCTGCAATTTCATTAGCGACTGAAATCATATCCCGAACAATCGCACGTTCGCGGACGATGTCTGCATAAGCATTAATATTCGCCGCACTTGGCGTATTTTTAGATAGCTCAGCCAAATAAGCAAAACCACCGACGCTATCCAACTCACCCTGCTGTTCTAGTGATTCTGATAAGGTGATAAGGTCAATAGGTTTGCCTTGCTCAAGCAAAAATTGCATCTGTGAGAAAATGGTACGGTGGGGGCGGCTAAAGAAATCAGCGTGGGTCACACGTTCAGAAACGGTATCCCAACGCTCGTTATCTAACATTAACCCCCCTAAAACAGACTGCTCCGCTTCGAGAGAATGTGGTGGAAGTTTTAACCCTTCCATTTGGTGGTCTCGTGGGGCATCCGTTTTAAAATTTGATGAGGGTTTTTTAGCCATACATTAATATCCAAGTCTATAATTAACGATCTGCGCTTAGTATACGCCAATCTTATTTTTTTGTGGTTTTCTTTGCGTCTTTGCGCAAAGTAATCACAAGATAAAATACATCACTGAAAGCACAAACCTATAATTCTTCTGATTGAAACATGGCGTTATGATAAAACGATTGTTATTGTAATTAAAATGAATAGTCCTTATTGGAGATTGTCATGGCAAAACGTATTGAATTCGCGCAACATGGCGGCGCTGATGTACTTAACTTAGTAGATTATTCCCCAGCAAACCCAGCAGATAATGAAATTCAAATAGAAAACCGTGCTATCGGGATTAACTTTATCGACACCTATGTTCGCAGCGGTTTATACCCTGTTGCTAAGCTACCAAGTGGCCTTGGTACAGAAGCGGCAGGTGTTGTTGTGAAAACTGGTGCCCATGTCACAGGTTTCAAGCCCGGTGACCGTGTCGTTTATGCGCAAGGCCCTCTAGGTGCTTATAGCGAAGTCCATAATGTTCCTGAAAATGCTGTAGCCCATCTCCCTGATGGCATTACGTTTGAACAAGCCGCAGCCAGCTCATTAAAAGGCATGACGGTTTATTATTTATTCCATCAGACATATCAACTGAAACGTGACGAAGTCTTTCTGTTCCACGCCGCTGCAGGTGGCGTTGGGTTGATAGCTTGCCAATGGGCAAACGCGCTAGGCGCCAAGATGATAGGCACGGTGGGTTCTGCAGATAAAGCGTTAAGAGCCAAAGATGCCGGAGCATGGGAAGTCATCAATTACCAAACAGAAGACATTGCAGCTCGCGTGAAAGAAATCACTAATGGCGAGAAAGTGAATGTGGCGTATGACTCAGTGGGCCAATCCACATGGATTGCTTCTTTAGACTCGCTCAAGCGTCGCGGCTTAATGGTGAGTTTTGGTAACGCTTCTGGTCCTGTTACCGGTGTAAACTTAGGAATTTTAAACCAAAAAGGCGGATTATACGTCACTCGCCCATCACTTGGTGTCTATGTGACTAACCGTGCTGAGCTAGACCAAGCTAGTAATGCCTTATTTGATATGATTTTAAGCGGAAAAGTGAATGTAGATGTGCCGCAATCACAAATTTTTGCTTTAAAAGATGCACAAAAAGCTCACCTCACTATCGAATCAAGAAAAACCCAAGGTTCGAGTTTGCTTATTCCGTGATAAATAGCCCCCTTAATTAGCCAGTCATTTTTGCTAGTTAAGGGGCTTTATCTATTTTTAAGATTTAATTCTAGAGCTTAAACAGAGGAAGCTATGTGCCGATAAATATAGACGCCAGATATAAAAGAAATCATTACTGCTACTGACATAAAATAATAAATAACAGTTGTTGAATCGCCAAAAAAGTATATAACCATTCCAATAAAAGGGAGCACAGACTGATTAAGCAATACAATAATAGATGAGACTCCAGCAAAATAATTTGACGGAATACATTCTATACGTACCATTCGACAAATATTTCCTGTAAAGACTTTACCAATAATAGAAATTGCGTAGAAACAAACGAATATTATAAATGATGAAGGATATGATATTAAAAAAATCGAACTCCCCGTAATAATCAGAACCGCGCTAAGTAGAAGTTTTTTCCGCTGAATAAAGTGAGTTAATGAACTATAGAGATAGGTTCCAGTGACACCACAAAGGCCAGCCGCAACATCAATAAAACCGAAATACTTCGCAGGAAGCCCCATTTCTTTGTCAATCAATGCCGTACCACTCGATTCAATAATGCTATCAAACATATTATTACCAATGGCGAGTAATACGGTTAAAAACAATATTGGTATAGAAAAAATATAGATAAAATGGTGTTTGAACAGCCCATTTTCCTGACCTGAAACATTCTGATTATCTTCATGCTTCATATTGCTCAATTCTTTTTTCTTTAAAATAAAAAAAAGAGCATTAATAATATAAAGTAAAAGTGGAATGATAAGTACTGTACGAATCCCATAGTCGATAATTATCATGCCAATCAATGGACCTACTATCATTCCAGAAAAGTCCATTCTTGATATTAAATTAACATGATATTCCTTTTTGTAACTTATTAATGAGATAATTTTCTCATAAGAAATAATAGTTTGAGAGTTTCCTATTGATATTAGGCTACCCACAATACCAAATGCGACTGCAATTATTAGGTCTGAAGAAAAATCATTGAAAGCTAAAAATAGACATCCTATTGATTTGATAACATCAGATAAAATAGAAAGTGGGCGTACTCCAAGTCTATCAATGTATTTACCAATAAGTGGAATAATTAATATTCTTGGTAACCACCATAGAGCATAGGATAAACCTGAATATTCAATACTACCTGTTAACTGGTAAACTAGAACTGGCGTGAGAAAGACCATAAGGCCATCCGCAGTAAGTACGCAAAAAAGCATTAAAAAGAATAGGTTGCTCATAACTTATATTTTTATACCTTCTCCTTCAATAACACTTTAACATATCGACCTAACTTATCATCAAATACCACTACTGATTTAGGTGTGTTGTGCGTGGGTGCCTCTCTGACTATTTCCTTCTGCTTCTCAATCAGAAACTCATAGTATTTTTTATCTGCTTTGATATTATTTGTCTTATAACTCATATAATTTAGATTTTTTATTGGCCAGTCTATTACATCATGACCAGGAATATATTCTTTATCCTCACTGATATAAATAATCGGTCTATTAACAGTAACCACGCCAGCCATATTCATCAGGGCATGCGCTACACCACATGGAATAACTAATTCCACATTAGGCAAAGGAGTGAATGTTATTTCATCTTCAACGAAAATAGTATCCGAACCTTCCCTCATATCAACTAGCTTTAGTGTAATTTGATGTTCGGCTTTACCCAGAAAAGTTAAATGGTCTTCTTGGCCCAAATGTAATCCATAAGAATCAAAATCGTAATGTTCATAACCATGTTCTACAATATACATCGGTGACATTCTTGTCAGTGGGACAATTCCACTGTATTTCCCTGTTTTGACTGATGGAATTTCTTTAAATTCAACACCAATAATTATTGAATTAGGTAGAACCAAAACCTCATCATCATTAATTTTCTCTCTGATACGTACATTTATTTTGCTTCCATCATCTAAGTTAAGCTCTCGAGTTTCAGAATGTTGAAATTTGTGTTTCATTAAATTTTTATGCTGATATTCAGCAATACGATGATAAACAATATCAGCTGCTTCTTCTGTCATTGGAAAGTAGCCAGATACCTCTAAAGGATGAACATTTTCTGGTATATTTATAACATCATTGTCAGGAAACCAAGTAAGGTCAGGTCGCGATAATGTTTCAATATCAGGAAGAAAAAGTGCATAGGAATTAATTGTGAATATATTTTCCAGATTATGAAATGTATGAGCAATGCCAGGTGGAATTACAAGTGTTTTTGCCGAAGATGGAGTAATATTAAATTCCAATGACACTCTGAATGTGGGGGAATTTGCACGGCAATCGATGAATTTTGCAGTTATGATTTGCTCTGTATTTCCGATGAAAGTCAGCGTATCTTGCTGGCCTAAATGAATCCCATACTGACCGTATTTAAATTCATGCTCACCATGATAGATAATATTTATAGGGTAGGTAGTAACGAAAGGAATAACATATGAGTCTGACTTTCCATTATTAACTCTCCATCGTGAGATCCAATGTAACCCTGTAATAGTTATTTTTTGGTTGAGATCATTAATTTCATCCATATAAAACCTCATTTAAGGTGGCAGCCCTAACCTACAGGCCGCCAAGATAATTAAATATTGACCACTTCTATGTCATAACCTGCACTTTCTGCACTTTTTATTAGTTCGCTTAGGCTACTTGTATTAAGTTGATAATATTTATCATCTGCTGGTGCATTTTTGATTCCAGCCAGATAAGCAAGCTTATCTAAAGCAACAGTTGCCACAGATTTTGTCTGTAGGATCATGTCAGTAAAACTATTTCCTTCTGCATTTATTACTTCAACACTTTTTGGAGATTTGTATAGGCGGGCTATATTTTGAATTTCGCTCATATGAGCTCCTTACTTTAGATTAAAAAGTATATAGGTATGTTTATGTCATGAAGGTGAAATGAAACATTAAAAAAACATTTCATTAACACTTATAGCATCGACATTTTTATTCTGTCAATAACCAATTAGTTTTTTAATCCAAAAAACACCAAAATTTCGATATTAATATTCACATATATTTAATATGAAATTATATAATAAACATAGTAACAAATATCCATTCAAGAAATAGAACTTACCATTCACTAGATCTTTTATATTCAAGAAATGTCATTGTAGTCTGCGATTGACGATAATTGGCTTTTACATAATCGATTCTCTCGATGGAATTTTCGCCAAGGAAGCACATCAAATAAAGAATGAAATGAGTAAAGAAAATAGAGAGGATCGCTGCATATGTCACCCCTTTTCAAAGACCTAAGCCAGCGAAAGCTGGCTTAGGTGTTGGCAACGTGCGAAATCAATAAGATATTAGTATTTCAATGAATTACATAACCGTATGCATTTAAACATTCCTATACTTGTTCAATTAAGATCGCACTCAAACTGAACAAATATTACACAATCCATAAAGTTACATAAAGTAACTGTAATTGAGCTAGAGTTTTGCCTTTACGAGTAATTTATACTCACTCACCACGCGTCACAAATTCGAGAGCTTGCTCAACAACGGCTAAGTCAGCCCCTTTTTTATGCGCATTTTCACTTAAATGACGACGCCACTGACGTGCGCCGGGGATACCTTGGAAAATCCCTAACATATGGCGGGTCATATGGCCTAAATAAGCGCCTTTCGATAACTCTTTTTCGATGTAAGGGTACATCGCTCTAACAGCGTCAACACCATTAGTGACAGGAAAGTGCTCACCAAACAATTGGTTATCAACCGCCGTTAAAATAGACGGGTTTTGATAGGCTTCGCGCCCCACCATGACGCCATCTAGGTGTTGAAGATGCTCTTTTGCTTCTTCCAGCGTTTTGACTCCACCATTAATCGCCATGGTCAAATGAGGAAAATCACGTTTTAATTGATAAACTCGCGGGTAATCAAGTGGTGGGATTTCGCGATTTTCTTTTGGGCTAAGGCCGGACAACCATGCTTTACGTGCATGGATAATAAACATTTCACAACCGCCTTTATCAGAAACGGTTTCAATAAAATCACATAAAAACGCGTAGCTGTCTTGCTCATCAATACCAATACGAGTTTTTACGGTTACAGGAATAGAAACCACGTCTTGCATGGCTTTCACACAATCAGCAACAAGCTGTGCATCTCCCATTAAACAAGCACCAAAACGCCCATTTTGTACGCGATCTGATGGGCACCCCACATTTAGATTAATTTCATCATAACCACGCTCTTGTGCCAATTTGGCACATTGGGCTAATGCAGCAGGGTCGCTACCACCAAGTTGTAAGGAAACAGGATGTTCTTCCTCACTAAAAGCAAGATAGTCCCCTTTTCCGTAAATAATCGCCCCTGTTGTGACCATTTCGGTATACAGCAAGGTGTTTTTGCTTAATAAGCGATGAAAATAACGGCAATGGCGATCTGTCCAATCGAGCATCGGCGCAACGGAAAATCGGTTTAGGTTGGTGTAGCCTTGTTTTGAGGTATTTTGATGCATGGTGGTCTTGTGTATTGAAATCAAATGGATAGCCCCCAAAAGTAAGGAGCCAAGCAAAAACAGCAGGCTATTATAACATAGAGCGAATTAAGTGCGATGATGACGAAAATGAGCGGCTGAACTCAGTTAATTTAACGAAATAACCCCCGATATGAGCAATGTCGTATCGAGGATTTTTAAACCAATTATGTCATTTTAATACCCAGTTACGCACTATTTTTTCGCAGAAAGCAGTGCATAGCTAGTCATTAAGTTACGGTAATCAGGGATATGGTTTGAAAACAAAGTGCCTAACCCTTCCACATCATTACGCCAATCACGGTGTAATTCACAAGCGGCACCAAACCAGCTCATCAATTGAGCACCTGCTTTTGACATTCTATCCCACGCGGCATCACGTGTAATCGGGTTAAATGTACCTGAGGCATCAGTGATCACAAAAACTTCATAGCCTTCTTCCAGTGCAGATAGTGTAGGAAATGCCACGCATACTTCTGTCACAACACCGGCAATAATCAGCTGTTTTTTACCTGTGGCTTTGACAGCTTTAACGAACTCTTCGTTATCCCACGCGTTGATTTGACCAGGGCGAGCAATGAAAGGGGCATCAGGAAATGTTTCTTTTAATTCAGGAACTAACGGGCCATTAGGACCATCTTCAAAAGATGTAGTCAAAATAGTTGGTAAGTTAAAATATTTTGCCAAATCGGCCAGTGCTAACACGCTGTTCTTGAATTTATCTGGGTCTTGGTCACGAACTAGCGATAACAAACCCGTTTGATGGTCAACAAGTAATACAGCTGCATTATCTTTATCTAGGCGGTTATATTTGAAACTCATATCAACGACTCCTCAATGATTAGAAAAGTACTCTATGTGGGTTCAGATAAAACAAAAGTGGTATTTAATCTGCTTATCGCGCCTAAAACACCACTTTTTATCAAAAATATTTCAACAAGATGAATTCACACAATTCGTTATTTAGTTTCTGCGCTCATTGTGACAAAATTCCCCATACGAGCACTGGTAATTGTATAGCTATCTGCGCCCGCTGCTTTAGCTTTAGCTGCAATTTTCGCTTCTGTTGAAGCTAGCGTATCACCTGTTGCGGTGATTGTTGCTGCTGATGCACCAAATGCGACGAAAGATAATACAGAAGCTGCCATCAAAGTTTTTAACATGTTCATAGTCTAATTCCTTCATTTTTTATTCGATGAGACAACCCTTGTTGTCTGCGATGAAGGCATCATATCGACAATGTTATTTAGGTTAAAGCTAATAATATAGCTCAATTTATTCAAATTAACTGAACAATGTACTTTATCTGAAACTCACAATGGAATAAAACCGAAAGATATAATCAAGCAGCCTTGTGGTATGCTTTCCCAAAGTTGGTTTACTTCTCGCGCAACCTTTAATAGGAACTGTATATGCCACTCAATAACCGAACACTCCCTACATTTAGGTACCACCCGAACCCTATTGAAACAGAAGCTTTTCTGACGGATAAAACAGTAACCTGTGATTGTTGTAAGCAACCTACTGATATTTATTATGAAAGCCCGTTTTATTCTACTGAGGATATTGATGCTTTGTGTCCTTGGTGTATTGCTGATGGTTCTGCCAGTGCAAAATTTGATGGTGAGTTTCAAGACCCTGCCAGTGTTGAAGGTATTGATTGCGAATATGACGAGGACGGCGAGTTTTCACATACTCTAAACCCCTACCCTACTGAAATGTTTGATGAACTAATTAAACGAACACCGGGCTATCAAGGGTGGCAACAAGAAATTTGGCTCGCACACTGCCAAGAGCCTTGTGAATTCATAGGCTATGTTTACTGGGATGACATCAAAGATAGACTCGATGAATTTGTTTCCCTTGAAAATGATATCGCTGATTATGGTTTTTCAATTTCAGAGCTCGCGAATATTCTCCATCAAGATAGCTCTGCTCAAGGTTATTTATTCCGTTGTTTACATTGCAAAAAACTACGTTTGCATTTTGATTTTAGCTAATTTATATCAACTAAATCGCGTGAAGAGGCTTATCTTCACGCTCTCATCTTCAACTATTCATCAACTCAATAATTTGCTCAGCTAATTCTGGCGTTGCGGCTGATAGCAAGCTTCCCGCAAACATGGCTTGCTTACGCTGTCCATTTAATGCACAAACTTCCCCGCCCGCCTCTCGGATACACGGAATAAGTGCCGCACTATCCCAAGGTTTCATAATGGTATCAATCGCACCATGAATGCGACCGCTGGCAACCATGGCATGCTGATAAGCGTCATTAGCAAAAATGAAGTCCCTTGCTTGGCCCACAACCGCATCCAAATGATAAATTTGCGACCCTTCTCGGGAATTATAATTACTATTATGAATGCCTGATGCGCTTACCACTGCTTCTGATAATGATTTAGGCGATTGGCTTTCGAGTTTAAGCTGTCTTGGAGCCTGACTAGCTGTTTGCACCCAGCACCCTTCCCCTTGTGAGGCAAAGTAGAGTGTGGATATCGCGGGAAAACTAATCACACTAAGTAATGGTTCCCCATTTTCCACATAAGCAATTAACGTACTAAATAACGGCACTCCATAAATAAATGCACGCGTACCATCAATCGGGTCAATTACCCAACCAGAACTGAATTGCTGCTCACCGACAAAGCCAAACTCCTCACCTAAAACAGCGATATTCGGTGTTTTTTGTGCAAAGAATGCCCTAATTTCTTCTTCAACTCGGGTATCCGTTTCCGTAACTACGGAACGATCGGGTTTATAATCAAACTTTCCCGCCCCTTCAAAAGCGTCTACTGTCATGGTTTTGACTAATTTAGCGGCTTCGAGTGCAATATTTAACATGACCAAGCTCCTCATTGAAAAAGAAAATGAGTATAACGGATAGGTTATGGAATAAAGGCGCTAAAATGCCTTATCGACCAGAGATAAAGCACCAATACAACCTAAATTTGTTTAAGAGAAACTTCACCAAATGTCATAAATACCAAAGTGTGCCCCGCAATTCCACGGTACACCCCTTGCTGATTATTGAGTTCGCAAGCCAATGCCGTTAATTGCCATGCGTCATACTCCTCGATTTGACTAATGCGGGCGGTTAATAATGCGTTGTCTTTCCGCTCGCCATAAGCTTTCACCGCGATTGCATCTTGTGTTAAAGCGCTGTCGATAGAACTGTTTGCCCAGCTCCACATCCAACTGCCTTGGCTTTGGTCATAAGTACCAACAATTTGAACGGGCGCTGTTGCCATTATATTGTCAGGCGCATGAAAAATAATGGTTCCTTCGTCTTGGTTCACTGACCAATCGGCTTCATCTAATTTCCATGTATCACAATGAAATTGGTTTTTGGCCTGTAGTGAATTCATGCTACGTTCAATTAATGCCTCATAAGGCATTTGTTCTATTTCATTATCCATTTATTACCCAATATTTTTTAATGCGTTGATAATCAACTGCCAAAATTTATGATGGTCTAATTTAACAGCAACTTGAGTATGGCTATTTTCAGGCGCAGGATAGCGGAAGTCAGCCACCGTCATGCCTAACGTGTGCGTCCCAGTCAGTTCAATATTTACAGGCACTTTTTGTGTGGTCATTACGTTAGGGTCAATAACATAAGCAACCGCACAAGGGTCGTGTACTGGCGGAGCATCAAAGTCTTGAGCTTGCTTGTACATTTTTCCAAAAAAATCCAGTAGTTCGACGACAAATTGTGAACAATCACTGCCAATCGCAGCAATTTGTTTCACTACATCAGGAGTTGCTAGCGCTTGATGGGTAAGGTCTAAGCCCACCATGGTTAACGGCCATTTTTCATTGAAAACAATATGAGCCGCTTCTGGGTCAATTTTGATGTTAAATTCAGCTACCGCACTCCAATTCCCAACATGATAGCCCCCTCCCATCAGCACCACTTCTTTAACTCGTTCGACAATGCGAGGCTCAAGACGAGCAGCAAGCGCAATATTCGTTAATGCGCCAGTAGGAACTAAAGTCACCGTTTTAGGCGGGTGAGACATAATGTTTTCGATAATCAGTGAAACTGCATGTCTTTCATCAAGCTTCAATGTTGGTGTCGGTAATACAGGCCCATCAAGCCCTGATTCCCCATGAATATCAGGCGCAACTTCAATTTCCCGAACTAAAGGGCGTACCGAGCCCGCAGCAAATGGAATACCGCTAATCTTCGCCATTTCAGCGATAGCCAGTGCATTATGAGTGACTTTTTCGAGGGTTTGATTACCAGCAACGGTTGTTACCGCCAATAATTCAATGTCAGGGTTACCATAAGCCAGTAATAACGCGATAGCATCGTCATGGCCGGGGTCACAATCGAGGATTATTTTTTTGCTCATACCTTACCTTATTAAAATTGGAGTCAGAAATGGCACTGACCCCAATTTAACCAGCTAGCAAGGTAAAATCTATGCTTAATATCTGAATACTTAGAAATTTATTTTAAAACATGCGCATAGACACGTTTTTTCTCACCTTCATTTTTCGAAATATACACACCTTGTAACTCAGGAGCAAAGCCCGGTAATGCATTAATACCCGTTTCTAGTGCTTTGAAATAACGCAGTACTGGCCCCGACCACACTTCCCCAGGTACGACACACAATACGCCCGGTGGGTACGGTAATGCCCCTTCAACGGCAATACGCCCTTCCAATTCATCTAATGGCAATAATTCACAGTTACCACGAATAAACTCTAAATGTGCCTGTTGAGGTGCCATTTTCACTTCCGGGAAGTGAGCTTTACGGAACATCTCTTTTTGCAGCTGTTTAATATTGTCATTAATGCTGAGTTGGTGCATCTCTTGGCATAAACGGCGTAATGTATAACCCTGATAATGGTCTTGATAACGCTGATAAACCGAAGGCAATACATCTTCTAATAACGCATCTTCATCCAGTAGCTGTTCGAAACGGACTAAATGGGATACTAGCAGTTCCAGTTTTTCACGGGTTTCTGCGGGTGTTAACAAAAATAAAATTGAATTTAAGTCACATTTTTCAGGGATCACGCCGTGTTCACGTAAAAAATGCGCCAAAATCGTCGCAGGCACGCCAAAAGCGTCATATTCTCCACTTTCGACATCAATACCTGGCGTCGTTAGCATCAATTTACAGGGGTCAACGAAGTATTGGTCCTGTGCATAACCATCAAACGCATGCCAACGTTCTTGCGGTATGAAGTTAAAAAAGCGTTGCTCAGCAGCGATTTGCTCTGTTGGGTATTCGTGCCATAACTTGCCATCAACGATTTCAGGAACAAAAGGCTTAAAATAACGGCAGTGCTGAAGTATCGATTTTCTTACCTCAATCCCCACTTTCACGCAGTCCATCCACATCATTTTGCCTGCATTACCTTGATGAATACGTGCATTGACATCTAAAGAGGCAAACAAGGGATAAAATGGGCTCGTCGAGGCGTGCATCATAAAAGCATTGTTGAGTTTTTTGTGTGAAACAAAGCGCTCTTGCCCCTTGATGTGGTTATCTTTTTTATGGATTTGTGACGCTTGTGAGAAACCAGCCAGTTGTTTATGAACTGACTGAGTCACCATAATACCGGGGTCATTTTCATTTAATTCCAATAGTAATGGCGAGCACTGGCGCATCATTGGAATAAATTGTTCATACCCCACCCACGCAGAATCAAATAAAATGTAATCACACAAATGGCCAATTTTATCAACCACTTGCCTTGCGTTATACACAGTACCGTCATAAGTTCCAAGTTGGATCACCGCTAAGCGAAATGGCCGCTGGGCTTGTGCTTTTTCAGGCATCACTTCCTGGATAAGTCCACGTAAATAACTTTCATCAAAGCAGTGCGCATCAATACCGCCAATAAAGCCAAAAGGATTACGTGCCGTTTCTAAATAGACCGGTGTTGCCCCCGCCTGTATCAGCGCCCCATGGTGGTTTGATTTATGATTATTACGATCGAACAAAACTAAATCACCCGGTGTTAATAGCGCATTTAGCACGACTTTGTTGGATGATGAGGTGCCATTTAAGACAAAATAAGTTTTGTCCGCATTAAAAACTTTCGCGGCAAATTTTTGTGCCTCTTTCGCTGCGCCCTCGTGGATCAATAAATCGCCCATTGCCACATCGGCATTGCATAAATCGGTACGAAACAGGTTTTCACCATAAAATTGATAAAACTGCTCCCCTGTTGGGTGGCGACGGAAAAATTGGCCGCCTTGGTGCCCCGGACAGGCGAAAGTCACATTATGACCCGCAGCATAATCCATCATTCGAGCAAAAAATGGCGGTAATAACTGCTCAAGGTACTGATTTGCAGCATCGAGCAATTGACGGCTATTTTCTTCACGAGCAGCCGGGGCTGGCGGTAATAGCGCCGTTAAATAAGGTGGTAAATTTTCATCGGTTGGCAGCTGTTTATCACTAATGATAAACAGCGGAATACTCAGCTGACTCTCAACAACTCTTTCCCACAGCCCTTGGTTGGCATCTTGTTCAGATAGCACGACAGCGGCAATATTGTTTAACTGTGCATCGCGAATATCTACCCACTGAAATTCATTAGTGAAATAGATTGCGACCCCCTGGCTACATGCCACATTGATTTTGTTCATAGCAGTCTGGCTCTTAGTTAGCTGAGGAAAAGAGGCGGACAATATACTTGATAGATCAGGGAATTGAAATGACTAGCATGGTAAGAAAAGAGGGCAAGATTTGGAAAGTCGGATATATTTTATAAGCCACTGGTTAATAGCATAAAAATTCTATCTCATCACAACCCTCTCCCCCATACTTCAGGCCGTCATAAAGATAATAAAAAGATAAATTAACCAATTAACCCTGTGAACACCACAAATTAATCGGTCAATTTATCCGTAATGGGACGTTAGTTGTTTTTTTCCACATACAAAGTCTGTGATGGGAATGCAAAGTCCGCATCGTGGCGTTTAACTATCTCAATGATCTTCAAATACACCGCTTGCTGTGCAGCTAGCCATTCAGCCCAAACCGTTGTTTTGGTAAAGCAATACACCATAATATTTAATGAAGAGTCGGCAAAAGCATCGAAATAAACTAATAAGGTTTGGCTGGTATCGATATTCGCATCTTGTTGTAACATCGTGCGGATATCATCGACAATAGCTCCAATTTTGTCTGAATCTTCGTAACGCAAACCAATTTCAGTTTTGATACGTCGGTTAGTCATGCGCCCCGGGTTTTCCACACTAATAGAAGAAAAAACCGAGTTGGGAATGTATAGCGGACGGTGGTCAAACGTAATAATTTTAGTGATCCGCCAGCCGATTTCAACCACCGTGCCTTCAATGTTTCTATCCGGTGAACTAACCCAATCACCAATATTGAAGGGCCGGTCAAAGTAGAGCATTAACCCAGAGAAAAAATTACTCAGGATATCTTTACCGGCCATACCGATAGCAATACCGCCAATCCCGCCAAACGCCATCAAACCAGAAAGGCTCATCCCAAAATGCTCGCCAAACAGCAGTACCATAATGACAAATATCGCTGTTTTAAACACGCGGGCAACAATACGTGCCGAAGTGGGGTCACTGCCTTTTTTAATCTGTGCTTTTTCTAGTCGGTTCGCTAGTTGGAACAGTTTTCGCATTAAAATCAATGCAATCAATGAGATGGTAATAAAATTAACCAGAGAAGTGGAAATAAAGGTTAAATCAAAATCTTTTGCGGCCATGTCTACATATTGAGCAATAACAATAACCACGCCACACAGCACAACAGTTTGAATCACATTGATCAAAATACTTTTGCGCTTATGTTTATGCTTACGGCGTTTATGTACAATCTCAAAAGCTAAATAGATTGCGAGAAAAGTCGCAATTAAGGTCATACCAATCGCATATTTTTCAAGTAATGCTTCTATCATTTCTAACCGCCCTAAAATTTACCTGATAGATTTTATTTTTATTTGTTTTACTGTGTATTGTTTTTCGTTATCTTGTTATTAAGATAACAATTATAAAGATAATTTTCCCAATAATTATTAGGTACTTTTTAGATTATCCAATAATGAATAACAACCTATTTTCCCCAAATGATAAAGAAATAAAAAATGTCCATGCGCTTAGACCATACCAACAGTATAACTATTTTGTCGGTAAAATCGCTGACTGGGAACAGGTATGGAGCCTCGGTGATGGGAAAAATCTCGTTACCGCATGGAATGATGAAAAATGTCTTTTTCTCCCCCTATGGCCTGCCAAAGCATTTGTTGAGTTGTGTTTAACGGGTGAATGGGCAAATTTTACGCCAATGCTATTTACCCTTAAACACCTGATGACAGAAATTCTGCCTGATATGCATGAAGCAAATATTAAGGTTGCATTGATGATGCAGTCTGATGGGGAAAAAACATTAGTTTATGATGCTGCGGCGCTTCTACGCGATTTAGAAGAAGAATGTCAGCAATATGAGTAAAAGGCAGCAATGTGCTGCCTTTTTAAAGTAAAAAACTACTTTTCAACACCAGTAGTGACAGTAAATTCACGAGTTTGCCCTGCCTCTAACCAAATCAGTGTTTGGTTATTTTTCGCCGCAAGGAAACCTTCTGGACGACAAGTTGCAGGGAGTACAAATGCGCCAACTTTTTGGTCACCATTATACAAAATCCAACGAGTTGCATAATTTAGCTCATTAGATTTAAAACGCGTTACATACGTATCTCCTGCGGGTGAAACCATTCTAAACTCAGGCGTTGCGGTATATTGACTAAGATCATCCATAAAAAACACAATTTCAGGGTCACACATTTGTGGCTGATTAAGCTGATTTAATGTGACTTTGCCAGATTTCAACGCTTCATTAAATGCGAGCCATTTTTCAGTTGGCTGTACATGCCCCGGTATTGATTCACGCAATTTAATCGCATTTTCGGGGATATTTTGTGTCAATGTTGCATTCTCCACGTAAGCATAATTCATATGGCACATATATTGGAGAGGCATAGGCACCGATGCTAAATTGGTGACTGACATATGAATATCAAATAATGCACTATCTGAGTTTAATTGCACTGACGGTGTCGCACGATAATGATGACCAAAACCCATCACATACTCATATTCGCCGACGACTTTTAAACTTTCGCCAGTCAGTTCAAGCCAAGCGCTATCCATTGCTGCACAAGGCATTTCCCCATGTAATGGATGTGAATCTTCTGGTGAAGGGCAACCATTACTGATTAAACCTGAATGGAATGCAAAGCAACCGTAGGTTTCAACTACCGTTGGAACACGTTTTGGCGCTGAAAACATATTTTCCATTTTCAGATTTTGGCCACAAAATTGTGCATCCCAAATCATTTGTCCTAAAAAAGGTAAAATCGTTAAATACCCTTGCTGATTTTCAATTCGTAGCCCTTCCACGCCAGTTTGGTAACGAAATGCAGTGGCAGTAAATTGGTTATTTTTTAAAATAAGCGTCGGGTTTTCCGTAAATAAGCTTTTGTGAAGAGGTATCAATGTATTCATTTTCATACTCACGGTTTAATAAGATAAATGGAATTGGGTAGCTCACACTACCCAATTTGAGCACTATTTTGCAGCTTGTTTGGCTTTAAAGCGGCGTTCACCAACGAAGTAAATACCGACATACACGAAGCACAGCATGGAAACGAGGAATGAAAGTTGTAATGAGTGCAGCATATCTGCGACATAGCCTTGAACGGCAGGAACAACCGCAGCACCGACAATCGCCATCACAATGACCGCCCCAGCCATTTCGGTATGCTCATTATCAACGGTATCCAAAGTACCTGCATAAATGGTTGCCCAGCAAGGTCCAAACAAAATACTCACCATGACCGCTGCATACACCGCAGTGAAACTCGGAATAAACGCAACATAAATCAGGAACAACGCCCCAATCACCGAGTAGATAATTAGGACTTTTTCTGCATTAAAGCGAGTCATTAGAATATTGGCGATAAACTTCCCAATAAAGAAACAGGCAAAGCTATACACCATAAAGTTTGAGGCATCGCGTTCGTTAATATCCCCCATCTCTAATGCGAGACGAATGGTAAATGACCACACAGCCACTTGCATACCGACATATAAAAATTGGGCAATAATTCCTTTTCTAAAGCGGCTATTTTTCGCTAAATATTTTAAGGTTTCTACCGCGGTTGGGCGTTTATGATCTTGAGTTTCTGCCACTTTACATTTAGGAAACTTGGTGATAAGGAATAAAATCATTACCACAACCAATACCATAATCATATAACGGTAAGGTTCGAGGGTATTTTCCAACATGGCTAAACGGAATTCATGAATTTGTTCCGCATTCATTCCTGCCATTTGGTTTTGTAAGCTATCCCCCTCGGAAAATACCAGATACTTACCTAGCAAGATCCCGCCCGCTGCGCCAATTGGGTAGAAAGTTTGGCTAATATTTAAACGCAATGTCGCGTATTGTTTAGGCCCTATCATTGAGCTATATGTATTTGCTGCGGTTTCAAGGAAGCTTAAACCAATCGCAATGGCGAAAATAGCTGCCAAGAACATGGTGTAAGTCGCCATATGAGACGCAGGGAAGAACATACTGCAACCCGCGATGTATAGGATCAGCCCCACCATAATGGCATATTTATAACTGGTTTTTTTGATCACTAACGACGCTGGAATAGCGATTAAGAAATAACCGCCATAGAATGCACTTTGCACTAAAGCAGAGGCGAAGTTACTGAGTTCAAAGACACTTTTAAACTGTGTGATTAAAATATCATTTAATGCTGCAGCACATCCCCATAATGGGAACAGGCACGATAGTAGGATAAATTGGAATAGAGGAGTCTTACTCAGGTAGCCATCCGGTAACTGAGTGATGTTCTTAATGTTCATAGTAACCCTTATATTTTTATAATTTATACCCGATGAGTGGCTATGTGGCTCTGATGACCACTTAATTATTCAAAGGGTATATAGCTACGTTGGACTATTATTATTTAGCTATTCATTAGCTGTGTTGATTTGCACAAATTCATTAAATTGCTCAACACTTGGATAAGAAGATTGAGTCCCTTTCCCTGTCACACTGAAGGCCGAAAACATCACTGCTTTTTTCAGTGCTTCTTCAATATTCCCCGTATGGACATAGTAATGAGAGAAACAGCCGATAAAGGCATCCCCTGCACCACTGGTGTCAATGGCATTCACTTTAATTGCGGATATATGTAACTCACTGTCGCGAGTCATCCATAGCGCCCCTTTATCGCCTAATGTCACAATGACATTTTTTAACCCTTTATCCAGCAAAGACTGTGCGGCGCGACGAATGTTATCCATCGTGTCTACTGGCATATTGGTTAAAATTTCTAATTCCGTTTCATTAGGTACAAAGAAATCACATCGGCAAGCAAAATCGAGATCTAGCGTACGTTGCGCTGGAGCTGGGTTAAGCAACACTGGGATCCCATGTTTATTGCCGAATGAAATTGCGTGATAAACCGTCTCAAGCTGGACTTCTAATTGCAGGACGATCAATTTACATTTTTTCAGATCTTCCGCTGCGCGATCGATATCTTCAGGTGATAAAAATTTATTCGCCCCTTTGACGATCAAAATGCTATTTGATGAATTTTGATTAACAAAAATAGGCGCGACACCACTTGAGGTACAAGGTACTTTTTCCACATAACGAGTGTTAATACCGTAAGACTCAAGATTGCGGATCGTATTATCTGCAAAAATATCATCGCCGACTTTGGTTAACATGATCACTTTTGAATTTAACTTAGCAGCAGCAACCGCTTGGTTCGCACCTTTACCACCGCAACCAATTTTGAAAGCTGGCGCTTCTAACGTTTCGCCTTCTTTTGGCATTTGATCGATATAAGTGATCAAATCAACCATGTTTGAACCAATAACTGCTATATCCATAATGTCCCTCGTGTTAAATAAATCACATAATGATATGATAGCAACATTATCATGTTGCAAAAATATCATTTGTGATTAGGATCTCGAATAACGAATGATCAAGTGTTATATCTACCACATTTCCTCATTCTTTGTTGTCTCTCCCACATTTATATAGGAAAGTTGAAAATGCAAGACTTAGCAAAATATATTGATCACACTTTACTTGCTGCGAATGCGACTGTCAGCGATATTACTAAACTGTGTACGGAAGCTGCAGAACACCATTTTGCCTCTGTATGTGTGAACACAGGTTATGTTCCTTTAGCCAGCGAACTTTTAAAAAACAGCGACGTTAAAGTTTGCTGTGTGGTAGGCTTTCCACTAGGGGCATGCTTAACTGAAGCCAAAGCATTTGAAGCCGCAGAAGCTGTCCGCCGTGGCGCTGATGAAGTCGATATGGTTATCAACATTGGCATGCTAAAAAGTGGCGACTTAGACTTTGTCCGTCGTGATATCGAAGCGGTATTTGCAGCCTGCGGTAAAGCAACATTAAAAGTTATTTTAGAAAACTGCCTATTAACTGATGAAGAAATTACACAAGTTTGTGAAATTTGCCGCACAATTAAAGTCGGTTTTGTGAAAACTTCAACAGGTTTCAGTACAATGGGTGCAACAGAGCACCATGTCGCCCTGATGCGTAAAGTGGTTGGTGATGAAGTCGGTGTAAAAGCCTCCGGTGGTGTGCGTGACCGTGAAACCGCAATTAAAATGATTGAAGCTGGCGCAAACCGTGTAGGTGCCAGCGCGAGTGTAGCAATTGTCACAGGAACGGCGACCAAGCCGAGTGACTACTAAGTGATGGGGCGCGGTCTAACCGCGCCAATTTTGTGCATTTAAAAAGGATTGTAGGGTGATAGAAACTAAACAAAAAGAACGCCTTCGCCGTTTAAGTGAATGTTTAAAACGTTCAGGACGCATTCATTTAAAAGAAGCCGCTAGAATACTCGAAGTTTCAGAGATGACTATCCGACGAGATCTCAGCGCAGATACAGAAGGCCCCATTCCTATGTCACTCCTTGGCGGCTATATTGTTTCTGTTACCCAACCAGCCAACTTAGCTACCCAAGAGCCGCAAGCCGATGTTTTTACCCCTGACCAAACCGAAGAATTATATATCCCTAATCTTGCCGCGAGTATGGTGACAGAAGATGATGTGATTTTCTTTGATAATGGCATTGAAATGGCCACCTTGATTTCACTCATCCCCGAAGAGATTAATTTCACTGGCATTTGTTACTCACATAATGTTTTTCTCGCCCTTAGCCAAAAGAAAAATGCCACCGCGCTTTTATGTGGCGGGGAGTATCGCCCTAAAAGTGATTCTTTTTACAACCCTTCACTCCCTTCATTACTTGATTCAATCAACCCGAAAAAAGCCTTTATTTCAGCGGCTGGCGTACACGGAAATTTTGGCGTAACTTGCTATAATCTCGATGATTTACCCATGAAGAAAAAAGCGATGGAAAAATCTATCCGTAAGATTTTATTAGCACCCTATAACCTGTTTGATGAAGTCGCTACCGCAAATATGGGGGAATTATCACAATTTGATGTGATAGTCACAAATAGGCAGCTTTCTGATGAATATGAAACATATTGCCGTAATGGCTTTGTGAAAGTGATTTATTAAAATCGCCAATAGGTTTAGCGGACAATATCTTGCCCGCTAACATTAAATCTTCACGGTTAAATAGTCTTCTGCGATTTCTGTTGCAGGGAACACCGATTGGCACTCTGCAAGCAATCTTGGTATATCTTCACTCACGTAACGACCACTAATATGGGTTGCGATAAAACGCTTAACCCCTGCCGCGCGTGCTAGCTCAGCCGCTTGTACCGTAGTCGAGTGGCCATGCTCATTGGCTTTTTGAGCAAACTCAGCCTCTAAGGTGGTTTCATGGATCATCACATCGGCATTTCTCGCAAGCTCCAGTGCTTGTTCTGTTGGTTGAGTATCACCAAAAATCGCAACGACTTTACCGGGAATAGGCTCACCAAGGTAATCAGCCCCATTCACGACTCGCCCATCATCAAGAACGATGGTTTCACCCGCTTTAAGCGCTTGCATCCAAGGGCCGCGAGGAATATTGTCATTGGCTAATTTGACTGCGTCTAATGCACCACTTTTTGGATGTTCTTCAATACGATAGCCGTAGCACTCAACACGGTGGTCAAGAGCATAAGCCGTCACAATTAACACCCCATCATCAAATAACTGCCCAGCTTCAATTTCAACGATTTCCAACGGGTATGTCATATAAGACACACTCACGGCTAATACCGTTTCAATATAGTGTTTTAACCCTTTTGGACCATAAACAGTCAGTGGGTCTGTTGCCCCACCCATTGAGCGGCTACATAACAAACCGGGTAGACCAAAAATATGGTCGCCATGTAAATGGGTAATAAATATTTTCTCAATTTTTGGCGTTTTAAATGGGCTATTTAAAATGCGATGTTGTGTCCCTTCTCCACAATCAAATAACCAGTAGCTTTTACGGATACCGACTAAATTTAATATCATACTGGTGACATTGCGCTCTTTTGTCGGCACCCCAGCACTGGTTCCTAAAAATGTTAACTCCATAACTTCCTCATCTAATTTGTTGTTTTTATTATGGTAAGATTTTTTCCAATAAAAAAATCATTTATTTTAATCTGTATAGTATTCCGTATTTTTTGATTATCAACCAAAGCCAGTTATTCCAAATATTTCCAATATACAAATCGTATTTCCATATTCATCCGATCAATTCACAAGCACTGATCATTGTCTGCCCTGAAAATAGCGATATTAATATTTATATCAGGAATATGTTCGATGAATCCCCCTTCGTCAAAATTGAAACCTAAACTACCGAACAGTTTGCTCCTCTCTACGGCAATTTGGTCTACGGCTATTTTGCCAATGGTGCCAAGTTATGCCCAAATCGTCCATTTAGACGATTTACCTACACTCGGTAGTCAGGCCATTCAATTTGAAGGAACCCAACCCGAAGATAGTACTGAACGTTTTTTAGCGGAATATGGACAAAATGCCGCAAACTTTGCTTCTGAAGAAAAAAACACCAAAAATCTGGCAGATATGGCACAAGATTACGCTCGCCATAAAGCCGCAAATATGGCGACGGATGAAATAACACATTGGTTATCCAAAGCCGGTAATGCCAGGCTAAATATTAATCTCGATAAAAAATTGTCAATTAAGACATCTCAATTAGATTGGTTAGTACCTTGGTATGAACAACAAGATTTGTTGTTATTTTCTCAGCACAGTATTCACCGCACTGATGGCCGGCTACAGACCAATAACGGTATTAGTTTACGTCATTTCCAACAAAGTAGCATGATAGGGGTAAATGCTTTCTTTGATCATGATTTATCCCATTACCATTCGCGCTTAGGGTTTGGTGTGGAATATGCTCAAGATTACGTTCGAATGAGTGCGAATAGCTATTTGGGGCTATCGACTTGGCGCAGTGCATCCAAATTAGCCGATGATTATAACGCACGCCCCGCCAACGGCTGGGATATTCAACTTGAAGGTTGGCTACCCACGTATGCGAATTTAGGTGCGAACCTAAAACTGGAACAATATTACGGAGATGACGTCGCTTTATTTGGCAAAAATGAGCGCCAGAAAGACCCAATGGCGGCTACCGTCGGCGTCAATTGGTCTCCATTTCCCCTGCTCGCAATAAATGCAGAACATAAAATAGGCAATAGTGGAACAAATGAGACAAATGCTAAAGTGGCGTTTAATTGGTTGCTAGGAAGGAGCTTAGCGCAACATCTTGATACTTCGGCGGTAGCGGCCACTCGCCATATTTCCACCAATCGCTATGATTTTATTAACCGTAATAACAATATTGTGTTGGAATACCAAAAGAAAAGCTTAATTTCATTATCATTACCGAAAGTTATTCAGGGTATGACAGGAGAAGAACTTTCTATTATCCGCAATTTAACCACGAAATACCCGCTAGAAAAAATAGTGATAGAAGCCCCTGAATTGATAGCCGCTGGGGGGGAAATACACCTTAATGGCAGAGAAAGTTCAGTAAAACTACCGTCTTATAAAATTGCCAATCATTCATTTAAAAACTCACAACTCAATCTTTATCGCTTAACCGTGACGGCTTATGACATTAACGGAAATGTTTCCCCACAAGCAGAAACGTTAATTGAAGTTACCAACACAGGCGCTCTCACTATCACCCATAAGAATACCGCAAAAAGAAATAATGCTGTCGCTGATGGTAAAAATACAAATATATTCACTGTAGTAATTAAAGATACTCTTGGCCACCCAGTACCCAATGCGAAAGTCAATTTCACATTGCCTGCAAATCTTAATTCTATTAATCAAAAAAATACGGGATATTATTCATTACTTAATCATTTTATGTGGAAGGCTCAGGCAGAAAAATCAGTTTCTGAACAATCCCATAGCATCATCGCTAACAGTAAAGGTGAAGCTTCCATTCAATTTACTAGTTTGGTATCAGGAAGTTATGCAATAAAAGCAAATATTGAGCATGGTACAGAAATTAATGAAATATATAACTTTAAATCCGATATTAGCCAGTCATTTATTGGTAGCGTCGATATCATTCAAAACAATGCAGTGGCAGATGGGATCAGTAAAAACAAAATTAAACTGCATATTGTGAATAATAGCCGACAAAGCATCGCAGGAGC
>UMKD01032585.1_pt1 | contig 26394 bp, 21 predicted proteins | sample 1966221 | NCBI WGS metagenome assembly UMKD01 (sample SAMEA4836167, study PRJEB28245) | human gut metagenome | biome: gut microbiome; material: fecal sample | place: Denmark | collected 2008
CCGACTTCCTGGCTGCCGACATGAAACGTGGCATTATTCCTTCCACATTCCTTCCGTTACAATCGGGAGTAGGTAACATCGCCAACGCAGTTTTAGGAGCCTTGGGACGCGATAAAACAATCCCTGCTTTCGAAATGTATACCGAAGTTATCCAAAACTCTGTGATCGGATTAATCCGTGAAGGTCGTGTAAAATTCGGAAGTGCCTGCTCACTGACCGTAACCAATGACTGTCTGCAAGGCATTTATGACGACATGGACTTCTTCCGTGATAAACTGATTCTCCGTCCGTCTGAAATCTCTAACAGTCCGGAAGTAGTCCGCCGTTTAGGAATCATCTCTATCAATACCGCCATTGAAGCAGATATTTATGGTAACGTAAACTCTACCCATATCGGTGGAACCAAGATGATGAACGGTATCGGCGGCTCGGGCGATTTTACACGCAATGCTTATATTTCCATCTTTACTTGTCCGTCAGTGGCTAAAGAAGGCAAAATCAGTTCCATCGTTCCGATGGTTTCTCATCTGGATCACAGTGAGCACTCCGTTAATATCGTTATTACCGAACAGGGAGTAGCCGATTTGCGTGGCAAAAGTCCGAAGGAAAGAGCACAGGCAATCATCGAAAACTGTGCACACCCGGATTACAAACAAATCTTATGGGATTATCTGAAACTGGCCGGTAATAAGTCACAGACTCCTCACGCCATTCAAGCCGCTTTGGGAATGCATGCCGAACTGGCTAAAAGCGGAGATATGAAAAACGTGAACTGGGCAGAATACGAAAAATAAACGATGAACGATGAACGATGAACCGACTGTGACTTCTACAAAGTGTTCATCGTTCATCATTTACAATTTACCAGTATTTCGCATACTTTATTTTGAAAATTCCTTGCTTTGGCTGCCGACAATACATTTTGGTTCATAATGGCAAAGGCCACCTGATGACCGTTAGCCATCTTTAGGTAACCGGCTAATGTGTTAATGGCAGTATAAGATCCCGTTTTGGCATGTACATTCTTAAATGCCGACCCTTTTTTCATACGATTCTTAAGTGTTCCATCAATACCTGCAACCGGAAGAGCTTTATAGAGCTTCCGAAAAATATCCGTTCTCGAATAAGCAAACTTCAAAAAATCAACCAACAGGGCAGGAGAGAGGTAATCGTAATTTGACAATCCACAACCATCAGCTATTTTATAATTGTCCGGATCATGCCCCAAATCTTTAATCAGCCGATGGATCTCATCGATCCCGTCTTTAGCCGAAACTTGCTTTTTGCCTGTAGCTTGTACTCCTAAACGGCAAAGTAATGCTTCCGCACTCAAGTTATCACTTTCTTTCATAATCTGGTCTACTACTTTCTGAACGGGACATTCCCAACGTGCCATGCGGGTAGAAAGGCTGTCGGGCTGAAAGCTGTCGAAAGCATACTGCTCCGAAATCTCTATCCCCCTATTGCGTAAACGCTCGGCAAAGGTATGCAGAAAGAAGTCCTGCGAAGAATACACATTCACATCACCAATTCTTCTATTCTCTACATTTCCACTGACAATAAGATTATTTTTATTCTCTAACCATCCTCTCGAAACAGAAAACTTACCGGCAGAAGGAGTACGTGTCTCAGTTTCATTGATCACAGTATAATAAGAGGACGATGGTTCAAAACTCAGGCGCGCCGAGTCACCACGTATCGTTCCCGGTACAGCCGTTACTTTCACTACACCTTTATGATACATCAATGGCGACAAATAAGGCTGAAAAGAATAGGGAGTATCATCCCATGCCCAACCGCTTCCCCAATAAAGAGAATCTTTCATCGATATATCTCCATAGATTCTCCCTTTCAATACTGAAAAAGGAAAAGTTATCACTTCCTCCACCAATGCATTCATACCTTCATCGTCAAACTCCGGGTCGAATCCGCCAATCACATAAATGTCTCCGCGGAGCGTATCATGTTCTATAGTACCTTTATACCACACTTCGGTCCGGAAAGGTTCATCTGCATCCGGCCGGGCAAGCGCGGTTATAGTAGTTAAGAGTTTCATGGTAGATGCCGGACGCGAAAGCTTGGCATCACGGTATGTATAGAGTGATTTCTTTGCAGTCAGATCATACACGGAAATACCAACTTCGGAACCTTGGGGCAATTCCTTCTTAATAAGTGAATCAATTGCGGCGAAATCTACCTGCCCCCGGATAATAATTGAAAAACAAAAAGAGAATAAAATAAATAAATTCAGTTTCTTCATAATGCTTATAAACAACGAATGACAAGTCATAAATTACGGGTTACGAGTAATTGCGCCATTATACGCATGATACTTATAACCCGTAACTTACAACTTGTAACTCTTACAATGCTTCACGGAATATTTCGGCAACAGTAGGATGGGGAAAAACAATCTTCTTCCATTCGGCCGCTTTTAGTTTCATTTCTATGGCCATACCTGCTAATGTGATAATTTCAGAAGCCGGATTGCCTAAGACATGTGCTCCCAAAATCGTATCATCATCTCCAAGCAACACTTTACATACACCGTTTACCCCTTCATTTTCGGCAACAAAACGTCCAGAATATGCCATAGGAAGCTTTACAGCACGATAAGCAATACCTTTCGCAATAAGGGACTCTTCTGTTTGCCCGACTCCGGCTATTTCAGGATTGGTATACACTACACCGGGAATAGCACGATAACTCATTGTATCTGTTTTACCGAGAATTGCATGTACGGCTACTTCCGCTTCACGAACTGCCGTATGTGCCAATAAAGAAAATCCGGTTAAATCCCCACATACATATACTCCGGGCAATGAACTTTCCATCTGCCCGTTTACTAAAATACTTCCGCGCTCTGTCCGTTGAAGATTCAGGTTCTCAAGTCCGAAACCTTTTGTTACCGGACGGCGACCTACACTCATTAGCAATTTCTCCGCAGTCACATTTCCGGCACCATCTGCATTCTCATAAGAAACTAAGACTCCCTCCTCTGATTGTGCCAACGAGACAACTTTAGTACTCAACAGAAATGTAATGCCCCGTTTGGCATAGTCAGCACGCAACAGAGCAGAAAGCTCTTTATCCATGCCTCCCAAGATCTCGTCCATCATTTCAATGACGGTCACTTTCACACCCAGACTGTTGAAGAATGATGCAAACTCCATACCAATCACTCCACCACCTACGATAGCAAGCGAAGCGGGCAATTCCTTATTGTCTAATGCTTCCCGATGTGTCCAATAACTTACCGTATCGATTCCGGAAATAGGAGGAATGAAAGTCTCGGATCCTGTGCAAAGAATTAAGTTATCACATTCATAGATTTCTTCGCCACAGCAGATTTTGTTTTTGTCCAAGATTGTTGCTTCTCCATTTATGATAGTAACATTATTAGACGTTAATTTTGATTTAACCCCCAAAACCAACTTGCGTACTACCTTCGACTTACGAGCAATGATCTTCGAAAGATCAAACGAAGCCTCAGAAACTGTTACAGCATACTTTGAAGCATGTTTAGCCCCATCATATGTCTTTGCCGAATAGAGCAATGTTTTTGTAGGTATACACCCTTCGTTCAAACAAACTCCTCCTAAATTCTGTTTCTCAAAAAGCAACACGCTTAAACCTGCTTTTCCAGCAGCTTCGGCAGCAGTGTAACCGGCAGGTCCCCCGCCGATAATAATAACCTGGTATTTCATAGCTTACTAAATTAAGTTTCTTGTTTTTTCAATCAGTTCTATAAATTCCTTTTCTTTCACCGGAAGTACAGAAGCATATTTTCCATTTCCATATTCTATCAATAAATAATTTGTCACTGCAAAACTTCCGAATTTCATAGAATGGACTTTGCGGACTGAAGTAATTTCTGCTATGGGAATAGTTTTCTTACGGATAAACCGCCCATAGTTAAGTATCAGCAAACCGTCAGTGGTAACGGTATAAACTGTATGTATGATCTGTTCGATGATAACAATCAGAAACAACATCATCAAAGTAGCCAATATAATATTCTTACACCATAAGAAACCAAAAGCATTAATGCCCAATACAACCAGCAGAAAATACTGGTACCAGACAATGCGAGCATGAAAAATACGGTTCATTTTGTCAGATTTTTGGCGGAAAGTTAGTAAAATTATGAATTAATGGCAACGAAAAGCACAACGAAAAAACTTATTTTGTAGCTTTGCGGTGATAAACACTAAAACTTATGGTTAAAAAGTTCGATTTCCTCGTAATCGGTTCCGGTATCGCCGGAATGAGTTTTGCCCTAAAAGTGGCACATAAAGGAAAAGTTGCCCTTGTTTGCAAAAGTGGGCTGGAAGAAGCAAACACTTATTTTGCGCAAGGAGGAGTGGCCTCAGTGACCAATCTGCTGGTAGACAATTTCGAGAAACATATTGAAGACACAATGATTGCCGGTGACTGGATCAGCGACCGTACTGCTGTAGAGAAAGTCGTGCGTGAGGCTCCTGCGCAAATACAAGAACTGATCAGCTGGGGTGTAAACTTCGACAAAAATGAAAAAGGGGAGTTCGATCTACACCGGGAAGGCGGTCATTCGGAATTTCGTATTTTACACCATAAAGATAATACCGGCGCTGAAATTCAAGACAGTTTGATTCAAGCTGTACAACAACATCCCAATATTACGGTAATTGAAAATCATTTTGCCATAGAAATCCTGACACAACACCATTTAGGAGTAACTGTCACCCGCCAGACACCGGACATAAAATGCTACGGAGCTTATATACTCGATCCCCGAACAGGTAAAGTGGATACATATCTGGCCAAAGTGACACTAATGGCAACAGGTGGAGTGGGGGCTGTTTACCAGACCACTACCAATCCGCTTGTAGCGACCGGAGACGGTATCGCCATGGTATACCGGGCTAAAGGAACCGTAAAAGACATGGAGTTCGTACAATTCCATCCGACAGCTCTTTACCATCCGGGCGACCGTCCTTCTTTCCTTATTACGGAAGCAATGCGTGGATATGGCGGTGTGCTCCGCACAATGGACGGAAAAGAATTCATGCAAAAATATGATCCACGTTTATCTTTGGCACCCCGTGATATCGTGGCACGTGCCATTGACAATGAAATGAAAAATCGTGGGGACGACCATGTTTATCTGGACGTAACACACAAAGATCCTGAAGAAACCAAAAAACATTTTCCTAACATATACGAGAAATGCCTCAGCTTAGGAATCGACATTACCAAAGAATATATTCCCGTGGCACCATCCGCACACTACCTGTGTGGAGGTATTAAGGTAGACTTGAACGCCCAATCCTCTATTGAACGTCTGTACGCTGCCGGCGAATGTTCGTGTACAGGTTTGCATGGAGGCAACCGGTTAGCCTCAAACTCGTTGATAGAAGCAGTGGTTTACGCAGATGCCGCCGCCAAACATTGTTTATCGGTGATTGACCAATATTCTTATAACGAAGAGATTCCGGAATGGAATGATGAAGGTACCCGCTCACCGGAAGAAATGGTACTTATTACTCAAAGTATGAAAGAAGTAAATCAGATTATGAGCACTTATGTTGGTATTGTCCGTAGCGATCTCCGGTTGAAACGCGCTTGGGACCGCCTGGATATCCTATACGAAGAGACCGAAAGCCTGTTCAAACGCAGCGTGGCATCTAAAGAAATATGTGAACTGCGCAATATGATTAATGTAGGTTATCTGATTATGCGCATGGCTATGGAACGTAAAGAAAGCCGTGGTCTGCACTACACGGTTGACTATCCACACGCCGGTAAATAAAGAAACAGTATTATTAATGCATAGAAAAAAGGTGGGGCCATAATTAAACAGCTCCACCTTTCTCCAAAATACAGTCTGATTCTATTAATAATTTTCTTTCTTAATTTCGAAATATGCTTGTGGGTGCAGACATGCAGGACATACCTCAGGAGCTTCCTTACCTGCTTCGATATAACCACAGTTACGGCACTGCCATATAACTTCTCCTTCTTTGGCAAATACAGATGCAACTTCAATGTTCTTCACGAAAGCAAGGTATCTTTCTTCATGACCTTTTTCCGCAATAGAGATATTACGATACATAGCGGCGATCATCGGGAAACCTTCCTGCTCTGCAACATCTGCAAAATGAGGATAATCCATAGACCATTCTTCATGTTCGCCTGCTGCGGCAGCCTGCAGATTCTGAAGAGTGTTGCCGATAACACCAGCAGGATAACTTGCAGTGATTTCAACCATACCCCCTTCAAGGAACTTAAACATACGTTTTGCATGTTCTTTTTCCTGATCGGCAGTCTCTGTAAAGATAGCTGCAATCTGTTCGTAACCTTCTTTTTTAGCCACGCTTGCAAAATAAGTGTAACGCATTCTTGCCTGTGATTCACCTGCAAATGATGTCAGCAAATTCTTTTCTGTCTGAGTGCCTTTAATACTTTTAGTCATAATCTGATATATTTTAGATTGGTAATTACGTTTGTCGGTTACTTGCCTTTATTAACAACGCAAATATAAGGATTTAGTTCACAAAACCCGGAATTTTATTCATTAATAATATCTATTGCAATATAGACAAAACTGATCAAAAATAAATAAGATGTTCAAAAACATCTTATTACCATTTATTTTATGTAATTTTGCAACCTCGACTTTGCAAAACAAGGATTATAACGACATTTATCACATATATATAAGTAAAGAAAAAAATGAAAGTGTTTGATTTCAAACCAAGGTTATTCTCAGCCTTGAAGAACTACTCTAAAGAAACGTTTATGGCCGATTTGATGGCAGGTATCATTGTAGGTATCGTAGCCTTGCCTCTGGCCATCGCATTTGGTATCGCATCAGGCGTATCACCCGAAAAGGGAATTATCACGGCTATTATTGCGGGGTTCATCATCTCGCTGCTCGGAGGAAGCAAAGTACAGATCGGAGGACCTACCGGAGCATTCATTGTCATCATTTATGGCATCATCCAGCAATACGGAGAAGCAGGATTGATTGTAGCTACCCTGATGGCCGGCATACTCCTTATCTTATTGGGAGTTTTTAAATTGGGCGCAATTATTAAATTTATTCCTTACCCGATTATTGTAGGTTTTACCAGCGGTATAGCCGTCACCATTTTCACAACACAGATTGCTGATATTTTCGGATTAAACTTTGGTGGAGAGAAAGTACCGGGAGACTTTATCGGGAAATGGATGATTTATTTCCGCCATTTCGATACAATCAATTGGTGGAACACTATTGTGAGTATTGCCAGTATCATCATTATTGCCATTACCCCCCGGTTCTCAAAGAAAATTCCGGGTTCCCTTATTGCCATCATTGTAGTAACGGCAGTAGTATATTTATTGAAAACATACGCCGGTATTGACACCATCGATACCATTGGCGACCGTTTTACAATCAAATCCGAATTACCTGACGCGACCATGCCTGCACTCAATTGGGAGGCCATCAAGGACTTGTTTCCGGTAGCTATTACCATTGCCGTTTTGGGAGCAATCGAATCGTTATTGTCAGCAACCGTAGCCGATGGTGTAACGGGCGATAAGCACGATTCAAACACCGAACTGATTGCCCAGGGAACAGCCAACCTTATCACACCGTTATTTGGTGGTATTCCTGCTACCGGAGCCATCGCCCGTACAATGACAAACATCAATAATGGCGGTAAAACACCGTTAGCCGGTATAATCCATGCTGTAGTTTTATTGCTGATCCTCCTTTTCCTGATGCCTTTGGCACAGTACATCCCAATGGCATGTCTGGCAGGAGTATTGGTTATCGTATCTTATAACATGAGCGAATGGCGCACTTTCAAGGCATTACTGAAAAATCCCAAATCGGATGTAACAGTACTGCTTATCACTTTTTTCCTCACCATCATCTTCGACCTGACTATCGCCATCGAAGTAGGCCTGGTGATTGCCTGCATCCTGTTCATGCGCCGTGTAATGGAAACTACCGAAATATCTGTCATCAAAGACGAAATAGATCCGAATGACGAACTGGACATCGCGGTGCGCGAAGAACATCTGATAATACCTGCGGGAGTGGAGGTATATGAGATTAATGGTCCGTACTTTTTCGGCATCGCAACCAAATTTGAAGAGACAATGGCACAATTGGGCGACCGTCCCAAAGTACGCGTCATACGTATGCGTAAAGTTCCATTTATCGATTCAACCGGTATTCATAACCTGACCAGTCTCTGCAAAATGTCTCAAAAAGAAAAGATCACCATTGTGCTCTCGGGAGTAAATGAAAAAGTGCACAACACGCTCGAGAAATCCGGCTTCTATGAATTACTGGGAAAACAAAACATCTGTCCGAACATTAATGTAGCACTGGACAGAGCCAAAGAAATTATGAATTTATAATCTGATACTATCTGCACACAACAGGCGGGTGGAAGTGGACGGAGGTCACTTTCATCCGCTTTCCTTATTTTAATAATCACCAATTCTATGGATTTTGTGTTGCATTATACCTTTTTATAGGTATTGTAGACTCTTTCATGTACACATACCTTTGCGGCTCGCTAATTTTTAATATTAATTTAATGCCGTTAAATGTATGAAGCAAATGTATAGTGCCCTGCTTGTATTAGTTTTACTAATATTCCCATCGTTACTTTTTGCCACAGAATCAGAGTCCGCCGATAGAGTACCCACCATCCGTGGAGTAGTCTACGATGAAACAGATACACCATTGGCTTCGGCCACTGTCCAAATAGAAGGAACCACCATCGGAACAACAACCAATAGTGAAGGCCGTTTTATTTTGCGCAATCTGGCTCATAAAGTTTACAAGATAAATATCAGTTTTGTGGGATATGTCACTCAGACGCGTACTGTTGATCTCACTTCAAGAAGTGTAGCACAGCTCTCTTTTACACTTTTACCGGACGAGAATTTGCTATCGACTGTAGAAGTATTCGGAGAACGATATAAACAACCGAAAAAACTGGATGCCATCACCCGCATGCCATTACGCCCCAGTGAACAGATACAGAGTATTTCTGTAATCTCAGAAAAATCGATTGCCGAACAGGGAGCACTCACCGTAATCGATGTTACAAAAAATGTACCCGGAGTTACTCTTTTCGGATCGTATGGCGGAGTAAGAGAAAGTATGTCCATCCGCGGATACCGGGGAGTACCTATTTTAAAGAATGGAGTCCGGATAGATTCCGATTTCCGTACCGGATCTGCTTTATCCGAAATGCAGGGAGTGGAAAGTGTACAGGTTATCAAGGGTTCTGCAGCCGTCACACAAGGTATCGGAAACGATCTCGGAAGTGCAGGCGGAGTAATCAACGTAGTAACCAAAACACCCAAGTTCACCAATGAAGGAGAAATATCTTTGCGGGCAGGCAGCTGGGGATTGTTCCGTCCCACATTCGACGTACAGTCCGTTCTGGATAAAAATCAGACGATCGCTTTCCGTATGAACGGTGCCTTCGAACGTTCGGATAATTATCGCCCGGTCATCCATTCCAATCGCGTATATATCAACCCTTCATTAGAATGGCGTCCGGACGACAAAACAAGCATTACCATAGAAATGGATTATCTGAATGATAACCGTACTCCTTATACCAGTTCAGTCAATCTATCGAAAGATACGGAAGAGAATCTCTACGACATGCCACACAACAAATTCCTGGGATTCAAAAACGATAATGTAGACAACAAGACGCTGACTTATGCCGCACGCATCACCCGCCAGCTGACAGATAATATCAGTGTGCGGGCAGCATACTTCGGCTCTTCATATAAAGTGGATAATACAAGTACTTCCGTAAAAACCGTAGTCAATAAAGAATATAACATGCGTAGAAGAACTATTTCACGTTCATTACGCGATGACCGCAACTCAACTTTCCAGCTTGACTTTATCGGTAGAGATATTTTCACCGGCCCTGTTAAACATACATTCCAATTGGGATTCGACTACAAAAACACCGATCTGTCAATCACCAATTATACCCCTGTTAATATAGACACTATCAACGTACTGGCCCCGAGCATCTCGAATGTGCTACCTGTCGCGGTTAAATTTGTTCCCGAGACTCCGGTAGAATCCAATTCTTCAAGTTATGGAATAATGGCACAGGAAGTAATGACTTTTAATAAGTATATAAAGGCTATTCTGGGACTGAGGTACAGTTATATCAGCAGTCAGGACGATACAAGTGCAGGTCCCACTACCGGAGATGCCTGGAATCCGATGTTGGGCATCATGTTGACTCCTATAAAGAACATTAATTTGTTCGGTTCATATACAACCACTACCAGCCTCCTTCATGCAGCCAGACGAATGGAGAACGGAGACGAAATAGGTCCGTCGAATACCCGCCAATTTGAGGTAGGCATCAAGTCTGACTGGCTGAATAACCGCCTGCGCTTTAATCTGACATATTTCGATATCCTTACTAAAAACCTCTCTTATAGTACTTATCATCCGGGAACTACGCAACCTACCGGTTATTTTGATAAAGCGGGAAGCCTGAAAAGAAAAGGTATCGAAACCGAATTAAGCGGAAGTATACTTGAAAACCTCCAAGTAATGATGGGTTACGCTTATCTGGATGCAAAATACGAAAACAGCCCGGCCTTTAAAAATGGTTCAGCCCCGATGAATACCCCTAAACATACTGCTAACGGATGGATTCAATACCGATTTGACAAAGGAGTATTAAAAAGACTATCAGCCGGTATAGGAGTTTATTTCGTAGGTAAACGTCCTGTGAATGATTTTGCAATCAAACCGGACGGACACGGTTCCATGACCAACGAAAAGCCTTTTGACATGCCCGGTTATACTACAATAAACGCCCAGTTGGCCTATAGTATCCACAAGTTTACTGCCCGTGTATACCTGAACAATTTGTTCGACGCATTAGGATATAATTCTTACTATCGTGGAGGATACATCAACCAGATCGATCCACGTAATTTCTCAGCAATAATCTCTTACCGTTTTTAAATGAAGATAAAAAGATATTGCCGTTATATTCATCTTTGGCTCTCCCTTCCGGCAGGGATTCTGATCAGTATTATTTGCTTTACAGGTGCCATCCTCGTATTCAAAGAGGAACTCCTGGCAATGATGGGATATGAATCTATCCGCGAAAGTCCGTTAATGATAGTAATGAAGCTGCACCGGTGGCTTATGGATGATACCCGGACGACAGGCAAAATGATAGTAGGCATCTCCACTCTTTTTTTCATCTTTATATTGATCAGCGGGCTTACAGTTTACTGGCCACGCAAATGGAAAAAAAGCCGGCTGACAATAGAACACCAAAGAGGAAAACGGAGATTCATGTTCGATCTACACTCCGTACTGGGATTCTATGGAGCACTTATCTTGCTGGTATGTGCACTGACCGGATTAATGTGGTCCTTTCAATGGTACAGAGATGTAGTAAGTTTTATCTTTGATGTGGAAGTAAAACGGGGGGCTCCCGTCTGGAAAGTAGTACGTGCCTTACATTTCGGAACCTATGCAGGAATGTTTTCAAAAATCATCACCTTTATTGCTGCTTTGATAGGAACTTCATTACCTATCACAGGATATTGGATGTATTTGAAAAGAAAAAATCTGGTTTAACTTCCTTCCTTCAATAAAGGAAAGGTACTTTTCCGGATAAGAAAATATAAGAGGATGTATCGAAACTCACCACAGAGGACACAGAGTAACTTTAGAGTAAATCTAAAGTAATATTCTTAGTCTATGATAATCTGTGTAATCTATGGTGAAAGAGTTTTGATACAACTCCTCTTACTTACTTTACTCAAGTATTTAATCTTTCCCGGACTGATCGGGGTACAGCGATTTATAATAATTGATACGTTCTGTCCATGGCCTGTATTCAAATGGAAATACGTGTTGCTTCTCTGCCCATTCATCCCATTTTTTCTCCAGTGTTTTTACTTTTTCCGGATAATTGGCAGACAAATCGTTTTGCTCAAACGGATCCTGCAATAAATGGAACAACTCCCAGGGTTGCTTACCATTGGCCCTGACTAACTTCCAGTCCCCGGATATGATTCCACAAGATGTCTGATGTTCGAAAAACAAATCTCTTTTCGGTAGCTTCTTTCCTTTTAATGCCGGAAAAATGGTTCTACCTTCCGGAGCATTAATCGAATGATTCCTAAACTCCCGAGGATATTTCACAGAAGCTATATCCAGACAAGTGGGAAAAAGATCGATAATGTGAGTGAATTCATGACAAACCACTCCTTTCTTCCCATCAGGTTGCCCGCCTCCATACATTACAATCAAAGGTGAACTGGTACCTCCCTGAAAACACCATTGTTTGTAACTGCGGAAAGGAGTATTGCTCAAATCAGCCCGCAGCTGTGTGATCAGATCACCTTCATTGGTGGCTCCATTATCACTTAAGAATAAAAATACGGTATTATCAAATATACCTTTCTCTTTAGTGGTCTTTATTACTTCTCCAATACCATCATCCATAATTTCAATCATAGCGGCATAAGTAGCCATCTCCGTAATCCAACGTTCCTGTTGCTGCGGAGTAAGACTATCCCAGGCCGGCCGTTTTCCTCTGAATTCCCTCTCAAATACCGGCAGCTGTTTTTCGGAATCCGTTAAACCATTTTTCCGGATGCGCTCGAAACGCTGTTTACGCAACACATCATATCCCACTTTATATCTTTCACGGCAAGCGTCCACTCTTTCTTTAGGAGCCTGCAAAGGTAAATGAGGGGCATAGTGGGCCAAATACATAAACATAGGCTCATCAACCGGATGCTGACGGATAAAACTAACGGCAGAGTCGGTAATGGCTGTGGTATAATAATAGTCTTCTGAAAACTCTGCAATATGCTGTAACCCGGAATATACGGGTTTCGGAGTATAATAACTTCCACCTCCAGAAAGACAACCATAGTATTTTTCGAATCCCCGCTCAACCGGATAGCTTCCATTCGGCTTGGAGAATGCACCGTCAACGGTAACATGCCATTTACCACTCATATAAGTATGATATCCGTTTTCCCGAAACACTTCTGCGATAGTAGGATATTGCTCTGATATTTGACCTCTATATCCGGGACGATGTTCATCTACAGCAGTCATCCAACCCATACCTACTTCATGTTGGTATCTGCCTGTCAACAAAGCAGCTCTGCTGGGACAACTGCGCCCTGTGTTCTTAAACTGGCTGAAACGTATTCCGTTTTCCGCCAAGAAATCAATATTGGGCGTATGCACTTCTCCCCCGTAACACGATAAATCAGAAAATCCCATATCATCACACAAAATCAGAATAATATTGGGGTTCGTCTTATCCGGATTTGTTTTATGGTTTGTCGCTTGGGCTCCCCAAGCATTCTGCATACCCGTGGTAAACAGCAGGGAACATATCAGATAATTGTTTTTCATAGGTTCAAATGATTTAAAATTTACTCTTTTATCCACACTCCTGTAATCTCTGCCACATAGACATGATGCAGACCTCCATGGGTAGTATACCACTGTTCATAGACAGACGGATCCAGAAAATTTTCTTTCTTCAGCACATCTGTGTACATTTTCCGACATTCCATATTAAGCCTTCCCTGTTCAAACAGAATATTATCTTTATCCGTAATAATTGGCTTTAATCCGGTTTCTTTTATCTTATCTACTTCACGTCCCGACTTAGAACCGCATATTTTATGTATGGCCTTATTCTCCTGTCCTAAAAAAGAAAGAGTAAAATAATCGTTATTTTGTATAAAATCGAACGTATATCTTTCCGGACGAATAAAAACATAAACCACCGGTTTATTCCACAAAAAACCAATACCTCCCCAATTGGCGGTCATGGTATTAAACGCATCTTTATTACCGGCAGTTACCAGCATCCATTCTTTACTGATGGACTCAAAGAAATTATCAGTAAGTTCGTTGATAGCAATTGATTTCATCCTATTAAAATCTGTTTATAAATGACATATTAAAAATAATTCTCAATAAGAAGCAGAGGCCGAAAGTCCCTCTTTCGTAAGAAGAGCCACAATCCGGTCTAACTCCTCGGGAGTGGCTTTCTGCAAATCCTGATCGGGAGTTTCACGGTCGATCGTATAAATCATCACCTGTCTCGGGGCGATATCCTTCACAACTTCCAGCCAGGGAAGTACATACTTGTCAGAAGTATTATCCACATCTTTCCCCTTATATTTTCCTTTCATAAACATAGTCTGCACGATACAATTGCCTTTAAAAGCTTTTAAAAGTCCGACTGTTCCATTCAGATCGTATCGTCCGTTCGGACGATCTACAGTCCGGATATACTCTTCATCCACCGTGTCCAACTTCAAAATATTATTATCCACCCTATTCAATGCATCGAATACAGCCGGACGGTTGATAAAAGTAGCATTACTGAGCACACTCACCTTTGCATCCGGAAAGTAAGCATCACGCAAAGCAAGTGTATCCTTGATAATCTCCGGAAAGTGAGGATGAGCAGTCGGCTCACCGTTTCCGGCGAAAGTCAGTACATCGGGAGCAGGTCCGTTACTTTTCATCTCTTTCAATTTATCTTCCAGAGCCATACGGACTTCTTCGCGGGTCGGTAATGAAGATTTAGGACGATGTTCGCCATTGTAACCACATTCACAATAAATGCAATCGAAAGAACATACTTTTCCGTCGGAAGGAAGTAAATTTATTCCAAGTGAGACCCCTAAGCGACGTGAATGAACCGGTCCGAATATGGGAGAAGGAAAAATAATAGTCATACTTAATTCTGTTTAATCTTAGAAACTGTTTTGAATTTCTACAAAATTACTAAAACTTTAGACGCAGCTGCATTTGTATATCCGTTTTTTTATTTCCCCTGATCAGGTCGTTGCCGGAACCTATTTCATCACGATCAAAATACGTAGTTTGTCCGAGCTTGGCAATTGCTGTCCAATGCTTGTTCATATCATAGCGAAAATGAATAGCCAGTCGAATACCTTCTCCCTGAAAAGAGGGAGTATAAAAAGAATACAGCAACCCTTTCTCGTAGATATAAATACGTGAATCATAATCGTCTGTATGGAAATAACTACCTTGCAATTCTGTTGTCAGAGGCAACCGGGAAAGTTTCCATCCGGCCTTTTGCGTCAGTTGATAACCTTTCCCCGCCGTTTTCCCGGATGAATGAAAATGGTTATAATCTACCGTTGTCCGGAAAGATAACGAAGAACAGGGTAAATAGTTCAAACGATAACGCAGCCGGTGATGATAGGTAGGCAGAATCACCTTTCCCTTCGTAGCGGTCACATCACGCTCTTTCCGTTTATAACGGTAATTCACATACATATCAACCGTTTTCGACGGAACGTAATCTGCCTGAAAGAACAGATCCACTCCTTTCGAAGCCTTACTTATCCGGTACCTCCACCAGGGAAAAGAAAACAGATCGGCAGAAATGAAAAACGTCCAGCGATTGAAAGGATTTACAGAAGCAGCTAAATACCATCCGTTTTCATTCTGAACACTACTTCCTTCACTAAATGAATGAGCAAACATAGCCCAATAATCATGTGAATAATAACGGTGAACCAACATCAACCGTATATCTTGTAAAGGAGAATAAAGTACCTGATTCATAAAAGCCATACCACTGATCCCCAAAGCAGCTTCTCCTTGTATAGAAAAACGATGAAAACGATATTTATAATCCATACCCAGATTATAAAAAGAACGACCATGCAGATTGTATTTTGAATAGTCTTTAAGTTCCGGTTCATAAGACCTGTTAAAACAGTAGTAAACACCGGTTATACCCAGTTGATAACTATTCCCGGTATAGCTGATATTTCCTCCGCCCATCTGCATAACCAATTGATTCATTTTATCAGCTTCCTTTTTGCTTCGATGTAAACCTGTTTTATAAATAGAGGTAATTTCACCGTCTTTTATCACTCCATCCAACGAACGATGTGAATAAAATACAGAAAGTGTCCATTGTTTCCATTTTAAAGCTATGGCACTCCCACGGAAATAATTATATTCATCGGTAGAAGCATGTCTGCGTATCCCTGTATTTCTGAAAGTGAAAGACGAAGAATAAACTGTTTTTCCAAACATAGAACCTTGTCCGAGTACCAGTCCCTGACCGAAATTCAACCGATAGTTTCCTACAATTCCCGTTTTCAGTATTCCTATATCATGAAGGAGTAGATAGAAAGAGTAGTAATCGTATCCCTGCTTATTATGTAAAGCTCCGAAAGGTTCGCCGCTATCTTTCTCGGCAACTATGCCTGCATAAACTTTTTCCCGATAGTGAAATCCGTATTTCACCGAGTTATAAACAGCAGGACCCAGGTAATTTTTCTCATATCCCTTACGCCTATACAAAGGCACATCCATACGAGTCACCACTTCATGTTTTCCATATTTTAAAATCTGCTTTAACGTAACAGACTCTTTCTTATCAACAGGCTCTACACAGACAAAAGGAAGCAGATATTGAATAGTCTGCCGATCCAACTCCTCCACTAACTGAAGTTCATAGACAGTCTGCATCGATCCGTGAATATAAATGTACGCAAGTAAATTCTCAATCTGAACATCATTAAGAAAAGGAAACCGCTGTAGCTGCTCTTTGGTGGCAGAGTTTATATTAACAGGGTTGTTAACAAGATCGGTTAATTCCTCCAATTCATTCTCCCAATTGCGCGTATCCCCTTCTTCATCGGCTATTGACAGGTTTTCCATTATGTCCTCCCAAGGATAATCCGAATTATTCTGAGCATGGCAAGTAGAAGTTATCAACGCTATATTAACAAGTAGAAATACACAGAATATAGATATATATCTATTCATTTCATGTGTGATTATTGTGTTTTAAATAGTAAACGAATTGTCGAAGATAATTTAAATAGGTTAATGCTGCAAGGAAAATCATAAATATAAATTTATTCCCTTATTTTTGCAAAATGAATATGAGGCTTATCATAGGACTACTGATGTTATCCATCGCCTTATTGTTTTCTTCTGCATCACAGGCACAGGAAAAAACAAATCTCGGTGGATATCTGGTACCTATGTGTGTTTATAACGGTGATACAATACCTGCCTTTCAGATTCCGACCATCCACATATTCAAACCTTTAAAATTCAGGAATAAGAAGGAGCAGATGGAATATTACAAATTAGTGAGAAACGTAAAAAAGGTATATCCCATTGCCAGAGAAATTAACCAGACTATCATTGAAACTTACGAATACTTACAAACTTTACCCAATGAAAAAGCCCGGCAACGCCATATTAAACGAGTAGAAAAAGGGTTGAAGGAACAATATACTCCACGAATGAAAAAACTCTCTTTTGCACAAGGCAAGCTGTTGATAAAGTTGGTAGACCGCCAAAGTCATCAGAGTTCTTATGAACTGGTAAAAGCATTCATGGGGCCTTTTAAAGCAGGCTTCTATCAGACATTTGCCGCTCTTTTCGGAGCCAGTTTAAAAAAACAATATGACCCCGAAGGAGAAGATAAGCTGACTGAACGCGTGATAGTATTAGTAGAAAGCGGACAATTGTAAATCCGCTACTTAATAACCAAGCAATTAATAGCTTCGAAACCAACTATAAATTGTTTATCAACAGCCTACCAATATCCTATTTCAACTTCTTAAATAAGTCCCAGATAACAATTCCCGCTGTTACCGACACGTTCAAAGAATGCTTTGTACCATATTGGGGAATCTCAATGCAACCATCCGAATGGTCAATAACCTCCTGCTGCACTCCTTTTACTTCATTTCCCATAACTACGGCATATTTCTTCGAACGATCCAGTACTAACTCATCCAACATTATACTCCCTTCCGCCTGTTCGACAGAGTATACCACATATCCTTCACTCCGGAGGTTATCAACCGTTTCAACTGCGTTATTAACATACTTCCAATCCACTGTAAACTCGGCTCCCAAAGCTGTCTTATGCATCTCGGGATGGGGAGGAGTAGCCGTAATTCCACACAGATAAATACATTCAATCCGGAAAGCATCTGCCGTACGAAACACAGAACCGATATTATGCAAGCTCCGTATATCATCCAACACTATAACTAAAGGCAATTTATCAGCTTCTTTAAACTCTTCTATACTTATCCGGTTCAGCTCGGTTATTTTCAATTTTCGCATGATGATGTCGTTTCTGTTAGTATGTTGCAAAAGTAATTCTTTTCTTGTTAACATAGGTGTTGATAACGGTTTAAAACCTGTCAAAAGAATCAGCATATATTTTGAAAACTAATTCTTGCATTATTCAAATGAAGGTATAAGAGCAACGGGATATGAACAATACAAAAAAGTTAGCTTCAACTTTCCAAGCATACTTCAACAGATTTTTCAGTACTAATTAGCCTGTTTATATCCATAAAGTTTTTAACTTTGCACTTTATCAACAAGGTGTTAATGAAGTTAGCAATATAGCTTATTATCAATAAATAGACACGTTCATAAACTGATTATAAACTTAGATAAGTAACTAATAACTTATCCGGCAAGAAAAAACCAATTTATTTGCTAACACTATTAACAGGCTATAATCACTAACAAAGGATTTCTTTTTAAAAGAAGAGAAAAAATAAGAATATAATGAATCGAGAAGAATGGGTGAATAAGGGATTCGTTGACGAACCCGTAGACAAAAGCATTGATCTGAAAGCAGCCATCAATGAACTGAAAAAAGAAAAGAATGCGGTAATCTTGGGACACTATTACCAGAAAGGCGAAATACAAGATATTGCCGACTACATTGGAGACAGTTTGGCTTTGGCTCAAATTGCAGCCAAAACCGATGCGGATATTCTTGTGATGTGTGGCGTTCATTTCATGGGAGAAACCGCAAAGGTGCTTTGTCCGGACAAGAAGGTACTGGTGCCCGACTTGAATGCAGGATGTTCGTTGGCAGACAGCTGTCCGGCGGACAAGTTTGCTGAGTTTGTGAAGGAACATCTGGGATATACGGTGATTTCGTACGTAAATACAACGGCAGCAGTCAAAGCAGTGACGGATGTGGTGGTTACTTCGACTAACGCAAAACAGATTGTGGAAAGTTTCCCGAAAGATGAAAAAATTATTTTCGGACCGGACCGTAATCTGGGGAATTATATAAACTCGATCACAGGACGTGAAATGCTGTTATGGGACGGAGCTTGTCATGTGCATGAACAATTCTCGGTGGAGAAAATAGTGGAGTTAAAAGCTCAATATCCCGATGCCGTAGTACTGGCACATCCTGAGTGTAAAAGTGTAGTATTGAAACTGGCCGATGTAGTGGGGTCTACGGCTGCCTTATTAAAATATGCAGTGAACAGTGACAAGCAACGGTTTATTGTAGCTACCGAAGCAGGCATCATACATGAAATGCAAAAGAAGTGCCCGCAAAAAACATTCATTCCTGCCCCTCCTAACGATAGTACCTGCGGATGCAATGAATGTAACTTCATGCGGCTGAACACGCTGGAAAAGCTCTATAATTGCCTTAAATATGAATTCCCTGAAGTAACTGTTGACCCGGAAGTTGCTAAAGAAGCAGTGAAACCGATTAAACGAATGTTGGAAATTTCAGAGAAACTGGGTTTATAAACAGGCTGTGAATAAATAGTTAACTTTACGGTTAATAATTGATAGATCTATGATATGAAAGAGTTGTATTATACTTATATATAAAGGTATAATACGGCTCTTTGTTATTAACAGGGATAGTTGAAATCTCTGTTAATAATAGAATATAGATAATTTGATAGAGCAGGTTCATTCAATCGGAAGCTATTCTTTAAAGAAGGGATGAAAAAGTTGGTAAAGAATGATAGAGAAGTAATGGTATTAAAAGAACTAAAGTTAGAATTATAACGCAAAAACATGGGGATGTTTTATATAAAAAGATCCCCATGTTATATATCAAAACATCCGGATGTTATACCTAATAACATCCGGATGTTTTGATAATGGAGATTTAAAGTTTTGGACTGGATAAAGTGCAAAAAGAGTTCGTTATATACACGCTGTTGTGTTATACTATAATCTCTCTTAGCAGGAGATATAAAAATAGAATCCTCCGGAGGAAAATTACATTCCTCCGGAGGATTCATTTATCTATCCGTTTTTATCAATCAGATGGAGCGGAGAAATTCGCATAATTTGTTTACGGCTAAAGCACGATGACTGATTTTATTTTTTATTTCATTTCCCAGTTCTGCAAAAGTCCGGTCATATCCTTCGGGGATGAATACAGGATCATATCCAAAGCCTGAATTACCTCTTTTTTCCTTGATTATTTCGCCTTTTATCACTCCTTCAAAAAGATACTCTTTTCCGTCCAGAATAAGCGAAATGGCAGTACGAAACTGTGCTCTGCGGTTTTCTTTTCCTTCCAGCTCCTGCATGAGTTTCAATATGTTGGCTTCTGCATTATGTCCTTCTCCTCCGGCAAAGCGAGCCGAATATACACCGGGAGCCCCTCCCAATGCTTCAACTTCCAATCCGGTGTCATCACCAAAACAGTCCAATCCATAGTTTTGGTAAATAAAGGATGATTTCAGATACGCATTACCTTCCAGAGTGTCCGCTGTTTCGGGAATATCTGTATGGCAGTTTATATCGTCAAGGCTGAGCAGTTCAACTTTATCTGCTAATATGGATGATACTTCTTCCAGTTTATGTGCATTATTAGTGGCAAAAACAAGTTTACGTTTCATTGTCTGTTATTTATTTTAGATTTTAATCGATTTGACTTAACCGATTGAGAATAATTAGTGAGGTTCTTGAGAAACAGAGATAACAAGTTAGCAATGGTTCGATTTTCAGCGATTTGCGGTGCTATACTGTCAAATAACTCTTTCTGGATACAAAAGTATAACAATTCTCTGAATGTACAAATATTGACTTCTTAATTTAGGTTATTCAATTCTTCATAGATATCTGCTGATGTGTAAGCCTAACAATAAATGTGATACCTTTGTGTTGGAATTTTAGATGTATATTTTATGAAATTAGCAGAATTAATTATAATTAGAGAGTACTTGCCGGCAGATAAGGATGCAGTGATGAATTTAATCAGACTGAATATTCCTGATTTTTTTGCAGCAGAGGAAGAATCTGATTTAAGTAAGTATTTGGAGAAAGAAATAGAATTTTATTACGTTTTACTTGTAGATGGACAGATAGTAGGTTGTGGTGGGATAAATTTTGCTGAAAACAGAACTATTGGGAAAATAAGTTGGGATATTATACACCCTGCATTTCAAGGAAAAAAGTTAGGGACGAAACTGCTAAAACATAGAATTTCGGTATTGAAAACTATTGATAGTGTTCAAAAAATAACCGTCAGAACTTCGCAATTGACCTATAGATTTTATGAAAAACATGGATTTGTTTTGAATGAAATCAAAAAAGATTATTGGTCTGAAGGATTCGATATGTACAGTATGGAATTTAAAGGGAGGTTTAAATAATGGACTTTTGGTCTGTTTTCTATTTAAAGATTTTCGTAAAATGCGAATTCATTTGAGTATGTGCCTCTTGTGATAAGGTTTCGTGTTTATTCATTTTGCAACTCCTTTTAGGTTACAAAATAGTGTATAATGACTTATTGATAGCTATAAAAAATGTGTAATATATTGATTACAACATATTTGGCAGGAAATACTGTGCTGTTTGGCTTTAATGTGGCTTTTCTTTGGCCCTCAATCAAATAAAAATAGAGCGTAGCGAATATAGTTTCAAACTTCTTCGCTACGCTCTATTTTCATCTGTTTTTTCGCTCTGGATTTATTTTATTTTCAGGCGGTCGAATCCTTCGCCGTATACACCGATTACTGAGCTTTGTGAAATGAAAGCATTCGGATCGATATCCTTCACTAGGCGGAAGATGTCGAGAGACTGGCGTTTATAGGCAAGCACGACTAATACTTTTACATTGTTTTGGCTATACCAGCCTAATCCGTCAAGTACGGTTACCCCCCGATGGGTTTCTTTCGTTATGCGGTCGGCAATCTTTGCATAATCTTTCGAAAAGATAAAGAATTGTACAGACTGGCGGGCGCTGTTAACCACGTAGTCCAGCACAAAACCAATGATGAACAAGGTAACAAAACCGAATATCACTCTGCGCCAGTCATTGAAGATGAAGTAGCATGAACTGATAATGATGATATCACAAAACATAATCATTCGTCCAAGAGTAACATCCTTGTATTTATTAACAATGGCTGCAATGATATCAGTACCGCCTGTGCTGCCGTTATTATTGAATACTACCCCTAATCCGAGTCCACACATGATGGCACCGATAATACAGGCCATGAAGTCTTGACCTTCTCCTACCAACTGAAGCGGAGCTCCTTTATCGTCCACAATAACCAGTTGGAAGAACCATAAGAAGAAAGTGAGCATAAAGATGGCATATGTCGTCTTTATACTGAACTTCGGACCAAGTATCTTAATGGCAAATGTCATCAGCACAGCATTGATGATGAAATAAGACCATTGGATAGGAAAGCCTGTTGCATAATAGATGATGGCACCGATACCGGTTGTTCCACCTGTAGTAATCTGATAAGGAATAAGAAAGGCTGTCCAGCCTAACGCATAACTTATCAGTCCGAGAGTGATAAAGATATAATCTCTCAACTCTCGCATTACATCGGATTTTGTGGGTTTGCTTATCATTTTGTGTGTAGGTATTAAATAACAACGTTAACAATCTTCTTCGGAACTACAATAACTTTTTTCGGTGTTTTACCTTCTGTCCATTTCAACGAGCGTTCGTCAGCAAGTACGGTGGCTTGAATTACATCGCTGGCGGCATCTGCAGGAAACTCCATATTGAAACGGGCTTTGCCATTGAAAGAAATCGTGTAATTAACCGTATCTTCTACCAGGTATTGTTCATTAAATGCCGGCCATTGTGCATCACATACGGAAGTGGTGTTTCCTAATGTATTCCATAATTCTTCGCAAACATGGGGAGCGAAGGGAGCGAGGACCACAACGAGCTGCTCCAATATTTCTTTTTTGCTGCATTTCAAACTTGAGAGTTCGTTGACACAGATCATGAAAGCACTTACCGAAGTATTGTAGGAGAACTGTTCAATATCACCGGTTACTTTCTTAATGAGCTTATGAAGTGCCTTTAGTTCGTCTTTGGTAGCCGGTTCGTCTTTTACCAGATACTCGCCGTTTCTGTCATAGAATAGCGACCAGAATTTTTTTATGAAACGATGTACGCCATCTATTCCGTTCGTGTCCCAGGGTTTGGATTGTTCAACCGGTCCGAGGAACATTTCGTACATACGAAGTGTATCGGCGCCATATTTCTCGACAATCATATCCGGATTAACTACATTGAACATAGATTTACTCATCTTTTCAACAGCCCATCCACAGATATATTTACCGTCTTCCAGGATGAATTCGGCAGTTTCGTATTCGGGTCTCCATGCTTTGAAAGCTTCCAGATCGAGAATATCGTTAGATACAATATTTACGTCGACATGAATAGGAGTTACCTCATATTGATCTTTCAGGTTCAGAGATACGAAAGTATTGGTGTCTTTGATACGATAAACAAAGTTGCTTCGTCCCTGTATCATTCCTTGATTGACCAGTTTCTGGAAAGGTTCTTCAGCTACAGATATGCCTAAATCATGCAGGAATTTATTCCAGAAACGTGAGTAAATCAAGTGTCCGGTAGCATGTTCCGTACCGCCCACATACAGGTCTACATTTCTCCAGTATTGATCTACGGCAGGAGCAACGAGTGCTTCGTGATTACGCGGATCCATATAACGCAAATAATAGGCAGAAGAACCTGCAAAGCCTGGCATTGTATTCAGTTCCAATGGGAAAATGGTTACATTGTCGATTTTGTCATTGTTTGTCACACACTTGTTGACAGTATCCCATGCCCATTTGGTAGCATGTCCCAATGGGGGCTCACCTGTTTCTGTAGGAAGGAATTTAGCTACTTCCGGCAACTCTAACGGAAGACAACTTTCATCGATCATGTAAGGCATTCCGTCTTTATAGTAAACCGGGAATGGTTCACCCCAATAACGCTGACGCGAGAAAATGGCGTCACGTAAACGGAAATTTACTTTTACACGTCCCAATCCGGTTTCTTTGATGTATTCTTTGGTTTTAGCAATGGCTTCTTTTACAGTTAAGCCATTCAGTACGAGGCCCCCTTCAGGAGTTCCCGGACGGGGAGAATTCATCATGATGCCTTCTTTGGCGTCGAAGCTTTCTTCACTGACATCGCAACCTTCAATCAACGGGCGAATTTCCAGATTGAAATGTTTGGCAAAAGCATAGTCACGGCTGTCGTGTGCAGGTACAGCCATGATGGCACCAGTACCGTAACCTGCCAGTACATAATCACTGATCCATACCGGTATAGGTTCATTGGTTAATGGATTAATGGCATAACTTCCGGAGAATACGCCACTAACACTACGATCGGCGATGCGTTCGCGTTCGGTACGTTTTTTGGTACGTTCCAGATAAGCGTCTACTTCTGCCTTTTGTGCAGGGGTCGTTAATTGGGATACCAATTCACTTTCCGGGGCAAGCACCATGAAAGTAACTCCGAATACAGTGTCGGCACGAGTCGTAAAGATGGTAAATTCAAGATCGGAATCTTTCACTTTAAAGTTCATTTCAGCACCTTCGCTACGTCCAATCCAGTTACGTTGGGTCTCTTTCAGCGAGTCGGTCCATTCTACGGTTTCAAGTCCGTCGAGCAAACGTTGTGCATAAGCGGATACGCGCAGGCACCACTGACGCATCACTTTTTGAATAACGGGATAGCCGCCTCTTTCGGAAACACCGTCAACTACTTCATCATTGGCAAGTACGGTACCCAAAGCCGGACACCAGTTTACCATTGTATTGCCCAAATAGGCTATACGGTAGTTCATGAGGATTTCCTGTTGTTCTTTTTCGCTTTTAGCATTCCATTCGTCGGCAGTAAAGTCCATTTCTTCGCCACAGGCTACGTTCATACCTTGTGTTCCGTTGGTACTAAAAGCTTCTATTAACTCTTCGATGGGACGTGCCTGTTTTTCATCATTGCAATAATAGCTGTTGAACATTTTGATAAATGCCCATTGAGTCCAATGATAATATTCCGGATCGCAAGTGCGGATTTCACGATTCCAGTCGAATGAAAATCCTATCTTATCCAACTGTTCACGATAACGGTTGATGTTATTGATGGTAGTAATTGCAGGGTGTTGTCCGGTCTGGATAGCATATTGTTCGGCTGGCAGTCCGTAAGCATCGTAACCCATCGGATTCAGGACATTAAATCCTTGCAGGCGTTTATAACGTGCATAGATGTCCGAAGCAATATATCCGAGCGGATGGCCTACGTGCAGTCCGGCTCCCGAAGGGTAAGGGAACATATTGAGTACATAGAATTTTTGTTTTGATGCATCTTCATTTACTTGGTAGGTATGGTGGTCTACCCATATTTTCTGCCATTTCTTTTCGATCTCCCTGAAATTATATTCCATAGCGATAACCTTTTGTTTATAGTGATTTATAATATATACTTTAATATGAGGGAGCAAATTTACATGATTATTTTCAGATAACCACGAAGATAGCTAAAAAACAAAATAGGTATGAAAGGGAAGGATCAGAAAATAAAAATCTTATATTTGTTGATAATTTAAATTTTAGTGTTTATATTTGTAATCATCGATTAGACATATGATTACTCAAAAGATAAAAATGATGACATTCATTCAATAGGTTTGAGCACAAAGATGTGCTGAAAGGATAACGATCGGGATATAATCTTTATGGAATATATCCCGATTTTTTTATTTTTCGGCCAATATGATCACTGGATTCTCATCATTTTCTTGTATTTCATACGAGATCAGATATTTTCCGTCATCAGACATGGATTCAGGTATGAATGAGTGTTTTTTGGTATGGCGAATGAATATTGCGGATAGGGGAGTCGGATATTACCGGATTTCTCATAGTAAAGCAGATAATTTTGTTTATTGGCTGTTGCCGAAAAGAAGAGTTTATTATCCCATTTTCCGATAAGAGTCAATATCGCTGCATTATCAAAAACACTTTTTCTGGGATCTGTCAGTGTGTATCGTGCATCTTCCGCTACTTTATATTTTCCTAATTCAATATGCCATTGCGAGACGGGTTGATATTGTTTATCAATGGAAAAAATAGTATCATTAAATCTCTCTTTGAAGAAAGTGTGACCATCTGTCTGGAATGAATTACATTCATTATTAAATACTATTGGAAGGGAAATTATTGGAATCTGTGGAGTAAGGACATAAAAAAAGGAGCAACGCCTTGCTCCAACCTTTGTT
>UMKD01026163.1_pt1 | contig 26379 bp, 26 predicted proteins | sample 1966221 | NCBI WGS metagenome assembly UMKD01 (sample SAMEA4836167, study PRJEB28245) | human gut metagenome | biome: gut microbiome; material: fecal sample | place: Denmark | collected 2008
AGGGAATGTATGGAGAAGTTCAAAAAATCTTTAGCATATCTTGTCTTTTTAAATTTTTTAAATGGGCTGGGAATTTATTTATTTTTAACTGTTATGCAAATTTTAATTTATAAAACCACAAATTCTGTTCGGAATATCAGTATTTTCATAGCCTTGTTTACAATTCCGAAAGTATGTTTTTCTGCTATTTTGGGAAATATTATGGCAAAATATTCCATGAAATGTATGATGTTGTTTTCTCAACTGGGGATTGCGGGCTTATGTTTTCTATGTGTGAAAAGCAGAATAGAAATTATTCTGTCCGTCAGTTTTTTCTTTTCTTGTTTTTTTACGCATTTTTTCTCAGATAATTCTTAAAGATAGAAAATATATAAAGGGAAAATAGGAGTATGGGAAGTAAATTTTCATCATGTTAAAGATTCATAACAAAAGGTCTATCCTTCTGAAGCTCGATAGACCTTTTTGATTTTTTATAATTTTTAATTTTGTTATAAGTTTATATTTTACAAGAGGAAATATCTTATTTCGAAGGTTGTCTGTGATTTTTTCTTGTTCGATTGAAATATTTCGTGTGTAACAGTTCGTGAGCCTTATGACTTAGAGGATAGTCCAAATATTTTTCATAGATGGCCTTTACCATAGGATTGTCATGAGAAGTACGAATTTTCAGAGAACGATCAATGTTGTTCAAACCTTCGGCTCTCTTTTCCAAAGTAATTTGTTTTTTCAAAGCCTTCGGTTGTCCACCGCCACCGATACAGCCTCCTTTACAAGCCATAATTTCAATGGCGTGGAAAAATTCCTCTCCGGAACGAATCTTATCCAACATTTTAGCTGCTTCTTCCAATCCATGAGCAATTCCGATTCGCAGTTCAATATGTCCGATTTTTAATTCTGCAATCCGAAATCCTTCCCAACCTCGAAGTTCCTGAAATTCGATTTGAGGAATTTTTTCTCCCGTAATCATTTCAATGGTGCTACGAGTTGCCGCTTCAATGACTCCACCGGTTCTTCCGAAGATGATTCCAGCTCCTGAATATTGTCCCAGAGGATTATCAAACTCCACATCTTCCAATTCTTTTAAATCGATTCCCGTTTCTTTAAAAATCCGAATTAATTCCCGAGTGGAAATAACATAGTCCGTATCATAGTTATCTCCTCTTGAAAATTCAAAACGAGCGGCTTCGTATTTCTTTGCCAAGCAAGGCATGATACCGACCACCGTCACTTTTTCTCTTTCATAGCCCAATTCTTTTGCCCAAATATCCTTTGCAATGGTTGAAAAAATTTGCATTGGAGATTTAACAGTGGAAGGGACATCCAACATATCCGGGTAATTTTGCTCGATAAATTTCACCCAAGCAGGACAACAGGAAGTCAGAATTGGAAGACGTACTGTAGGATCCTCTGCATAGAAACGTTCCAAACGCTCTTGAAATTCACTTGCTTCTTCCATGATTGTAATATCTGCCGCCCAAGCAGTGTCAAATACATAGTCAAAGCCGATTGTCTTTAAAGCGGAAACTAATTTTTTTTCTACATTTTCTCCCGCTTCAAATCCGAAGGCTTCTCCAATGGCAACACGAACCGCCGGTGCAATCTGTGCAACCACTAACCGTTTTGGAGTTGCCAAGTCTTTTAACAGCTTTAAGGTGTGATCTCCTTCAAAAATAGCTCCGACAGGACAGGCACTGACACATTGTCCGCAGTGAGTGCAACGGGAAGTATCTAAGAAATGTCGTTTTTTAGGAGCTCCTGCGATACATTTTACAGGACAGACTCTGGCACAGGCAGTACAACCGATACATTTCTCCGTGATTTTAAATTTTAACAGATGAATACACTGTCCGGCAGGGCATTTTAAATCTTCTACATGCTCCTCAATCTCGTCGTAGAAAGTATCAATAATTTCCAAGACCATATTATGCTTTTGTTGTAATTTGGTTTTAATGATGTCGGAAAGATAACGGAGTAAATATACATCTCTCATATTGGATTTTCCTTTGCTGATACGATCCAAAATTCTTCCGATTCTCTCGACTTCATGAGTCACTTGATGATAAGCGGCATACTTTTCTTCTTTTTCGGAAATCATATCCTGTAAAAATTCAATGTAGAATTTGGAAAAAGAAATGATACAATCTTCCTCAGACAAGATAATGATATTTCTTTCATTTTCCGGGAAAAGAGAAAAATCAATAGGATGTTCCAAGTGTTTTGAGGTGAGAAAACCTCCAAAAGGAATCCCAAATTGTGCAGCCTTAAATTGTTTTTTATTTTTAATACCTCCAACAGCAGTGATAACATCTTGGAGAGTCATGCCATCTTCAATTTCAACAACTCCCGGTTTTTCCACTCGTCCGGCTATAATTACTTTTTTTCCCGTTTCGACGGTCTGTGTTTCAAGACTTAATTGCTCGGAAATGGAAAATACAGATCCTAAAGCACTCTGTAATAAGATATTCTTTTTTGCGGTCATTCGTTCCTCCATACATGATAGTTGTTTCTATTTTCTATAATATTCGGTCAATCCTTTCAAAAATACACGAATATATTTATCTCCACATTCTCGATAGTTTTTATGTCCTTCCTTTCGGAAAAGAGCGGATAATTCTGAATTCGAAAGTTCAGCTCCTCCCAATTTAAACAAAGACAGCATATCCTCACTTTTTAAGTTAAGAGCAATTTTCAATTTTCTTAAAATGAGATTGTTGAGATTATTTTTGGTAATTTTAATTTCTTCTACCGGTTTTTCCAAATTCCCTCTTTTTAGGACAATCAAACCGTCCAGAAAAGAAAATAATAAAGAATTGTTACACTTTTGAAAATCATCTTCATCCGGTCGCAATAAGAGAGAACAAAATTCTTCTTCCGTCATCTGTGTTTTTCCCAGACGAAAAATCTTGACTGCAAGCTTATCGGAAATGCTAAGAGCATAGCGTAATCTTTTTAAAATATCATTGTTGGTCATTCTGTTCGTTCTCCTATTAGTTTGTCTGCCATTTGAGAAGCCAAGTATTGTAATTGGTCAATATCGAGAGAAGTGGCTTTTCCTTTAACTTCAATCGGCTCCCCTATAACTTCCAATCCTTTTAATTTGGAAGCAAACTCGGAAATTCCTCTTACACCTCCACCGCTCCACATCATAGTTCCGAAAATACCCAAGTATCGATTTTTCAGTCCATAATTTTCCAATTTATGTAGCAAAGGTTCTATCTTAGGGTAGACGGCATTATTGTGAGCACAGGAACCAATCATAAGTCCTTTGTATTTCCAAATTTTACTGATAATATAGGAGTGGTCCGTTCGAGAAGAGTCATAGATGATGACATCATGAATTCCACGATTTCCTAATTCTCTTCCCAAAATTTCCGCCATTTGTGCTGTGTGTCCGTACATACTTCCATAGACGATGACCACTCCTTCTTTTTCAGGTTCTAAATTCGCCCATTTTTGATAAAGATTTAAAATTTTATGGATGTCGGATCTCCATAAAATTCCATGAGAAGGACAAATATATTGAATGTCCATTCCCGCCAATTTTTTCATGATGGCGTTCACGGAAGAACCATATTTTCCAACGATATTGGAATAATATCGTCTCATCTCATCTTCATAGAATTCATGATTGACTTCATCATCAAAAATTCCTCCGTCTAAGGCTCCGAAACTTCCAAAGGCATCGTTGGAGAATAAAATTTTATCCGTCATATCATAGGTACACATGGATTCAGGCCAATGAACCATCGGCATGGTATAGAAAGTCAATTTGTGTTTTCCCAAATCAAACACGTCTTTTTCTTTGATGGTAATAAAAGCATCTACCGGAAAATTTTCGTCGAAAGCCTTTAACATATCTAAAGTTTTCATATTCCCAATGATTTTTAAATTCGGATATACTCGAAATAACTCTTTGATAGCTCCAGAATGATCCGGTTCTACGTGATTGACCACAAGATAGTCCAAGTCTCTTTCCCCCAGACTGTTTTCCAATTTTGCATAAAAGGAACCGCTTTGTCCGGCTTCTACGGCATCAATGGCACAAGTTTTTTCATCATAAATCAGATAAGAGTTATAGGTAACCCCATTGTCTAAAGGAAGATAATTTTCAAATCTTTCTGTTTTTCTATCGTTAATTCCGATCCAAATTACATCCTCTGTGACTTTCGTACAACAATACATATGGTTCACTCCTTATTTTTTTATAAAATCTCACTTTACAAAATTTCAATTATAGTTTATATCCCACCCACCATATCATAATCGAAATACTAAAACATTTCAAGTAATTTCTTTCAAAAAGAAAAGAATTTTCAGGGAAAGAGCAGGATGTGGTAAAAAATTGAAACATTTTCATTTTTATGATATAATGATCCAGATAAAATTGATATATTCAGGAGGAAATGAATGAAAAAAACGGATAGATTGTGTGAGATGTTCGGGATAGAGTATCCAATTTTTCAGGGGGCTATGGCATGGATTGCCAATGGGAATTTAGCCGGGAGCGTCTCCAGAGACGGAGGTTTAGGAATCATTGCGGGCGGAGGGATGCCCGGAGATGTATTGCGAGCGGAAATTCGAAAAGCAAAAGCCATTGCGGGAAAGAAACCCATCGGTGTGAATTTGATGCTAATGTCAGATAACATTGAAGAACAGGTGAATATTTGTGTGGAAGAAAAAGTGGAAGTTGTTACAACAGGAGCAGGGAATCCGGGAATTTATATCGAAACTTTAAAAGCTGCCGGAATTAAAGTTTGTCCTGTGGTTGCCTCTGTCGCTTTGGCAAAAAGGATGGAAAAAATTGGAGTAGATGCCGTGATTGCGGAAGGAATGGAGGGAGGAGGACACATCGGAAGTATTAGTACGATGTCTTTATTACCTCAGATTGTGGATGCCGTTAATATTCCGGTTATTTGTGCAGGCGGTGTGGCAAGTGGAAGACAGATGTTGGCGGCTCTTGCTATGGGAGCTTCCGGAGTACAATGTGGAACAATTTTCATTGTGGCGAAAGAATGTCAGGCACATGAAAATTACAAAAAAGCAGTTTTGAAGGCAAAAGATCGCTCTACCGTTTCTACAGGGAATTATACCGGACATCCGGTACGAGTTTTGGAAAATAAATTTGCAAAGGAAATTTTGGAAATGGAAAAATCCGGAGCTTCGAAAGAAGAAATTGAAGCAAAAGGAACAGGAAAGTTACGATTGGCTGTGGTCGACGGAGATGTCAATGCCGGAAGTGTTATGGCGGGACAAGTTGCAGCTATGGTACAGGAAGAAAAAACTACCAAAGAAATTTTAACAACTTTGATGAAAGAATTGGAAGAAGCAAAGGAAAGATTGAAACAAGAGTTTTAAGCAAAATTGTTAATAGAGAAAATATCAAAAAGAAATCAATAACAATAAAAAGAGAAGAGATTGAAAATTTTTATTTTCAGTCTTTTTTTTTGAAAAAATATCTTGACATATTAGTGCATGTTACACTATATTGTATATGACATTTGTTAATAAAAAAATTATATTAAAGGAGGATTTGTAAATGAAAATAACGAAATACAAAATAATTTTAATGCTGTTCTTATTGCTTTTTGTATTTATATCCTGTGGAAAGCAAGAGGCGATAAAGGAAGAACAAGACATTATACTGCGAGAAGAGGGAGGAGATTTCGGTTATCCGAATCCTTTTCGACATCAAAATCGAGGACCGGGTTTTTTCAAAATGGAGCTTATTTATGACTCTTTATTGGAAAAAGATGAAAAAGGATTGATTCCTTGGTTGGCAAAAGAATGGGAAGTCAGTGAAGATGGACAGTCTTTTACTTTTACTTTGGTGGAAAATGCAAAATGGCAGGACGGAGTTCCTTTAACTCCTGAAGATGTTGCATTTTCTATCAAATATTTTGAAGAACACCCTCCGGTACGAGGAGGATTGATGTTACATGGAAAGTACTTAATGGATAGAGTTGAAATAGAAGGAAATAAAATAAAAATTCATACACCGGAATACACACCGACCGCCTTGGAAAAAATTGGAAGTATGCGTATTCTTCCAAAGCATATTTGGGAAAAGGTAACAGATCCGGAAAAATTTTCGGGAGAGGGAGATGTCGTGGGCTCAGGACCTTATAAATTGGTATCCTACAATCCGGAGCAAGGTTCCTATAAAATGGAGCGGTTTGATGAATTTTGGGGTTGGAAACCGGCAGTGAAGGCAATAGAGTGGATTCCCGTCAGTGATAAGGTTTTAGCCTTTCAAAATGGAGAAATTGATATTACTTTGCTTCCTGTAGATTTATTACCGGAGTTTGAAAAGAAGAAAGAATTTGTTATAAAGAAAAATTTCGGCTTACATAATTACAGATTGTATTTTAATTTCGATAAGATAGCTGCTTTTAAGAATAAGAAAGTAAGACAGGCAATGGCCTATGCAATTGATCGAAAGGAGTTAATCGAAAAATTGGAAAGAGGAGCCGGTTTAGAAGGGAGTCAAGGATACCTGCCTCCGACTCATGAAATGTATTACAAAGATTTACCGAAGTATTCTTTCGATATGGAAAAAGCGAAAGAACTTATGAGTAAGGAATTGGCAAACGGGGAAACAATAGAAGTGGAAATTTTAGTAGGAAATTCTCCGAAAGAAGTCAAAATGGCGGAACTTTTAAAAATACGTTTGGAAGAGATAGGGATTCTATTAAAAGTTGTAAGTATTGACGGAAAGGCGAGAGATTCCAAGATTAAAAATTATGACTATGAAATGGCCATTGTCAAATCCGGAGGAATGGGAGGAGATGCGGATATACTACGAGAAATTTATTCCTCTAAGGTAAAAAAACCGAATTTAGCGGCCTATGAAAATGAAGAATTGGAAAAATTGTTGTACCGACAATCCGTAGAAAAAGATAAGGTAAAACGAAGAAAAGTGGTGGAAGAGATTCAAAAACTATTGGCGGAGGAAATACCGATGATGTTGTTGTATGGAGAAATCGACAATACTGTGTACAGACCGGAAAAATATAATCGTTGGACTACACGTTATGATCATACCAAGCTGGCTCATCCAAAATTATCCTATGTGATAAGACCGGAATAAGATGAAGAAAAAGTACTTTTTCCTATTTTTGCTTCTTTTGAGTATACAGTTTTTTTTGCCGAGATATTTGCCGGCGGATCCTTTTCTTTTTCTGGCTTCGGACGGAAGTGATGTGGTCAGTTATACCGAAGAAGAAATTATGAAATATAAGGAATACTATGGCTTACATAAACCTTTGCTGGAACAATATTTCAGTTATATATTCGGAATCCTACGAGGAGATTTGGGCTATAGTATTTATTTCAAAGAAAAGGTGATGTCACTCATTTTGAAGCGTTTTGTTTGGACTTTCGGGATTGTCGTTTTTTCTATGAGTATCAGCTTTATTGCAGGAATTTTTTTAGGAAGTTTCAGCGCTTGGAAATGGGAGACGAAGATAGATGATATTCTATATCAAATTATGGTGATACTATCTGAAATTCCAAGTTTTATCATTGCAACTATCATTTTAATGTTTTTTGTTATTCGTTGGAGAGTTCTCCCCACTGCGGGAGGAATGACTCCTTTTATAGAAGTGGGTCTATCTTGGAAATTTGTATTTGATTTGATAAAACATGCGGTATTACCGAGTTTGACACTTTCACTCTTACGATTGCCGGATTTTTATTTTATCAGTCGAGCTTCCATGATACAAGAATTACAAAAGAAATATGTGGAGACTGCAGAAGCAAAGTCTTTGTCTTCCTATGCTATTGTATGGAAGCACTGTTTTCCCAATGCTATGAATCCAATTTTAACTCGTTTTTTACTTTCCATACAGATGATGTTCAATGCTTCCTTGATTGTGGAAAATGTGTTTCGATATCCGGGCATTGGAAAATTGATTCGAGATGCTGTATATTATCGAGATTATTTGTTATTACAAGGGATTTTTTTTATGATGACGGCTCTGATTTTAGGACTTAGTCTTTTAGGAGAAAATTATTATCACTATATGGAAAAAAGGAGAAAATTGTGAAAGTAAGACTTGCTTATGTTATTTTAGGTTTTATTTTTTTACTCGCTTTGTTTCCTTGTTTCTCTTTTTTGAAGTCGGCTTCTATCCCCAGTGGAGAAGCCTTATTGCCTCCCAGTTTAACACACTGGTTCGGAACGGACGATTTGGGGATTGATATTTTTGCAGAGATTTGTTATGGAGCCAAAAATATGTTGACGGTTTCTTGCATCAGTGCTTTTTTAGCAGCAATAACGGGAAGCTTTTTAGGAATGTTGGCAGGATATTATGGAGGAGTTTTCGATGAAATTTTTCTGGGAATTCTTAATTTTTTTATGAGTATTCCCGAGTTACTCCTTATGGTGTTGTTGGGAAGTATTTTAGGACCGAGCTTGCGAAATATTATTTTCTCTATTGTTTTAGTTGCTTGGGTCGTTCCTGCCAAATTAGTAAGAAGTGAAATATTGAAGCAAAAACAAGCGAGATATATTCAAATTTCCAAATTGTATGGAGCTTCTTTTCTTCATTTACTTCAATGGCATTTTTGGAAGCCTGTTTTTTCCATTTTTTTAATCACTGTCATTCGTTTGATGAATCGAGCTATTTTAATGGAAGCCTCTTTGTCCTATCTGGGTTTGGGAGATCCTCTTTCAAAGAGCTGGGGGATGATTATTACAAGGGCAATAGACTTTCCAAATATTTACCTGACTGATTTTTGGAAATGGTGGTTGTTGTTTCCGATTCTGTTTATGGTATCTATGGTATTGTCTGTTGCCGTGATAGGGCAAAATGTAGAGAAAACAATAGGAAGAAGGTATCGAAAAGAATGGAAGAAATATTAAGAGTGGAAAATTTATCCGTGGAATATTATGCTGCTTCCGGCAAAAGGCAGACAGGAATTCAAAATATTAATTTTTCTTTGCAAGAAGGAGAAATATATGGGATTATAGGAGAGTCAGGAAGTGGAAAAAGTACTCTTTTATTAGCTATTTTAGGTTTGTTGGAGGATAAAGCGGAAATAAAGGGAAAAATTTTTTATCGAGGAAAAGAAATTCAAAATTTATCCGAAAAGGAAAAGAAAAAAATACGCTTTGAAGAAATTGCCGTGGTTTTTCAAAATCAACTGGATAGATTGAATCCCTCTTTGACAGTAGAGGAACAAATACTGGAAATCATTCGAAAAAAATTTCAAAAAAAAGAGGAGCAGGAGAAGCGATTACTGGAATTGTTTCAAATGCTTCACTTAGATGTTTCTCTTAGAAAAAAATATCCCCATCAATTATCCGGAGGAATGAGACAGAGAGTTTTTATTGCCATGGGTTTAGCCTTAAAGCCAAAGATACTTCTCATTGATGAACCTACCACGGCTTTGGATCCGGAACTAAAACAGCAGATATTGGAACTGTTTCAAAAAATTTATAAGGAATATGGAATGACGATGTTGATCGTTTCTCATGATTTGGAAGTCATAGAGAAATTATCTCAAAAGATGCTTGTCTTTCTTCGGGGTTCCCTTTTGGAGCGAGGAAATACGACAAATATTTTGGAAGAGGCAAGACATCCTTATACGGCAGCTCTTTTGCAGTCCAGTCCCTACCTAAATGAGTGGAAGGATTTGTGGGGAATTGTGGAAGAAGAAGAAAGACATTCCTGTCCTTTTTATGAAAGATGTACACAAAAAGTGAAAGAGTGTTTGCAATATATTCCGAATTTAAAAGTGGAAGAAGAAGAGGGAGTTGCTTGCTTGAAAAAAGGATTGGAAACGGTACTGACGGCAAAAAATATGTCAAAAAATTTTCAAGAAGGGAAGAAGAAAATAGAAGCCGTTAAAGATTGCTCACTTCGAATACGACATCGAGAAATTGTTGTCTTATTGGGAAAATCCGGTTCGGGAAAGACGACTCTTTTGGGACTTCTTTCGGGATTGCTCCCGAAAGAGGAGGGAGAGTTGTGTTATTTGGGAGAAGTCATAGAGAAAAACGATTTGCTTTCTCGGGAACATTGCATACAGATAGTGGAGCAGGATCCTTTTTCCTCCACCAACCCTTTTTTAAGTGTGGAAGAGGTTATCGCAGAACCGCACAGGATTTTGTATAAGAAAAATTTAGCATTTTTTCGAGAAACTGTGATAAAATATTTGAAAAAAGTGGGTTTGGAAAGCGGAGAAGAGTTTTTAAAAAAGAAAATGAATGAATTGTCAGGAGGACAGAGGCAGAAAGTGGCGATTGCAAGAGCCATTTCCATGCAACCTAAATTACTATTGGCAGATGAAATCACTTCCATGTTGGACGATTCCGGTAAGGTCAATATTATGCGATTGTTGAAACAATTGCAATATGATATAGGATTTTCGATGCTTTTTGTTACTCATGATGTCATTCTTGCGAAAAAAATCGCAGATTATGTGTATTATATGGAGAAAGGGGAAATTGTAAGAAAAGGGAGTGTGAGAAAAGTCTTCTGTCAAACAGAGGAAAGGAAATATGAATATCAATGAAAGGTCGAAATTTAAGCATTTAACTGCTTTTGTTTTAGTGATTTTAGCAGAACAGAAGTTCAGTCCACGAGAAATACACGATTTATTGTTGAGAGAGTTTCCCGGTTTTGTTCGGGATATGTCCACTTTATATCGTTGTTTAAGTACTATGGAAAAAGAGGGCTTATTAAGTATTGAATGGCATCTTCCGGTGGGAGGGGCGGCCAAGAAAATATATAGTATTACTGAGCAGGGGTGGAATGCTCTAAAGGAATGGAAAGAAGATATTGAAATACGAAAACATAATTTTGAAGTTTTTCTGAGAAAATTTTCAGAATTGTTAAAGGAGGAAAAGTAAAGATTGAAGATGGAAAATTTTGAAAAAATGCTCGCTTCCGATAGACATCAAGGGAATATGGAGCAAATATGGGATGAAAAAAGTGCCTGGTTTTTCCATAGAACGGAAAAGTCAAAGGAAAATTTTGCAAATCGTTTGGTATTTCGATTGATACGAGATAGAGCATTATTGCAAGAAAATTCTCGTATATTGGATATTGGTTGTGGAACGGGAAGACATTTACTGGAATTTTCAAAGCATAGCTCTTGTTTGACAGGGACGGATATTTCTTCCAAAATGTTAACTTATGCAAGAGAAAAATTGTCAAAAGTTTCGGATTTACATTTATTGCATGGAAATTGGATGGAGTTGTTTCAAACGGAAAAGGAATATGACTTTGTATTTGCCAGCATGACTCCTGCCATTTCTTTGGTGGAACACATTGAAAGAATGTGTTTTATATCCAAAGAATATTGTATGATGGAGAGGTTTGTTTCTCATCGGGATAGTGTTCGAGAGGAAATTCAGGAAATGTTGGGAAGAGTTCTGAATCGTTTGCATCAAAACGAAAAGGAATATAGCTATGCAGTTTGGAATATTGTTTGGAATTTAGGATATTTTCCGGAAATTTTGTATGAAACGGAAGAATATGAAGAAGAAAAAACAGTAGAAGAGTATTTGGAACAAATTGAATGCAGCAAAGAAGAAGAGAAAAAAATTCGGGAATTTTTAAAGAGCAGAGAAAAAAATGGAAAGATTTTGGGCTCTCATAAAACTAGAAGAGCTGTTATTTTATGGGATGTTCGAGAAAGATAAAAGGCTGTCAGCGACAGCCTTTTGTATTTGTGACCTTTTATATTTCTTGTCCATTTTTGTAAGTACATTCTTTGATTAAGATACCTTCCGCATTAAATTCTTGGTAGGCACCTTCCAATTTTCCTTTTTCCCCATATGTCGCTATTTTATAAACAACACCATTGGAATGATATTCTTTATAAGCTCCGAAAAGAAATCCTTTCTTCAAATTTGCTTCCATTTTCTTTTCTCCATTCGGAAAATATTTGACAGTTTTTATAGGTGTAGTAGAATCTCCAACGTATTCGGAGCAAGATTTTAAGTTGCCGTTGGGATAGAATTCCTCATATTTTCCGATAATTCTTCCATCAATGAGAGCGTGCCGAGAACTTATTTTTCCGTCATTATAAAAAGTTTCATAAGAACCGTGTAAATTTCCATTTTTGTAGTTTTTAATAATTTCCAGTTGACCATTTGCGTAGTAGGATTTATAGACTCCCTCACGAACACCATTCACATAATTTCTTTCTTCCTGAATGACACCATTATCATATAACTTGACCCATAGACCTTCTTTTTTTCCGTCTTGATTATACTGATTATTCATAGGACCTTCCTCCTCACATGATTTTGATTCCCTCGTTGTTATGAGTATACCTCATAAAAAAAATAAAAGAAAGGGTAAAATTAAAAAAATTATTTTAAGTTTGCAAAATAGGAAACCGCCTTTGAAAATCTTTCAATGGCTTCATCGGCTTTTCCTTCGTTAATCGCATCTCGAACACAGTGATCCAAGTGTCCTTCTAAAATAATTTGTCCTACTTTATGAATGGCACTTTTTACAGCGTTGATTTGAATTAGAATATCTTCGCAAGGAATATCCTGATCAATCATATTTGAAATTCCATTGACCTGTCCTTGAATTTTTTTCAATCTGGCGTGAACTTTATGTGAGTCAATACATTGTTTCATAACTATATCTCCTTTCACTTCTTTTTTTTATTATCACAGGAATTTACAAAAAAGTCAACTAAAATACTTTGAAAAAAAACTTGAAAAAAATTGCAAAATGTATTATGCTATCATTAGCACTCTTAATATGCGAGTGCTAAAATAGTAAAGGAGGAAGAAAATGAAGATAAAACCATTGGGAAAGAGAGTTTTGGTTCAACTCAAAGAAAAGGAAGAAGTGACAAAGAGCGGAATTATTTTGTCAGGAGCGAAAGATAAAGAAGTGTCAAATATCGGAAAAGTCATTGCGGTGTCAAAAGAAGTGGAAGAAATCACAGTCGGAATGGAACTTATTTTTGAAAAATATGCAGGAACAGAAATTGAAGACGGAGATGAAAAGTATCTAGTAGTGGATATGGATCATGTATTGGCAGTGATTGAATAGAGGAAAAGGACAGGAGGAAAAAATGGCGAAAATATTAAAGTTTAATACGGAAGCACGAAAAAAATTGGAAGAAGGAATGAATACTCTGGCAGATGCGGTAAAAATTACCTTGGGGCCACGAGGAAGAAATGTAGTTTTGGAAAAAAGTTATGGAGCTCCTTTGATTACCAATGACGGAGTGAGCATTGCAAAGGAAATTGAATTGGAAGATCCTTTTGAAAATATGGGGGCACAACTTCTAAAAGAAGTGGCAATTAAGTCCAATGATGTAGCCGGAGACGGAACTACAACGGCCACGATTTTAGCACAGGCAATTGTAAAAGAGGGATTAAAAATGCTAAGTGCCGGAGCCAATCCGATGTTTTTAAAACGAGGAATTGAAGCGGCCAGCAAAGAAGCGATAAATTGCTTGAAAAAAAGAGCTAAAGGGATTGCCTCCAATTCTGAAATTGCACAAGTGGCATCTATCTCTGCAGGAGATGAAGAAATTGGAAAATTGATTGCGGAGGCGATGCAAAAAGTGGGAGAAACAGGAGTCATTACAGTGGAAGAAGCAAAATCCTTGGAAACCACGTTGGAAGTAGTGGAAGGAATGCAATTTGACAAGGGATATGTGTCTCCTTATATGGTAACGGACGCGGAACGTATGACAGCAGAATTGGAAAATCCATTTATCTTAGTGACAGATAAAAAAATTTCTTCCATGAAAGAAATTTTACCTATTTTAGAGAAAACAGTACAAACTTCAAGACCTGTGTTAATGATCGTGGACGATTTGGAAGGGGAAGCTTTAACAACTTTGGTTATCAATAAATTACGAGGAACTTTAAATGTGGTGGCAGTCAAAGCTCCCGCATTTGGAGATAGAAGAAAAGCTATGTTGCAAGATATTTCCATTTTAACAGGAGCAACTTTAATTTCAGAAGAAACAGGAAAGAGATTGGAAGAAATGGAATTGGAAGATTTGGGAAGAGCGAAAACGGTAAAAGTTACAAAAGACAGCACTGTCATTGTAGATGGAGCCGGAAACTCGGAAGAAATTCAAGTGCGAGTACAACAAGTAAAAACACAAATAGAAGAATCCAATTCGGAATATGATACGGAAAAATTAAAAGAAAGATTAGCGAAGTTATCCGGTGGAGTGGCAGTCATTCGAGTGGGAGCCGCTACCGAAGTGGAAATGAAAGAAAGAAAATTAAGAATCGAAGATGCCTTGAATGCGACTCGAGCTGCGGTAGAGGAAGGAATTGTCAGTGGAGGAGGAAGTATTTTACTTCAACTTGTTTCCGATATGAAAGACTATCAAAGAGAAGGAGAAGAGGGAATGGGAGTTGAAATTGTGAAGAAAGCATTCGAAGCTCCTATGAAACAAATTGCAGAAAATTCAGGAGTAAATGGCGGAGTTGTCATTGAAAAAATCAAAAGTTCTCCGGACGGATACGGTTTTGATGCAAAAACGGAAAGTTATGTGGACATGATGTCTGCCGGAATTATTGATCCGGCAAAGGTAACACGTTCTGCGATTCAAAATGCAGCTTCCATTGCTTCTTTGATCCTAACAACGGAAGTATTGGTAGTCAATAAAAAAGAAGAAAGTGCTGCCGGAAATCCGGTAAATCCTATGATGAACGGAATGATGTAGAAAACATTTGTAATATTTCCGACTATGTGTTATAATAAATCGAAATTATATCAAAGATATTTGAAAAATGTACGATATGATTATATATTATAAAACATGATGGAGGAACTATGAAAAATAAAAAATGGATATTTGTCTTATTGACAACTTTGTTATTGGTATTTTCAGGTTGTGGAGCTTTGAATACCGCTGTAAAAAAACGAAATCTGGATGTTCAAACAAAAATGTCGGAAACAATTTGGTTAAATCCGGTTTCTACAAATCAAAAAACAGTTTTTGTACAAATTAAGAATACTTCCGGAAAAGTAGTGAATGTGGAAGAAGCTATTAAAAGAACCCTATCTCAAAAAGGATATTATATTGTAGAAGATCCTAACCAAGCTTCCTATTGGTTACAAGCCAATGTGTTAAAATTGGATAAGGTGGATTTACGAGAATCGGATCCTTTTGGAAGTGGAATCTTAGGAGCCGGTGTAGGAGCCAGCTTAGGGGCGTATAATACAGGCTCAGTGAACACAGCCATTGGATTGGGATTGGCAGGAGCATTGATTGCGGGAACTGTAGATGCTTTGGTATCTGATATCGCCTACACTATGGTTACGGATATTATGATTAGTGAAAAAACAAATTCAAAAGTTGCTGTTACTACAAACAATAATTTAACACAGGGAACAAGAGGAAGAACAAAGGTAACAACAAGCTCTGAATCTACTAGAAACCAATATCAAACTCGAGTTGTCAGTGTGGCGAATCAAGTAAATTTAAAATTTGAAGAAGCACAACCTACCTTAGAAGCACAATTGCAACAAGTGATTGCAGGAATTTTTTAACCTGAAATATTTAAGAGAAATTTTATAGAACAGGGACCTTTCAGACAGATATTCTGATATGAAGGGTTCCTGTTTTTTTTATTGCTTTCAAAAATGAAACAAAATGTATAATTATGAATAGAAAAATATGAGAATGAAATAATAATTTTGACAATCGTTGTTTTTTATGTTAATCTAAAAACGAAAAAATATAAAAAACAAAAAAGAGATTTCCTTGTTTTTGCAAAAAAATCAGAAGATATTCATATTATATTGATATTAAAATAAAAAATTACTTTCTTTTTAGAGTGTTTTGGAAAAAGCTTATTGAAAAGTAACAGTTCGATGAGAAAGAGTTTGAAATTTCAATGTGAAAGTAATTTTTTTATTTTTTTGAAGTTAGTCTAAAGGAAAAAACAGAAAGGTTATCACGATATTAAGAAATAACTTGTTTATGAATAAAAGAAATAAGGTAAGAAAATAAGAGAAGAAAAAAGTGTGAGATCACATAAATAATATTTTTATAGTTTTTAAAATTTTTATATGGAGGGGTTAGTATGGTGTTAGAAAAGAGAAAGATGGGAAAGTATGGTGTTATAGTGAGTACAATAGGAATTTTTGCTTTGACAAGTTCCTCTGGTTTTGCAAGTTCAAAGCCTTTACAAGAAAAGTATTCTAAGAATTATTTTGAGAATAAGGTATCAAAATCAATTAATGATGTTGTTGATGATAATTTTTCGAAAACGCTTCTTTTCGGATTACCAAATCCAATAAATATCAGTGTAAAAACAGGGATAAAATCTGTATTTAGTATTTTGGATAAAAGGATTCCGGAATTGAAGCCTCTTTTAAAATTGACAGGCTATAATTTGAGTACTTTTCCGGATGAAAAACTGCTTCACTTTAAGGAACTTCATGGAGAAAGAGTGGCAGAAGAGTTTCAAAAAACAAATAAAGCATTCAATGAAGCAGAAAAAAAAGTGGGCGGAAACAGCTAATTTTGTTATGAAAAATAAAAGTGTGTTGGAGGAACATAATCAAAAAATTGTTAAGAATGAGTCGGAGATAGGAGAATTAAGAACTAACGTGGAGAATAATTATTACACAAAAGAAGACACCTATTCTAAGGTTGAAGTAAATACTCAATTAGAAACTAAAGTGGATAAAAAAGAATTCCATGATTATCAAAACGATGTAAAGAAAGAGATGGAAACTAGCAAGTCAGAACTTAGAACTGAAGTAAATACTCAATTGGATACTAAAGTTGACAAAAAAGAATTTTATGATTATCAAAACGATGTAAAAAAAGATATTGAAAATACTAAGTCGGAACTTAGACATGTAGGTTCTTTGAGTGCTGCATTATCAGGATTACATCCAATGCAATATGATAAAAATAATCCGAACCAAGTGATGGCAAGCTTAGGGAGTTATAAAGATAAACAGGCTGTAGCGGTTGGATTAACTCATTATTTCAAAGAAAATTTAATGATGACAGGTGGAATTGCATTGGCTGATGATAAAAAAGTAAAAACTATGGCAAGTTTAGGAATCACTTATAAATTTGGAAAAGGTGGAGAAAGTTCAGAAGATGAAGATTTGAAAAAAATGGTACAGGCTCAAGCACAAGAAATTCAAGAAATGAAGGAACAATTGAGAGTATTGATGAGTAAATAACAGAATTTTATCTATGGAAAGTGGAGAACTTCTAGAGGAATTTTCTCTTGATTTGAAGTGAAAAAAGATAAGAAAATTGAGAAATTATGTATTTGGGAGAGAATTTGCTAAATTCTCTCTTTTTTGATTTTTTGTCAAATGGTGTTGAGGAGAATTCTCCTCTATAATTTAGTTGACGATTTGATGAAAGAAGTTATATAATATATAGAAATTAGGGAAATGAAAAGACATCAAAATAATATTTAGGAGGAAATATATGGAAAGGGATTGGAAAGTAGAATATGAAAAATGGCTTCATTCATCATTATTATCAGAAGATGAAAAACAAGAATTGCAAGTAATTTCTTCCGATGAGATAGAATTAGAAAATAGATTTTATACGGATTTAAGTTTTGGAACAGCCGGAATGAGAGGAATTCGCGGGATTGGAAGAAATAGAATGAATCGATACAATGTTGGAAAGGCAACCCAAGGTTTGGCGAATTATATTCTTCAAGTAGCAGGGGAAGAGGGAAAGAAACAAGGAGTGGCGATTGCGTATGATTGTCGTATTGATTCTCAAGAAAATGCGGAAACCACGGCAAAAGTATTGGCAGCAAACGGAATCAAGGCTTATGTATTTGAAAGTTTACGATCTACTCCGGAATTATCTTTTGCCACTCGAGAATTAGGAGCAAAAGCGGGAGTTATGATTACCGCTTCTCATAATCCGAAAGAATACAATGGCTATAAGGTTTATTGGGAAGATGGAGCACAAATTGTAGAGCCGCAGGCAAGCGGAATTGTAAATGCCGTTAATGCAGTGGATGTATTCCGAGATGTCAAAACAATGAATATTGAAGAAGCAAGAAAACAAGGTCTTGTTATCTCTGTTGGGAAAGCATTGGATGATCGTTTTGTAGAAGAAGTCAAGAAAAATGCAATTCACAAAACAATTTTAGGAAAAGAAAGTTTTCCGATTGTATATTCTCCTTTGCATGGAACCGGAAGAGTTGCGGTACAAAGGGTATTTAAAGAAATGGGATTTTTAAACGTACATACTGTAGCGGAACAGGAATTACCGGACGGGACTTTCCCAACTTGTCCTTATGCAAATCCGGAAGATCACAGTGTATTTGAATTAAGCTTGAAGTTGGCAGAGCGGGTAGGAGCAAAATTATGTATTACGAATGATCCGGATGCTGACAGGACGGGAATTGCTTTTTTAGACAGAGAGGGGAAATGGTATATCCCCAATGGAAACCAAATTGGAATATTGTTAGCAAATTATATTTTTACGAACAAAGAAATTCCTCAAAATGGAGCGGTAATCAGTACTATAGTATCTACTCCGATGTTGGATCCTTTGGCTAAGGCTTATGGAATCACTTTATATCGAACTTTAACAGGATTTAAATATATCGGAGAAAAAATCCGACAATTTGAGAAAAAAGAATTGGATGGAACTTTTTTATTCGGTTTTGAGGAGGCTATCGGATATTTAGCAGGAACTCATGTCCGAGATAAAGATGCCGTAGTCACTTCCATGTTGGTGGCGGAAATGGCGGCTTACTATGATGCCAAAGGAAGCAGTCTATATGAAGAATTGATAAAATTATATGATAAATATGGATATTTCTTGGAAGAAACGATTGCGATTACTAAAAAAGGAAAAGACGGCTTGGAAGCGATTGCCAATACTATGAAAGCATTGAGAGAAGTGAAACCGAGTGTTCTTTGTGGAAGAAAAGTGTTGGAAATTCGAGATTTCAATGAAAATTATAAGGGGCTGCCAAAATCCAATGTCTTACAATATGTTTTGGAAGATGGCAGTCAAGTGACGGTAAGACCGTCCGGAACGGAGCCTAAAATTAAATATTACATTTGCGTTTCCGACAAGCTGGAAGAAAAAGCAAAAGAAACATTATCAGAGCTAACAAAGGATTTTCAAGACTATGTCGACTCTTTGTAAGGTGGATGCGGATGCTGTTTACATCCATATTCCTTTTTGTCTACAGAAATGTGAGTATTGTGATTTTACTTCGTTTTCCGGAAAAAGCGAATGGAAGAAACGCTACTTGGAAGCTCTAAGAACAGAAATTTTACTCTATGAGCATTCTTATTATGATACCATTTATTTTGGAGGAGGAACTCCTTCCTTGTTGGAGGGAGAAGAAATTTCCGAAATTTTGAAATTACTTCCTCACGACGAGAGATCGGAGATTACCTTAGAATGCAATCCTAAAACTTTAAACTCCAAGAAATTACGGGAATATTATCAAGCCGGTGTCAATCGTCTAAGTATAGGGATACAATCCATGAAAGAAAAATATTTAAATCTTTTAGGAAGATTACATACGGCGGAAGAGGCGAAGGAGGTTTTTTGGAAGGCGAGGGAGCTTGGATTTCAAAATATCAGTGTGGACATGATGTTTTCTTTGCCTACACAGACATTGAAAGAGGTAAAAGAAGATGTAGAAGAATTTTTAAGCTTGGGAGCGGAACATATTTCCATTTACTCTTTGATTTGGGAAGAAAATACTCCTTTTTTTACAAAACTGGAAAAGGGAATTTATCACAAAACGGAGAATGATTTGGAAGCGGAAATGTATCAAAGTATCATAGAGCGAATGAAGCAAAAGGGCTATGAGCATTATGAAATTTCCAATTTTGCCAAAAAAGGTTATATTTCAAGGCATAATCAAAAATATTGGAAAAATCAAAAATATCTTGGCTTAGGTTTGGGAGCTTCCGGTTATTTAGGAAAGCTTCGTTATACAAACTGCAGTGATTTTGAAACTTATTTTTTTCAGTTGGAGAACTATCGATTTCCCAGAGAGGAAGAGGAAGTGTTAACTCAGGAAATGATAGAGGAATATCGATATATTTTGGCGTTTCGCCAATTGAGAGAATGGGTGTCGGCAAGAGGAAAGTACATCGAAATTTGTAACATTCTATGGAAAAAGGGATATGTGAGAAAAAGAAAGCAGGAATATAAAATAACAGAAAAGGGCTTGTTTTTTTTCAATGACATGTTAGAATATTTTTTGTAGGAAGGGTAAAAGATGAAACAAATAGAAGAAAGAATGAAAGAAGTATATGAAGAAGTGAGACAATACTCTCCATATCCGGAAAAAGTGAAAGTGATAGCAGTCAGTAAATATTTAAATGCAGAGGAAATGTTGCCTTATTTAGAAACAGGGATCGTAACATTGGGAGAAAATAGGGCTCAAGTGATTCAAGAAAAATATGAATTATTGTCCTCCTATCCCTTTGCAAAATCTTTGGAGTGGCATTTTATTGGAAATTTGCAGAAAAATAAGGTAAAATACATTGTAGATAAGGTTGCGATGATTCATTCTGTCAACAAATTGTCTTTGGCAGAAGAAATTAATAAAAAAATGGGAAGCTTAAATCGCAAAATGCCTGTTTTAATTGAAGTGAATGTGTCCGGAGAAGAAAGTAAAGAGGGATATGATGTTTTGGAAGCGGAACAAGATATTCCGGCACTGTTGAAATTGGAAAATATCCGTATTTGCGGTTTGATGACAATGGCTCCTTTTACAGAAGATGCGGAAGAACAGAGAAAGGTGTTTCGAAAGCTGAGAATTTTGAAAGAAGAGTGGAATAAAAAATATTTTCAAGATAAGTTGACAGAACTTTCTATGGGAATGTCCAATGATTATAAGATTGCATTACAAGAAGGAGCTACTATGATTCGTTTAGGAAGAAAAATATTTTACTAGGAGGAAAGATAGATGAAAGAGAATGAGGGAAAGAAGAAAGGCTTATTTTCTACGATGAATGGATTTACAAGCGGAATGAAGGAATTGTTTGGAATTGATTCTGTGGAAGGAGACTATGAAGAAGAGGATACAGGAATTATTGATTTTTCAACGGCGGACGAACCTATTGTGGAAGAAAGTACAAAAGTGACGAAACCTTTGAAGCCTTCCAAACAAAAGACATTTTTTGGAAAAGCAAAAAGCAGTCAAGTGATGAAAGAAGTATTTTCCAATGAAGATGACGGGGGAATCAATAACTGTCAAACAGTTTTTGTCGATCCGAAAGGGTTTGGAGATGCGGAAAGAATTGCAGATTATATTGTGAAAGATAAGATGATTACGATCAATTTGGAATTTTTGGATACTAAGGTAGCACAACGCTTGATGGATTTTTTAGCGGGAGCTATGCGAGTGAAAGAAGCCAGTTTTGTTGCAATTAGTAAAAAAGTATATACTATCGTACCGAAGAGTATGAAAGTGCATTATGAAGGAAAGAAAAACCAAAAGAAAACAATTTTAGAATTTGAAAGAGAGGAATAGTTGGTGTCAAGAATAAAAGCGTTAGCACTGTTTTCAGGCGGATTGGACAGTGCTTTAGCGATTAAAATAGTACAGGAGCAAGGGATTGAAGTTATTGCTCTTAATTTTGTGTCGCATTTTTTTGGAGGAGTCAATGAAAAGGCGGAATACATGGCAAAACAATTGGGGATTCCGTTGGAATATATTCATTTTGAAGAAAGGCACATGGAGATCGTAAAAGCTCCTGTCTATGGAAGAGGAAAGAATATGAATCCTTGTATCGATTGCCACTCGCTTATGTTTCGTGTTGCCGGAGAATTGTTGGAGAAGTATGGAGCCAGTTTTTTAATTTCCGGGGAAGTATTAGGGCAAAGACCCATGTCACAAAATCCTCAGGCTCTTGAAAAAGTAAAAAAATTATCCGGAGTAGGAGATTTGATTTTACGTCCGCTTTCCGGAAAATTATTGCCTCCCAGTTTAGCAGAAACAAGGGGTTGGATTCGTAGAGAGGGCCTACTGGACATCAATGGTCGTGGAAGAAGCCGACAAATGGAGCTTATGGCACAGTACGGTTTGGTGGATTATCCAAGTCCGGGTGGAGGTTGTTTGTTGACAGACCCCGCTTATTCCATTCGTTTAAAAATTTTGGAAGAGGATGGCTTGTTGGAACATGAATATGCCGATTTATTTTCTTTGATTAAAATTTCCAGATTTTTCCGCTTTGCAAAAGGAAGATATTTATTTGTTGGTAGAGATGAAATATCCAATGCAAAGATTGATGATATTAGAAGGGAACGGGGGAGCAATTTTTATATCTATAGTTTTGAAACACCGGGACCTCATATGTTGGGCTTTGGAGAATTAACGGAAGAAGAAAAAAATTTTTCCAGGAAGTTATTTTCCCGTTATTCCAAAGTAAAAGGAAAAGAGGAAATTAAATTGAATGTGAGCGGAATCGTGGAAACGCTTGCTCCCATTTCCGTGGAAGCAATGGAAGAGGATATGAAAAAATATCAGTTGTAAAAGAAGTGGTCAAAACAAAAGAAACATGTTATACTGAAAAAAAGCATAATTGGAGGTTATAAAGTAAATGAAGTTACTTTTTTTTATTATCATTGCTTATTTTCTAGGCTCCTTACCAAGCGGAGTTTGGATAGGGAAGATAGCAAAAAATATGGATATTCGAAATTATGGAAGTAAAAATTCAGGGGCAACCAATGCTTATCGTATTTTAGGAGCTAAGTATGGCTTTATGGTTTTGTTTGCGGATGCTTTCAAAGGTTTTTTAGCAGTAGCTTTGGCAAGTGCCGGAGGACTTTCCCCAAATGCCCTTTCTATCGTGGCACTTGTGGTGATTTTGGGACACAGTTTATCATTTTTTTTGGCTTTTAAAGGAGGAAAGGGAGTTGCCACCAGTTTGGGAGTTTTTTTGTTTTTAGAACCGAAAGTTACTTTTTTATTGATTCTTATTTTTGTCGTTGTGGTATTTATCAGTCGATATATTTCCTTAGGTTCGATTGTTGCAGCAGGATTGCTTCCTATTTTAACATTTTACTTTGAAGTCGGGAAAGAAAAAACAAATTGGTTGTTAATTTTGATTACCTTGATTTTAGGGAGTTTTGTAGTATATCGTCATAGGAGTAATATTGCTCGTCTGTTAGAAGGAACCGAAAATAAGTTTACGCTATGAGGAGGGCTAAGTATGGAAAAAGTAGTGGTATTGGGAGCCGGAAGTTGGGGAACTGCACTTTCGATGGTATTAGCTCAAAACGGACATCAGGTAATTTTATGGGAATATCAAGAAGAATTAGCGAAAAAATTACAGAGGGAAAGAGAAAATAAAAGATTGTTGCCGGGAGTTATTTTTCCGGAAAATATAGAAGTTGTTTCAGAAAGCACGGATTTATTAAAGGATATTAAGTATGTTATTTTTTCCATTCCATCTCAAGCCCTGCGTTCTGTCATTCAGAAATTTTCTTCTCAGATTCGAGGAGATATGATTTTGGTCAATACCGCAAAGGGAATTGAAATTGCAACGGGAATGAGACTGTCCGAAGTGATGAGGGATGAAATATTAGGAAAGTATCATAAGAATATCGTTGTTTTATCAGGACCGACACATGCAGAAGAAGTTTCAAAGGGACTTCCAACTACAATTGTTGCAGCGGGAGAAGAAGAAAAAGCGAAACAAATTCAAGAATTGTTTAACAATAATAATTTTCGAGTCTATTTAAATGATGATTTAATTGGAGTGGAAATAGGGGCTGCTATTAAAAATTGTCTTGCCATTGCTGCAGGAGCTTTAGATGGACTGGGATGTGGAGATAATACGAAAGCAGCTTTGATTACGAGAGGGATAGCGGAAATTTCTCGATATGGAAAATGCTGTGGGGCAAAGGAGTCTACTTTTTCCGGTTTGAGCGGGATTGGGGATTTGATTGTAACAGCCATGAGTCAACACAGTCGAAACCGATATGTAGGAGAGCATTTAGGAAGAGGGGAAAATATTCAGGAAATTTTATCGAAGATGACTATGGTAGCGGAAGGAGTTCCTACTGTAAAAGCGGTTTATCAGGAAATGAAAAAATATCAGATTTCCATGCCTATTGTAGAAGCGGTATATCGGGTAATTTATGAAAATATGTCAGCAAAGGAAATGATGAATGAGCTCATGAATCGTAGTGTCAAAAAGGAATTTTACTAATATTTAAGACTGGGGTGCATGGAAAAATGGCAGAGCGGGATTTACTCTCATTATATTTAAAAGATATTAGACAGTACAAAACCTTAGAGAAGGAAGAAGAGTTGGAATTGGTGATCAAAGCTCAATCCGGCGATGAAGAAGCAAAAAACCAGTTAATCTTATGTAATTTACGTCTTGTTGTGAATGTTGCAAAAGGTTATCGTAGTAAGGGAATGAATTTAATCGATTTGATTAGTGAAGGAAATCTGGGCTTGATTCGTGCCATTGAAAAATTTGATGTAGAGAAAGGATTTCGTTTTTCTACCTATGCAGTTTGGTGGATTAAGCAGTCCATTAGTAAAGCTATTATTTTCAAAGGAAGAGAAATCAGAATTCCTTCCTATCGTTACGATATTTTAAATAAAATTAACAGATATGTAACGGAAGAAATAAAATTATGTGGAGTATATCCGAACGTGGAAGAAGTTGCGGAATATTTAAATATGCCGGTAAATAAAGTAGAAGAAATCATGATCGAGTTTCAGGAACCTATGTCTTTGAGTACCGAAATAGGAGAGGATATTTATTTGGAAGATACCTTGAGTGGAACAGAAGAACATTTTGAAGAAAAGGTCTATTACAAAATGATGCAACAAAGACTAAAAGATATTTTAAATCGTTTGGATACTCGAGAACAGGAAATTTTAAAGCTTCGTTTCGGTTTGGATGGATATGAAATTCATACTTTGGAAGAGATTGGAAAAAATTTCAATATCACCAGGGAACGAGTTCGACAAATAGAAAAAAATACTTTAAAAAAATTAAAGCGTAAATATACAAAAGAATTGAGGGAAACATTACTATAAAATGGAGGGAAGAATATGCAGGTAATTGTAAATAGAAATGAATTTCTGAAAAAATTAAGAATTGTGGAAAAAGCAATTTCAGAAAATAAGATTAAACCTATTTTATCTTGTGTCTATATGGAAACAAGAGGAGAAATGCTATTCTTGTGTGGAACGAACTTGGAAACGACGATTACGACAACAGTTTCCTGCAAAGAAGTGGTAAAAGAGGGAAAAGTGGCTTTTCAATATCCTTTAATTGATGAATATATGAAAGAATTAAAAGAAGAGGAAATCCAAATTCGAATGGACGGAGAAGCGTTGATGGTAGAAGGGGGAGATGCAGTATCCGAGTTCTCAACTTTTCCTTATGAGGACTATCCGAAAGCATTTGAGAATTTTGAAAAGCAGGAAGAGGAAGTTTTATTGCGGATGAACAGCATAGAGCTTGCTACTATTTTTGATAAGTTGAAATTTTCTGCAGGAAGTACGGACAATCCTGCTATTCATTGTGTGAGAGTGGAGGGAAGAGATGGAGAAATTCATTTTGTAACGACGGACACCTATCGTCTGACTTATTTGCATAAATCTTTTTCTCTTCAAGAGGATTTTCAAATGAGTCTTCCTTTGGAAACTGTGGAAGCCTGCAGTAAGATTTTTAGAGGCTTGGAAGCGGAAGTTAAGGTATATTTTGATAAGAAATTTGCTCATTTTCTCATTGAAGATATTCATATTGTGAGTTCTTTGATAGAGCTTACTTTTCCGGCTTATCAAACGATTCTTTCCAATGGGAATTATGATAAAATAATGGGAATTTCTACAGAGAGTTTAATCAGCATTTTACGAAGAGTAATTATCTTCGTTCGAAATAATGAAGAGTCAAAATATGGAGCAACCTTTCATTTAGCAGATGGCGTTTTAAAAATCAAAGGAAACAGTGATATTGCTAAAATTAATGAGGAAATGGCAGTAGACTACCAAGGAGCTCCTCTCAAAGTTTCTTTAAACACGAAATATTTATTTGATTTTGTGCAAAATTTGGAAAAAGACACGGAACTTTCTTTGGAAATGTTGAGTTCCAAAACATCTGTCAAAGTTCATGAGAAAGGAAAAGAGGATTATATTTATATCTTAATGCCTTTGGCTTTGAAAGACTGAGTTTTTGAACTTTGTAAAGGAAGTAACAGGGAATTTTTATGTTTGAAAAAAGGGGTTGAGATTTTCAATCCTTTTTTCACTATTATTGCTTTTTAATTGATAGAAAAAGAGGGAGCAAAGAGATGTACTCCAAAAGAGAGTTATTGTTATTTTCAGTTCTACAGACATATTCTGAGGGAAGATATGCAAATATACTACGAAAACTTTTTTCTTCCTCCAAAGATGGAAGGGATAGTTATTTTTTAGATTCTTTTTTA
>UMKD01018610.1_pt1 | contig 26108 bp, 24 predicted proteins | sample 1966221 | NCBI WGS metagenome assembly UMKD01 (sample SAMEA4836167, study PRJEB28245) | human gut metagenome | biome: gut microbiome; material: fecal sample | place: Denmark | collected 2008
TAAGCTTAATGACTCTTTCAAATGGACAATCGAGTGCTACGCTTAAATTAAATAACATATCAATACTAATTTTATTTATTCCACGTTCATAACGTGACATTTGTTGCTGTGAAACATTTACTTGTTTTGCTAGTTCACAAGCAGAAATACCATTCTCTTTACGTATTTTTCTTATAACTAATCCACAGTAAATAGAAAATAGATTATCTTGTGTTTCATATTTGGATATGACTCTATTAACTTTACTCATAATTAATAACAAGGTCTCAGTTTAATAATTTATAATTTGTTGTGCTCTTATATATTCCCTTTAAGTGCTTACAATTATAATGAGTAGTATTTTTTAAATCAAACCACGAAAAAGAATAGAGTCTATTTAATTGGCTATATTTACACTTTCTACAATTCAGTTGTTTTTCTTATCTAACAATAAGTTATAAACATTTAAAGTTTTTAACAATTTTTTTAAAATCAAATTTAGAAGTTAGCTTGTTAGTTTATTAGGCTTGGTTTGGCATAAAAAAAAGTATTTTTATCTGAAATTAACAAATTTTAATAAATCCTCTTAGATTGTAACAAAATAACTTGATTTCAATCAAAAACACACACATAAGGAGTGATTATGTAATTTGAAAAACGAAAGACTTTAGAAAAAAGACAGTAAAATCAAGTGATTAATTAATACTCTCATTTGGAGTAAAAATCTACAAAAAAATACAATTAAATCATTATAGTAGCTAGCAGAGATGATGTGTGGCTTCTTATAATTACATCAATAGCCTTACTTATCTAAATATTTATACCTCCATAGCCGAGACACTATAGGGTTCTATCTGCTTAAATTTTTTGTTACGGGCTCTTCTAGCTTACTTCATATCTAGTAAGAGAGTTACTGCAGAGTAGTAAACAAGTACGGATATGTGTCGTTTTTTTACCATAATGTTTTATTTTAAGATATGACTTAGGGCGGTCATTAGTCTGATATTTTTTAACTTGGCTTTGTTAGCCTGTAAATTCAAATTGTTATGAAAGTAAGCTAGATTCTATTTATTTAGAAAGAGAAGGAGAACCAATAGTGAGTTTTTATGATATAACAGGAGGGAAAACAGCATAGTATTATATTTATAAATTAAATATTATGCTGTTTTTTGATTAATGATACTTTTTAGTTGGGTGCAAATCTAAAATATAGGCTTACACATTAAACAAAAAGTTGAGTACATCGCCGTCTTTCACGATGTAATCTTTTCCTTCTGCGCGCATTTTTCCTGCTTCTTTAGCACCTTGCTCGCCACGGTATTGGATAAAGTCATCAAATGCGATAGTTTGCGCGCGAATAAAGCCTTTTTCGAAGTCAGTATGGATTTTACCCGCAGCTTGTGGTGCGGTTGCACCAACAGGGATAGTCCACGCACGCACTTCTTTAACACCGGCAGTAAAATAGGTTTGCAGGTTTAATAACTGATATCCAGCACGAATAACACGGTTAAGACCCGGCTCTTCAATACCTAAATCCGCCATAAATTCATCGCGTTCTTCGTCTTCAAGTTCTGCGATATCAGACTCAATCGCTGCGCAGACAGGAACAACTAGAGAGCCTTCGGCTTCTGCAATTTTATACACCACACCTAAGAATGGGTTATTTTCAAAACCATCTTCATTAACGTTAGCAATGTACATGGTTGGCTTTAATGTTAAGAAGCTCAAGTAGCGGATAGCCGCTTTATCTTCATTAGATAAATCTAATGTGCGTAACATGCCTGCTTGCTCTAAGTGCGGCAAACATTTCTCTAATGCTTCTAATTCTGCTTTTGCGTCTTTATCGCCGCCTTTTGCACGTTTTTGGACACGGTGAATAGCGCGCTCACAAGTATCAAGGTCAGCAAGTGCTAATTCAGTATTAATGACTTCAATATCTGCGGCAGGGTCAACTTGGCCTGCAACGTGAATGATATTGTCGTTTTCAAAACAACGAACAACATGGCCAATGGCTTCGGTTTCACGGATATTCGTTAAAAATTGGTTACCTAGGCCTTCACCTTTGGATGCACCTTTCACTAAGCCCGCGATATCAACGAATTCCATAGTCGTTGGTAATATACGCTGTGGCTTCACAATTTCAGCTAATTGATCAAGACGTGGGTCTGGCATTGGCACAACACCCGTGTTTGGTTCAATTGTACAGAAAGGGAAGTTGGCTGCTTCGATGCCGGCTTTGGTCAATGCATTAAATAGGGTGGATTTACCCACGTTAGGCAGACCAACGATACCGCATTTAAAACCCATATGTTTCTCACCTTAATAGCAAGGGGCAGTCTCACGCTGCACCCAATGTTTAGAAATTGGCGCTGATTATACACAAAAAGTTGATTCGGATGAAATGAACTCTTATGCGGTTGCTTTAAAGCCATGTAAACGATTGATGGCTTTGCCCATCCCATCAGCCAGGAGAATATCTGTGCACCTAGCTGCTTCATCAATCGCATCATCAATGAGCTTTTGTTCAGATAAAGGCGGTTTGCCCAAAACAAAACCAACAACTTTATTTTTATCACCTGGGTGACCAATACCAATGCGTAAACGATAAAAATTCGGGTTATTAGCGAATTTGCTTTGAATATCTTTCAACCCATTGTGTCCGCCATTGCTGCCACCTAACTTCATTTTAGCCACACCTGGTGGTAAATCGAGCTCATCATGAGCGACTAAGATCTCATCGAGATTGATGCGATAAAAATTAGCTATAGCGGCAACAGATTTACCACTTAGGTTCATAAATGTGGTTGGAACCAGCAGACGGATATCGTTACCGTTCATATTAATGCGAGCGGTATAACCAAAAAATTTAGCTTCTTCTTTCAATGGCTGATTATGGCGTTCAGCCAGTAAATCAACATACCATGCACCTGCATTATGGCGCGTTTGTGCATATTCAGCACCTGGATTGGCAAGTCCAACAATTAACTTAATTTTGCTCACGGCGGTGATTTCACTATCAGTTATGAAAATAATGCTTTAGTTTACCTTGTGAAATACAGGATGTACAAAATTGTGATAGCTAAAAGTCACTATGACTATAATTACCGAATAAACTATTCGGATTTTCTGGGTTTTTGATAAAAAGCACTTTTTGTACAGATATTCTTACTAACTTCCTTCCTTGTGATGTCTATCGCAAAAAATTTTACTTAATGCACTATAATCATTACATAAATATAAAGTATGACCGAATTTATTTACACATGCTTGCTTATCAGTTTACTGGTACTGGAGGTATATATGAAACGGAAAAGCGCTCATCTTCTTGGTAATATCTTCATGGGAATCGGAATGGTGTTGATGATCGGGAGTATCGGCGTCAACTTATTCTCTCATATCGTTAACCTAGGCCTTTCAGAACTTATCACGAATGGTTCCTTATTCGGCATTTTTATTGGTGCGATGGTATGGTTAGTCGGTGCAAGGATCGGCGGCCGTGAAAAAGTTGCAGACCGTTACTGGCTGTTAAAACAACAATATCATTCACGCAGAGATAATCACCGCTATCCATAAATAGCCTAGAGCAATTAATTGCTGATAATGGTGAACGAGTTTGATAATTAGGCATTAAGAAGAGTGAAATTCATTAGAATTTTGCTCTTTTGTCGTTTTATTACGTGAAATCACCACTATGATTGGCGATAAAATATAAAAATAGGCATCGGTGGTTTCTTTCCTGCCAAAATCATAAAGCCCCTGCAATGTAAGTTGCAGGGGCTTATATTTTTTATTGTGACTTTTTCATTATGGTTGAACGCTAAGACTCAATATTGGAGAATTAGTGCTCAAACATTGCTGAAATTGACTCTTCGTTGCTGATACGACGGATAGCTTCAGCTAACATACCTGAAAGCGTTAAGGTGCGAACATTGCTCAGCGCCTTGATTTCAGGAGAAAGAGGGATAGTGTCACAAACAATGACTTCATCAATGACTGAATTTTTGATGTTGTCTACAGCATTACCTGAGAAAATCGGGTGTGTTGCGTATGCAAATACACGTTTAGCACCACGTTCTTTCAGTGCTTCAGCTGCTTTACACAGAGTACCACCGGTATCAATCATATCGTCCACTAAGATGCAATCACGACCTGAAACATCACCAATGATATGCATAACTTGAGAAACGTTCGCACGTGGGCGGCGTTTGTCAATAATGGCCATATCAGTGTCATTCAGGAGTTTTGCGATAGCTCTAGCACGTACCACGCCGCCGATGTCTGGAGATACAACGATTGGGTTTTCCAAATTCTTCTGTAACATATCTTCCAGAAGAATAGGGCTACCAAATACATTATCCACAGGAACATCAAAGAAGCCCTGGATCTGCTCAGCGTGTAAATCGACAGTGAGCACACGGTCTACACCTACACTTGACAGAAAATCGGCAACAACTTTAGCGGTGATTGGTACACGGGCAGAACGTACGCGACGATCCTGTCTTGCATAACCGAAGTAAGGGATAACAGCGGTAATACGACCAGCAGATGCACGGCGTAGCGCATCGACCATAACAACCAGTTCCATCAGGTTATCATTGGTTGGTGCACAAGTTGACTGGATGATAAAAATATCACCACCGCGAACATTTTCATTAATTTGAACACTGACTTCGCCGTCGCTAAAACGACCAACAGCCGCGTCTCCAAGATTAGTGTAAAGGCGGTTAGCAACACGTTGTGCTAGTTCCGGTGTAGCGTTACCAGCAAAAAGCTTCATATCGGGCACGAGAAAAACCTCAGGCTTGCGTCCAGAGAGATATTGTTGACCAATAGCGACAAGGCTTATTGGTGCAATACACGGGTTATCCCAGCGCGGAACTTGTGCAGTGGGGAAACGTTAACGCCTTGAGCGACGAACCCTTGCACCCACGATGGGGCTTTATTTAACACCTGCAGGGCATCCGCTTGTGTTTCAAATTCAGAAAAAACACATGCGCCTGTTCCTGTAAGGCGAGACGGAGCATATTCTAACAGCCAAGAAACAAGCTGTTCAACCTCACGAAAACGTTTTCTTGCGATTGGTTCGCAGTCATTTGTGTACGGAGCCAGTAATAATGCGGCTAGGGAGCGTTTTGGAGAATTTCGATTTAATTGTGGATCTGTGAAGATCATCGGGGTTGATATTTCAATTCCGGGATGAGCGACTAGGTACCATTTCTCTTTAGGGGAAGCTTTGGTTAAAATGTCACCAACTCCTTCAGCGAAAGCGGCATGGCCACGAACAAACACAGGAACATCAGCACCTAATGATGCGCCTAATTCTGCAAGGACTTCATCAGAAACCTGTGTTTTCCAATGTTCGTTAAGTGCAATTAAGGTTGTTGCTGCGTTTGATGAGCCCCCACCAATACCACCGCCCATGGGCAATACTTTATGAATACAAATATCAGCCCCTAATGGGCCATCGTGCTGTAAGGTATCGTGGCAATAGGATTGTAATAATTTAGCTGCCCGTAAAATTAGGTTTTTTTCGGGGGGAACCCCTTGCATGTCAGTCAATAAATTCAGTTGGTCGTCATCACGTGCTGTAATGGTGATTTCATCGCCATAATCAACAAATTGAAATAGAGTTTGTAATTCATGGTAGCCATCAGAGCGTTGGCCTGTGATGTACAAAAAAAGATTTAATTTTGCCGGAGAAGGCCATGTTAACGTCATTTCTTCAGTGTCCAACTATCCATTTTTAATTTGATAAGCCTGTCCCCTTGGCGTAGCTCTAGGTAGTTTGGCAGCATAGGTACCGTTTTGCTGTCATAGGAAATGTAGTTGAGCTGCCAAGTTTCACCATTGCTTTTAAACGTGACACTTTTCAGCAGGTGGTTTTCATCTAAGGTAAAGTCTGTTGCACGTCCCGGTGAGCCTGTTAACCATGCAGTTAGGTCATCAATTGGAATTTCCATACCAGTAAGTTGATAGATAAGCTCGCTTGGAACGTCACTCATATGGGTTTGGCCATCTTTAGTGGTTAACCGAGCTAAATCAGGTTCAACGGTAAGCTCAAGTTCGCGGCTACCTAATGGGTTGGTCAGCAACAAACGGTACTTTTCAGGTGTATATTGTTGCCAGAAAAACTTAGCATACGTTTTTGTTTCTCCGCCGTTATAGGCAAATGATCCACGGGTTTGGTAGTCACGTAGCTGACTTAATTCCTGTTGATGTGCTTTCCATTTCGCATCGGATGCGGAGCTGGTTCCTTTTGTGGTCGTTTGTGACGTTGTCACGCATGCGGTTAGCAAGACGCATGAAAGTGGCAATAGGCGAAAAAAATGCTTATTTATGTGCATAAAGGGCAAAGTTTGAGTTAATTGCATATCAAATCTCAAAGTTGTATTGGGCGCTGATAGCAGTCTCTAATTGAGTTACTTGCATTTAAAGAAGTTCAGTTTAGCGCGTTAAGGCCATCAGAGTCATCTATTACACTAGATGATATACCTTGCGGATAAAAACCTGTAAGTGATTTACCGTTTGTATACAAATAACATAGTGTATTGACAGGGAAAATGGTTCCTTAAAAATGTTATTAGGCCAATCCAGTTTGGGTTCATGTGGCGTTAAGTTATCAGGATAAACCTCACCAGTCACCATTTGCTTTCTGTGCGAAATAATTGCATTCTCTATGCATCTTATTGTAGTTAATTTATCATTGTAAATAATGATATGGCTGATAATCAGTTTCATATAGCATAAATAAACGATAAAATTACGATCAGTTGTGATTGGTAAAATAACCATTACGTCTGTTTTTTTCGGTTTATTTTTTGGCGTGGGTCATCTTTCTGAAGGATAGGCTTATGTAAACCGTAGAAAGAGAGACGCGGATCATCTACAATAGAACAATATAAATAACAGTATTGCTAAATTGGTGGGGAATACCCATCGAGCATTACTGAAAATAATTAGCACTGTAAGCAATGTGAGTAAGTCGTAAAGCACAATGACCTTATTAGCCTTAGGCATCAACCATAAAACAGCACCAGTAGCCCTGCGTGAGCGGGTGACATTTGGTCCTGAAAAAATTGACCATGCACTTGAGGAACTTCTCAAACAGCCTCAAGTGAATGGTGGCGTTGTGCTGTCTACCTGTAATAGAACTGAGCTTTACTTGAGCCTTGAATCACAAGAACGAGCTCAAGAACAGCTAGTAAAATGGTTGTGTGATTTTCATGGTATAACCCAAAAAGATTTACAGCCAAGTTTATATTGGCACCAAGACGACCGAGCGGTGAGCCACCTAATGCGTGTGGCGAGTGGCTTGGATTCATTAGTTTTGGGAGAGCCACAAATATTAGGGCAAGTAAAAAAGGCGTTTGCACTTTCGCAAGGTAACCATTCGTTATCAAGCGAACTTGAGCGTCTTTTCCAAAAATCATTTTCTGTTGCAAAACGTGTGCGTACAGAAACCGATATTGGAGCGAATGCAGTTTCTGTGGCATTTGCTGCTTGTACACTTGCTCGTCAAATATTTGAATCACTTAAGCATTTAAATATTTTGTTAGTTGGCGCAGGGGAAACTATTGAACTTGTGGCTCGTCATTTGCGCGAACACGGCGTACAAAAAATGATGATAGCTAACCGAACACGTGAACGGGCGGAACTATTGGCCAATGAGGTCAATGCACAAGTTATTTCGTTATCGGATATTGATAACCGTTTAGCTGAAGCGGATATTGTCATTAGTTCAACGGCGAGTCCTTTACCCATTATAGGGAAAGGGATGGTCGAGCGTGCAATGAAAGTACGTCGTAGTAAGCCGATGTTGTTAATTGATATTGCCGTTCCTCGTGATATCGAACAAGATGTTGAAAAATTAAGAGATGTTTATCTCTATACTGTGGATGATTTGGAATCTATCATTGCACAGAACCTTGCTCAGCGAAAAGCCGCAGCCGTTGAAGCTGAATACATTGTTGAGCAAGAAAGTAGCCACTTTATGGATTGGTTGCGCTCACAAGCGGCAGTGTCTAAAATTCGCGATTACAGAGAACAAGCTGAGGCCATTCGGGCAAATATGACTGAAAAAGCGTTGACGGCTATCCGTCAAGGTGCAGACCCTGAGCAAGTGATCATGCAATTATCGCAACAATTAACCAACCGCCTTATTCACGCTCCAACCAAGTCTTTGCAGCAAGCTGCAGGAAATGGGGATGTAGAGCGTCTAAATCTACTTAGGGACAGCTTAGGGCTGGACCATCAATAACCACATTTTAATCATAGGTCTTATATAACGAATGAAGCCTTCTATTGTCGCAAAACTAGAAGCATTACAAGAACGCTACGAAGAAATTGAAGCGCACCTTGCTGATGCAGGTGTAATTGCCGATCAAGACCGTTTTCGTGCTTTATCAAAAGAATATGCTCAATTGTCTGATGTCGCTAAATGCTTTAGCGCATGGCGCACAGTACAGGATGACATCGAAACAGCTGAAATGTTGTTAGACGATCCTGAAATGAAAGAAATGGCTCAAGAAGAGCTTAAAGAAGCCAAAGCGCGCAATGAAGAGCTCGAACAGCAATTACAATTGTTATTGCTTCCGAAAGATCCTGATGATGAATATAACTGCTTCGTTGAAATCCGTGCGGGAGCAGGGGGAGACGAAGCGGCAATTTTTGCGGGTGATTTATTCCGTATGTATAGCCGCTATGCAGAAAACAACCGCTGGCGCGTTGAATTAATGAGCACGAGTGATGGTGAACATGGCGGTTTTAAAGAAGTTATCGCGAAAATTTCCGGTGATAGCGTTTATGGTCGCTTAAAGTTTGAGTCAGGCGGTCATCGTGTTCAACGTGTCCCTGAAACTGAATCTCAAGGCCGTATCCACACTTCTGCTTGTACTGTGGCTATTTTACCTGAACTGCCAGAAGCTGAGTTACCTGAGATCAGCCCTGCGGACTTACGTATTGATACCTTCCGTTCATCGGGAGCGGGTGGTCAGCACGTTAACACCACAGATTCTGCAATTCGTATTACCCATATTCCAACAGGTATCGTTGTTGAGTGCCAAGATGAACGTTCACAACATAAAAACAAAGCGAAAGCGATGTCTGTGTTAGGTGCGCGTATTCGCCAAGCAGAAATGGATAAACGCCAAGCCGCGGAAGCCTCTGAACGTCGTAACCTGTTGGGTTCTGGTGACCGTTCTGACCGTATTCGTACCTATAATTTCCCTCAAGGCCGAGTGACTGACCACCGTATCAACTTAACGTTATACCGTTTGGATGAAGTAATGGAAGGAAAGCTGGATTCACTTATCCAACCTATCATCAATGAATACCAAGCAGACCAACTTTCTGCGTTGTCTGAGCAGGAATAATGCAATATATCGAATGGGTCAAGCAGGCAGCGAATCGGCTGTCTGCAAGTGACAGTGCGAAGCGAGATGCTGAAATTTTACTGGAACATGTCACAGGCCGCAGTCGTACCTATCTTTTTGCTTTTGGTGAAACAGAACTCAAAGCCGAAGAATTCCAACAAGCTGAATTACTTTTACAACGCCGTGAGAAAGGTGAGCCTATCGCCTATATTATCGGTGAACGTGAGTTCTGGTCTCTTCCTCTTTATGTCTCTCCTGCAACACTAATACCTAGGCCAGATACCGAATGCATTGTTGAACAAGCCTTATCTAGGCTAACAGAGCAAAAAAATCAAATTTTAGATTTAGGCACTGGGACAGGGGCGATTGCATTGGCTTTGGCGTCAGAGATGCAACAAAGTCAGGTTATTGGTGTTGATTTTAACCCTGATGCAGTTGCTTTAGCACAACGAAATCAGCAGCGTTTGAATATTTCAAATGTCAAATTTATACAAAGTAATTGGTTTTCTTCACTATCAATTCAACAATTTGATATGATTATCAGTAATCCACCCTATATTGATGAAAATGATATGCACCTCAGTGAAGGTGATGTGCGATTTGAGCCGTTAACCGCTCTAGTGGCGAAGGATGAAGGCTTAGCTGATTTAATGCATATCATTAAAGAATCTAAAAAGTATCTTAAAAATCAAGGGTGGTTGCTTCTTGAGCATGGCTGGACACAAGGTCTTGCGGTGCGTGATTTATTTAAAGTACATGGGTACACCAAAATTGAGACTTGTCTTGATTATGGTGGAAGAGAGCGAATTTCACTCGGTCAATGGAATGGTTAAGTGGCGTAGCAGTGGGAATGTAATGAAAACCATAGCGAATATAGAGTTTAATCAACTCCCTTTAAGTGAAGGGATCATGACTGTGTCACAATGTATCCGTCATGATTTCCCGCTGATGAAAGTGCAAGCTCAGTTAGATAGCTTAGTATCATCAGCCAAGTCTTGTATCGATTTAACTGCTGATAATGAAACAAAAATTCAGCAATTGACTTCACTTTTCTACCAAGAATGGTCGTTTGGTCCAGCTGAAGGAATTTATTTGTTATCGGATATGCTGTGGTTAGATAAAGTATTGTCATCTAAGCAAGGTACGCCAGTGACACTCGGTGCTATCTTCTTGTATGTTGCCGAACGCCTTGGTATTGCGATTTATCCCGCTATTTTTCCTACGCAATTATTATTTATCAGTGAAAGAAATGATGGCAGCCAATGGGTAATTAACCCTGTTAATGGCGAGTCTTTATCATTACACACATTAAATTTATGGCTCAAAGGAACAGTTGATCCTTTTTCTGAATTTTACCATGACCAACTGGATGTAGCAGAAAACAGCGTTGTCATTCGTAAAATTTTTGACACATTAAAAGCGTCATTAATGGAAGAGAAAAAGATGGAATTAGCGTTGCGGGTTTGTGAAACGCTTCTGACTCTTGACCCTGAAGACCCTTACGAAATTCGTGACCGAGGGTTAATTCTGGCACATTTAGACTGTAATCATGTGGCATTGAGCGATCTCAATTATTTTATTGAGCATTGCCCAGAAGACCCTGTTTCTGAAATGATTAAAATACAAATTTATTCGCTGGATAACCATCCGGTCGTATTACATTAATTAACATACAGGCCTATCCCCTGTTTTAATATTTAAGGTAAGAGTATGCAACAGAAAGTAGTCAATATTGGTGATATCAATGTCGCGAACGACTTGCCGTTTGTGTTATTTGGTGGAATGAATGTATTAGAATCCCGCGATATGGCGATGAAAGTGTGTGAGCATTATGTCACGGTGACACAAAAGCTGGGAATTCCTTATGTTTTTAAAGCGTCATTTGATAAAGCAAATCGCTCATCAATCCACTCTTATCGTGGCCCTGGTCTTGAAGAAGGAATGAAAATATTCCAAGAGTTGAAACAAACATTTGGCGTAAAAATCATTACGGATGTTCATGAGCCAGCACAGGCCGCCCCTGTTGCTGAAGTCGTTGATGTTATCCAATTACCTGCGTTCTTAGCACGCCAAACAGATTTAGTTGCGGCAATGGCTAAAACAGATGCAGTAATTAATATTAAAAAACCACAGTTTATCAGCCCAGGGCAAATGGGGAATATCGTCGAGAAATTTATCGAAGGCGGTAATGATAAAATTATTCTTTGCGACCGCGGTGCGAACTTTGGTTATGACAATCTAGTGGTTGATATGCTTGGCTTTAATGTCATGGTCCAAGCATCAAAAGGCTGTCCTGTCATTTTCGACGTAACCCATGCACTGCAATGCCGCGACCCGTTCGGTGCAGCATCTGGTGGCCGTCGTGGCCAAGTTGCTGAGTTGGCAAGAGCTGGAATGGCGGTTGGAATAGCAGGTTTATTCCTTGAAGCGCATCCAGACCCAGACAACGCACGTTGCGATGGCCCATCAGCACTGCCATTAGATAAGCTGGAACCATTCCTGAAACAAATGAAAGCAATTGACGAAGTTGTAAAAAGCTTCCCAGAGTTAGATACAAGTCGCTAAGTTAGGCGGTTTATGCAACTCACTGAAGTCGTTTCTATGTTCGGCGCTGATTTACAGCGCCGATATGGTGAAAAAATCTATAAAATCACCTTACATGGTGGCTTTAATTGCCCGAACCGTGATGGCACCCTTGGGCGAGGAGGCTGCACTTTTTGTAATGTGGCCTCTTTTGCTGATGAAAGTCAGTCATCTCACACTATTAGTGAACAAATTCACCAACAGATCACCCGAATTTCCCGCGCAAAACGTTATTTAGCTTATTTTCAAGCCTATACCAGCACTTATGCCGAAGTAAGCCTATTAAAACAACTTTATGAAGAAGCCTTACTGCAAGCCGATATTGTTGGTTTATGCGTAGGAACTCGCCCTGACTGTGTCCCTGAATCCGTTTTGTCTTTGTTAGGCCAGTATCAACAGAAAGGCTATGAAATATGGCTTGAGCTAGGTTTACAAAGTGCTCATGATAAAACACTACATCGTATTAATCGTGGCCATGGTTTTTATGCATACCGACAAACAACGCAAAAAGCCCGTAGCCTTGGATTAAAAGTGTGTACGCATTTGATTTGTGGATTACCCGGGGAAAATGGCCAAATGAACATGGAAACACTTGATAAAGTGCTTGAATGCGGAACGGATGGTATCAAATTACATCCGTTACATATTGTTGAAGGCAGTGTGATGGCCAAAAGTTGGCGAGCAGGGCGCTTGGCAACGCTTTCTCTTGATGAATATACCCAAACTGCTGGTGAAATGGTACGTCATACTCCGACTGACATTGTCTACCACCGTATCAGTGCAAGTGCAAGAAAGCCAACTTTGCTCGCCCCGAACTGGTGTGAAAATCATTGGGTGGGAATGAATAATTTATATCAATATTTCTTAAAATGGGGAGGGCAAGGCTCCGCGCTTTGACTTCTTTAATGAGAACAACTATGAAATCAAATTTTTATAAAGCTATTATCGTTTCATCTCTAATTACGTTTTCTTTTCAAGCTGCTGCTCAACTTGATATTACTCCTGAAGATAAACAAAAATTTGTACAAACTCACCAAAAAGCAGTCAAGAAAGATGCTCTTGCTCAGTACCAACTTGCTCAAATGTATTTTTCCGGTTTAGGTGTCCTACAAAATTTTAATAGTGCGCGTTTATGGGCAAATGAAGCGGCAAAAAACGGTAATGCGGATGGTTATGCATTATTGGCGGATATCAATCTATTAAGTGATAGTTACTTTTCGCAGGAATTGGCTGATGCCCGTAAATACGCGACAAAAGCGGTTGAAATGGGCAGTACGCGCGGAAAAATCAGTTTAGCAGAGTCATTGATAAATCCAATTGCAGGCAAAACGGATTATCAACAATCTATAGAACTTCTTAATGAAGTTAATGCGTTAAATAACCCGGATTATTTTATTGCTCCAATTTTACTTGGTGTTATCTATTTAGATGGCAAAGGCGTTGCAAAAGACGAAAAGCAAGCACAGCAATGGTTTGATAAAGCAAATGAGATGACTTATCCAGGCTATGCAGAGTGGATGGCTGCGTTTAGATTTTCTGAAGATAACACAGGAACGGTGACCATCGACCAAGTTAAAGCAAAAAAATTAAGGGAAATAGCCTGCGAAAAAGGAAAAAATGCAGGGAATGAGATGTTTTGTTTTAGTGAGTGATAGCTAAACCGCCATGTGAAATAGCATGGCGGTTTGCTTTGATACCTAAGTTAAGGCGTTGTTGTTGGTTTTTCTGTGTCGATAGAACCTGCCTGTTCGATAGCTTTAACGGCTTCAAGTGCATGATCCATTGAATTATAAAAGCTCAATACGCCTTCAATAGGTGTCACTTTCGCTCTTGCCAAAGTTTTTAATGGCTGGAACGGAATGTCACAAACTAAGACATGGGTATCTTTGCGTACGGCATCTATGAATTTTTCGAAAGCTTCTAAACCACCTGCATCTAAAACCGGCACTGCGTCCCATTGCATAATAATGGTTTCATAACCTGCGCTTTTGACACGCAATTCATCGAAAATACGCTCAGCAGCAGCGAAAAATAACGGGCCATTTATTCTTACGACTAAACGGCTTCGCTCTTCGTCTGTTTCTGCGAGTTGTGTTGAACGGGTCATATTGGCAATACGCCGCATGAACAATAATGACGCGAGAACAATCCCGACAGTGATAGCAATAACCATATCAAATAGAACAGTTAGAGACATACATAGTACTAATACAATAATGTCATCTTTTGGCGCGCGTTTAATCAGGTAAACGACTTTGCCCGCAGCACTCATGTTCCAAGCCACTATCAATAGTAATGCAGACATTGCGGCTAATGGCAGATAAGAGAGCATTGGTGCAAGAACTAATAATGTAAGTATCACCAGTATTGAGTGAATAATCGCAGAAATGGGGGATGTAGCACCTGCACGGACGTTAGCTGCAGAGCGTGCTATTGCAGCGGTTGCTGTGATCCCACCAAAAAAAGGCGCCGCAATGTTCCCCACACCTTGGCCAATAAGTTCACTATTGGAATGGTGCTTGGTTCCTGTCATGTTGTCCAATACTACAGCACATAACAGTGACTCAATTGCGCCAAGTACCGCCATAGAAAATGCTGCAGGCATTAATGCGGTGATCATCGCCCAGTTGATTGGCGCACTTCCGGGGAGTTCCCATGGCAAAATAAACTGCGGTAGGATAGGGGGAATACCATTACCTTCAGTACCATCAGGCAATAAATAGCTAAATTCAGAACCGATAGTCGCGACTTCCATACCAAATAATGAAAGTACCCACATGACGAAAGTCCCGACAATAAGGGCTGGCAAATGGCCGGGAAGTTTTAATTTTAGTTTAGGCCAGAAGATAAGCACCAAAAGGGTTGAAAGACCAATTAGTGTGTCACTGTACTGAAAAGTGGGGAAGGTATTGCCAATAGCAATGAGCTTATCAACATAGTTTTCTGGGACATGCGCCATTTGCAAGCCAAAGAAATCTTTAATTTGCATGGTAGCAATGGTGATAGCAATTCCCGAAGTAAAGCCTAAGGTGACAGAAACGGGTATGTATTCAATAAACTTACCAAAGCGAGCAAACCCCATCGCAAGAAGTATGACACCCGACATCAATGTGGCGACTAATAACCCACTTAACCCAAATTGTTGAGAGACAGGATAGAGGATCACCACAAAAGCCGCTGTGGGGCCTGAAACGCTATAGCGTGACCCACCAGTTACCGCGATGACGATCCCAGCAATCGCGGCAGTATAAAGCCCATATTGAGGCGGAACACCGCTAGCGATAGCCAAAGCCATTGCGAGGGGGATAGCGATAATACCCACGGTAATACCCGCGATTAAATCCTTAATAAAGCGGGTAGCCGTATATTTTTCTTTCCAACAAGAATCTATTAGCGCACTAAAAGGGCGCAACCTATTAATTTTTTTTGTACTCATTATACCCTACCAAATAACAGGGTGAAAAATAAACGAAAGATGTACCTATAAGGATACGCTTAGCAATCTAAAAAAAATCTGTTATGTATCAATGAATCTGCAATTATCATAACGTTTTCAGTAACAAAAGTAAAAAACCGTTATATTATAAAGAAAAATAGTTAGAGTACATTTTATATGGCTATTTTTCTTTTTTAGACTGTATATGTGAATGATGTAATCGTAATTTTATTTTTTAAGTAGTAATTATAAATCATTATAAATAAATAATTAGTCAACACGTATAATGGCTAGATTGTTATGATTGCTACCAATAATCCTATCCATTGCAGTAGTACTAGCCCAAGAACACGTATGAAAAGACGTTTAGTCCCAGACCACCTTTGCTGCATCGTACAATGTTTAATTTTGCTTGGAAATAAAAAATTTAAAGCGTTATCAAAATGTTCTGTTTCATTATGTGTGTAGATAATTTTAAAGAAATGGTTATCTAGCCATAGGCGATATATATAATACTGGCAAATTATAAATATAATCACATTGACAAATAAAATATATTTAGGGTAATTAGAACCCAAAAATAAACTTAATTGGCAAAATAATGCTAATACAGACCCTACAGCAAAATAACGCCAACTATGAGTCAAAATAGTGATGACTTCACCTTGTTGTTTATTCATCAATGTATTCATTTTTTCACTCGGTTTAGGTGGTAATGGGTATACCAATAATTCAGCTGCTCTATCGTTGCTGTATTTAAAATCACTTGTGGGCGAGTTTGCTCAACTAATACTACGGCCCCTTCTATATTTTTAGCATCACCATGATGTACCAGCCATGCAACAGCCACAGTCGCACTTCGTGAGTAACCTAATTTGCAATGAATATATACCGCACCGTGTTTTACCAACTCATCCATAGTATGGACTGACTTTTCAATATCTTCCGCGCTTAGAGGTAACAAATCAATTTGCGGTTGGCTACAATATTTCAGCCCTTTACTATAAGAATTGCGAGGCCATTCGCAAGTCATATCTAAAACAGCTTGAGTTTGCAAAGCGTAAAGCGGGCGCCCTCCCAAAACAATATGTTTACTGACAATACTGGGTTGTGCGCAGTGCTTAGCGAAGTAATGATAGGTTCCCCAAGCAATCAGCCGGTATGGCAGCAATAAAATAGCAGCCGAAGGGGAAATATTACCTTCCGGTGTTTTTTGGAAAACGCTGGCTCCGGCTCCTAAGTAGCCAAGGGTAATAAAAAAGAGGGCAATAGCAGGCCATAATAGTAACCAAGCGAACCCTTGGAAGGTAAAAGCAAGAATAAAACAAGCAAGAGAACCGGCTCCATAGTTTTTACTCATTTTAAAACTGCGAGGAGAACCTGTGTAATACCATTGCCAATGGGTTTGTATAGGAAGTAAATAGCTAATTAATAGGCCAACGACAAAGCCAGTGACGATATCAATAAAGTGGTGTTGCCATGTGGTTAGAACTGAAATTAAAATTAAAACAGACCAACTATGAAGCAACCAGCGCCATTTTGTTGGTGTATGTGCTCGAAAACGTAACCATAGGATCCACAATAAAATAATATGTAATGAAGGGGCTTGGTTAAAGGGGAGATCAAATAGCTCTAGGCTGTTAAACATCCAGCCAAATAGGCCATCAGTGCTTGGTCGAGGGAAACTAAACTTTAGTGGAAATAGCAAAAAACCAATACAAGCAACAAGAGAAGCCGTGATCAGCCGTAAGCCGTGGATGGTTTGTTCTTTACGGGTCGTGCAAATAAATAATGATAACCCATAGAATAAGTCAATGCTCCAATAGGGAATGATAGTCCAAGGAAGAAATGGGATATGTGTTTCCCAAGAAAAAACGATAGAGGGAACCTGGTCTAACGTTGCGGTATAGGTATTGACTTGGCCATAAGTTAAGAAGAAAAAAGGTGCTAGAAAAACTAACCATAGCAAACCAGACAGTATTATTTTGCGTCGAGGTACAACCTGTTGAGGTTCGCGGGTTGCAGTTATCATCCTTTATCCTATTCCTTAAATGTCAACGAACTGGTGGTGATATTAGTAAATGATTGGGAAAACAAATAACGCTAAGCAGCATAGGTGCTTTGCTAACAATAAACAACGGCTATCATCTAAAGTTGAAGTAAGTGATTGATGGCAATAATGTGTCACCAATCACTCTGGAGGATAACTAGATTAACGCCGTCTAGCTATAGATACGCTGAATATGCCCCAGTTATCAATTGATTGGTTTAGTTTTTCAAAGCCCGCTTCTTCAACTAAAGCATCCATTTCGCCTTGGCTACGGCAACGCATAACCCATGCTTGCCCACCTTGGTGGCTTGGGAGTACCCGGGCAATCATTTCAACTTGAGGGTGCCATGGTTGACAGGTATAAATTAATAGCCCGCCAGATGGAATTGCCCGAGAAAGCCCATTTAATGAAGCCTTTATCATTTCATTATTGGGGAACAGCTCATACAAACCACTGACGATGCCAATTGTTGGCGATGGTGAAACCGCAGCTAGATCATCGGCATCAAAAGCATTACCTTCAGTAAATTGGATTTTGTCTTCAAGGTAACGTTCTTTTATATGTAATCGCCCTTGCTCAACATTGATAGGGCTATAGTCTCTTAGCAGGACGGACTCGACTTTTCCATAGTCATTAATCGCATCAAAAATATAACGACCTTGGCCTGCGGCAATATCCATAATTCGCACGGGTGTCCCTTTCTCTGTTAGGTCACGAATAGCCTGCCGAATGATGTTTTCAATATTGACTTTGCGTTGGCGTATTCCTTGCCAGCCAATACTGTTGAGATATTGCCTATCAATCACACGGCCAAACAAGCCTTTCCCCTGCGCTTTATCGCGATATACGTAATCAAGGGTCGAACCTGAATCAAACCCTTTATCATAACCAATACGAATACCTTCAGAAGCTTTGCCAAGTGTGCTCATTGATTTGCTCATAATTTTATAAGCAAGATTTTTGGGGCACCATTTAGGTAATGGAGTCATGAGTGAACGATATTTTTCAGCGCTGACACTCCACGTATCTTCATATTGATAATTATGTTGGTAGCGCGGTAAGGCGAATAATTTGCCAATAAACTCACGGATTTTCTCAAGTGGGATATGGCGTTCTTTTTCACCTAAAGTGTCATGATAAAAACCGGGTAATATATGCTTTTCTTTTATTGGGGTGTTTAATTTTTCAAAAAACTGATGTTGAGGCCGGTGGTGAACAACGTGGTCGCTACCCGAAATAAATAGTTGAGTGGGTAAAGTAATTGCACCCGCATCAGCAACGAGGCGATCAGCCGTTTTATACAGCTCAAGTAAAATATTGACGGCAATAGGGCGAGTGATCAATGGGTCGCGATTAAACGAATCAATTCGTTGTGCATCGTGAGTGAGAAATTTAGCTTTAACATACGAATTTACATAGAACAAGCCTCGAGCCTTTTGCATTAAAGCAAGCCCTGTTCGGGCAAATGGGACATACAATTTAACTTTAAATGCAGGGGAGGCGAGTACCATCCCTCGAATTTTGGGGGCGTAGTCATGAACCCAAGCGGAGACAAGAACGGCACCCACACTTTGCCCAATGACAATGATATTTTCTAACGGAATATTATATTTAGCTGAAATGTAACGCACAAACTCATCGACATCATTGATGGATGTGCTTAGTGAAGGGCTATAACCTCGAGGGCCATCATTTCTACCATGGCCACGGGCATCCCATGCAAACATAGCATAGTCAGGTAAATTGAGTTCATCGACTAAATGGGCGACTCGGCCGGAATGTTCATGGCCTCGATGAAATAAAATAATCGCTTTGTTGGTCGGAGTCTCCGTTGGCCAATGTCGATAAAAAAGAGAAGTATGGTCACTGGTGGTAAATTGAGACTCAATAACGGGACGTTGCGTCAGATAATCTGTCTGAACGTTCATAATTCTTCCTTAATTATTATTCGCAGGTGTAGATAATTCACAAAGAGCACGGCGAATACGGTTATAGCAAGTATAAAACAGCAACAAAGTTAAAAGGATAAACAGATAATTTACCCAACTAGAAAAGATAATCTGTGGAAAAATGCTAACGAGCAGTCCTAGCGTACCAAAAATAAAGGCTCGGTCACTTTTACCAATAGGGCCGTCATAGCGCCGAGATGCACCAATTGATTGAGCGATAACGCCAATAAACTCAGTGAGTAGCGCAAGAAATAGAATTAATAAAATAAGCCAAAATGCTTGAGGGAAAATAACGGCAAATGGTAAGTAGAGTGCGACATCTGAAATGACATCACCAAGCTCATTTAATATTGCACCCAGATGGCTTTTCTGGTTGTGTTCTCTTGCTAACATGCCATCAATCGCATTGAGTGCCATACGAATAAACAGAACGAAAGGTAATAAAATAAACAGGTGCGGATTTGGAATGAACAGTAATAGCATTCCGCTGATCACGGATAAAAGTAAAGCCGCCAAGGTGACTTGGTTGGCGGTAACTCCCGCACTAAATAACTTATGAACAATTGGACGAAGCAGATCTTGAAATTTAGGTTTCAGATCGTAAATGGTCATTGAGTGTTCCTTTCTCGTCACTGCACAATGATGCAGCTTTGGGATATATCAATACCCGATTGATTGATGTCTGCAATAAGAGCTATCTTAAGTTAGAAAATAACCAAGGAATATAGCCGTGTTATTTTAGTAAAAAATTATTCTAACTATTTGAATAATTAACTAAAAACATTTAATAAAATTAAATGGAATGGATTTATTCACGTTGAGGAAAACAGATTAACAATATGATACCCGATCACGTCAATATCTTTTGTTTATCGATTTTTGAACGCATTCGTTTAAATTGGCTGGGTGTCATTGTGGTCATTTCTTTGAATTTACGGCAAAAAGCGCTGTGATCAGCGTAGGCACATTTACTGGAAATCTCAGTGATTGAAAAATCATCTTCGAGTAGTTCAATAGCATGTTCAAGCCGCATTTTTTGAATATATTGCTGGGGGGTTATCAAAAAAATAGCTTTAAACTGGCGGTTTAATTGGGAAAGGGAGAGGCCAGATATTTCAGCAAGAGTTGTCATTTTTATAGCGGTATCAAAATGTTCACTAATATGGCGTTCAACACGGCTAAGCTGGTTGTTCAGCTTAGGACTGACAGATTTTACATCTTGTAAATCCACTGAAATTCCTGCAACCCCAATAACCTGGTTACGTGTATTAAAAATAGGAACCTTAGTCGTTAAGCACCATCCCAACAAACCCGCTTTATACAGGTGAAGCTCTAGTTTATTAATGACACTAATTTTCTTTTCCATCACTAAATAGTCCTGAGAACTATAGCTTTGGCCGAGTTCCGAATGAAAAATATCCTCAGCGCCTTTACCAACGAGATGATTAACACTGTCGATTTTACAACGAATGGCTAGATTATCATTAGCCAATAAATACTTTGCATTATGGTCTTTTATAAAAAAAGTCACATTAGGCAAGGTATTAATTAGAGGCATGATTAAACCTAAATGATTTAATAAAACATCAATATTATCAACGGGAAACAGCATGTTTTCCTGACTAATCAATAGCAATTTATTTAGATTGATCATGCTGCGCTCCGAAATATTAAATTAATCTTACTAATTCTGTTAAATATTTTGAGATTGTGCAGAAAACCGCATAAGTTTGTTAGAAAGATATCAAGAGTTGTTAACAAAAATCAAGCATTCTATTAACAATGATAATAAATAGGATGCTAACTGATGCAATCTCAATATACCAAAATTGAAGTTATCGATTCCCATACCGCAGGCGAGCCAACTCGGCTAGTCATTGATGGATTCCCTGATTTAGGGCAACAAAGCATGGCATCGAGATTGGAGCAATTACGCAAGCAACATGATGTATGGCGTAAAACTACCATTTTAGAGCCACGTGGCAATGACATTCTTGTTGGCGCATTACTCTGCAAACCACAAAACCCAGCGGCAACAGCAGGTGTGATTTTTTTTAACAATCAAGGTTATCTGGGAATGTGTGGCCACGGCACTATCGGTTTAGTGGCCTCGTTGCATTTTCTCGGTCATATCACTTATGGCAAACATCTTATTGAAACTCCGGTAGGAGATGTGACGGCGCAACTACACCAAGATGGTAGCGTGAGCATTCAGAATGTTTATTCATATCGTTATCGCAAAGCGGTACAAGTTAATGTTCCAGACCTCGGCCCCATTACTGGAGATATCGCTTGGGGTGGAAATTGGTTTTTTCTTGTTGAACAGTCACCAGTCGCCATTGATTACCAAAACATTAAAGTACTGACAGAAATTAGTTTAAAGATTAAACAAGCCTTAGCTGAACAAGGTGTTTGCGGTAAAGATGACCAAGAAATTGACCATATCGAATTATTCGGTTCACACCCCAATGCTAATAGCCAAAGTTTTGTTTTGTGCCCTGGTGGCGCTTATGACCGCTCGCCTTGTGGAACAGGGACCAGCGCCAAACTTGCCTGCTTAGCGGCAGATAAAAAGCTGGCAGCTGGTGAAATTTGGCATCAAGCCAGTGTTATTGGTAGCCAATTTCAAGCCAGTTTTCAGCAGGCAGATGAAAACGGCATTATTCCTACTATTCGCGGACATGCCTATATCAGTGGGAAAAATACCTTATTGATAGATGAACAAGACCCATTTCGGTTTGGAATTTCGGTGGCATAGGGGAATGAAATGGAACGCAAATATCCAGTGATTGTAGTGGGTGGCGGTATTATTGGCCTGAGTATTGCGCTGACAGTTCAAGCTAATGGGTCAAACGTATTGTTGCTTGATAAACATGAAATTGGCCAAGGCGCCTCATTTGGCAACGCAGGGCATATTGCGACAGAACAAGTTTTTCCGATTGCTGACCCGAGTGTCTTAAAATCACTTCCGAAAATGCTACTTGACCCATTAGGGCCTTTGCGCTTGGATTGGCGTTATCTATTACCCTTAACCCCTTGGTTAATAAAATTATTGGGTAATATGCGCCATAAGCCTTTTACTCATATTCATCACACCTTAACGACATTAAATAGTGCCGCTTTTGATTCATGGCAAGCATTTATTCAAAAATGGCAATTAAGTGACCTTGTCAAAATGAAGGGGTCACTGTTGGTGGCTGAGAAAAAAGAAACTCTCGATAAATTAAGTCAGCACAGTGAGTACCTACAAAGTATTGGTGTGACAAATCAATTGATTGGTCAAAATGCGCTACTCACACGCGAACCTGCTTTATCTGAAAGCCAAATCGGGGGCATTTTTTATCCAGATACAGGCCATGTTGTGGATTTATGTGCATTACACCAAAAATTGACCGAGGCGTTTTTACAAGCGGGTGGGCAGGCATTAACCCACTGTGAAGTAACAGAAATTACATCAACATCGAATCAACAAGCCGTATTGACAACGACCCAAGGGCAGTTCACAGGACAAAAAATTGTTATTGCAGGTGGCGCATTCTCTAAATCATTAGTCAAAATGGTCAGCCGCATCAAAGTGCCACTTGAAACAGAGCGTGGTTATCACCTGATGTTGCCTAATGAATTAAGCCGTTTATCAATACCTGTATCAAGTATGGATAGGCGTTTTATTATGACGCCAATGTCTCAAGGGTTACGCCTTGCAGGAACCGTGGAATACGCAGGGCTAAAGCGCCCCGCAAATATGCAGCGTGCTCAACATTTTCTTCCGTTAGCACAACCAATGCTCAAGGAAACATTAAACAGCCAACAATCGACATCATGGATGGGGTTTCGCCCATCCACATCAGACTCATTGCCAGTTTTAGACCACAAAGGTCCCTATATTTTTGCATTTGGTCACCAACACTTGGGGTTAACCCAAGCGGCGATCACCGCAGATATTGTGAATAGTTTTATTCATCAGCAGCCGACAAGCATCGACTGTACCCCTTTTTCCATTGAACGATTTCTTTAATTTTGAGGAGAATTCAAATGAATTTCCATGGCATTCTTGTTCCTTTAGTGACCCCGTTTCATGATGATTTAACACTAAATGTCAGTGCACTTGCTGAGTTAACTGAAAAACTTATTGAGCAAGGTGTTACCGGTTTAGTAGTTTGTGGAACAACAGGGGAATATTACGCTTTAAATGAAGATGAACGTAAAACCGTGTTATCTACCGTTTGCAAGATTGCAAAAGGGCGAGTGGCATTAATTGCGGGCATTAACGACTTATCAACCGAGGGGGCAATTGCACGCGCGAAACAAGCTCAAGAGCTCGGTTATGAAGGGTTAATGTTATCGCCTCCGCCGTATAGTCTGCCGGACCAGCAAGGGGTGTATGCCCATTATGAAAAAGTCGCAAAATCAACACCATTACCCATTATTATGTACAATTTTCCCGCTCGGATTGGTATTGAAATCGACATTGAAACGGTCATTAAGTTAGCTGAAATTGACAATATTGTCGCCATCAAAGAAAGCAGCGGTAGCTTTAGCCGAGCATTGCATCTATTACAAACACCATTCAAAAATTTCGAGGTTATTTGTGGCTGTGATGACCAACCTGTGGATTTCTTCTTTTGGGGTTCGAAAAGTTGGATAGCGGGGGCGGGGAACGTATTCCCAGCAGAGCAAGTTGCTATTTTTAATGCAGCGCAGGCGGGTGACTGGCAACAAGCAAAGCAAATTATGACTGAAATCTATCCTGCAATTTACTCAATGGAATCAGGGAACTATAACCAAAAAGCCAAGGCGGGTTGCTTGAATGGAACGTTCAATGTTGGCCCGGTTCGTTTGCCTCTGTCAAATCTAGCGTCTCAAGAACGCGATGAATTCATTAAATTAATTAAACGCTAGGGGGAAATATGACCATGACCCAACAGCAGGTGTTTGAATGTGCAAAACAAGGGAAACTGTGGGCGGGCAATTTAATTGCAGGGCACCCAGAACAGCAAAATAAATTAGAAAACCGTACCCCAATCGATAATAGCGTTATTGGTTTTATTGCTGACGGTGATGCGAACGATATTAATGCCGCGGTACAGGTAGCGCGTAACACATTTAATCAAGGTGAATGGCGCGGATTATCGCCTCAAGAACGTAAAGTTATCATGCTTAAATGGGCTAATCTCATTGAAAAACACAGTGAAGAACTTGCAGCGCTAGATTGTATTGATGCAGGTAAACCTATCACTGAATGCTTAAATACGGATTTACCCGCAACGATTGACACCTTTTATTGGTATGCCGAAGCGATTGACAAACTGTTTGGTAAAATTGCACCAACAAGCCATCAAGAATTGGGGTTGATAGTGCATGAGCCTATTGGCGTGGTTGGTGCAGTGTTGCCGTGGAATTTCCCTGCTCAGATGTTTGCATGGAAAGTGGCACCTGCTCTCGCGGTAGGCAACTCGGTGATTGTGAAACCTGCTGAATTAACCTCATTAAGTGCTTATCGTATGGTGGAACTGGCCTATGAGGCAGGGGTCCCTAAAGGCGCATTAAGTTTAGTTTGTGGGTTAGGTGAAAAAGTCGGGGAAGCTCTTGGCCGCCATCATGATGTGGATGTTGTGTCATTCACCGGTTCAACAGAGGTAGGGCGTTTATTCTTAAAATATTCAGCAGAAAGTAACTTAAAAGAAATTGTACTCGAATGTGGGGGAAAAAGCCCTCAAGTGGTGTTTGAAGATGCCAATATTGAGGCGGCAATTCCGCATATTATGGCGGCTGCCTTTTGGAATATGAGTGAAAACTGTAGCTGTGGTTCTCGCTTAATTGTGCACGAAAGCATCAAAAAAACACTATTAGAGAAGCTTGCCGCCGCCGTTAAAGAATGGAAAGTCGGCGACCCAAGGCATGCGGATATTTCAATTGGGCCAATGGTCGAACAAGCTCACTTTGAAAAAGTGAAATCATTTTTAGATACCACATTAAAAGAGGGCGGAAAACTCATTGCTGGAGGAAAGGTCCATCATGAATTGGGGGCTGGATGGTATATCGAACCGACAATTTTTGATGAAGTCACTCCTGAAATGTCACTATTTAAGCATGAAGTTTTCGGCCCTATTTTAGCCGTTACATCTTTTAAAACTGATGATGAAGCGGTCGCTTTGGCCAATAACACTCAATATGGTTTAGCGGCTTCATTTTATAGCCAAAATATTCACCGAGCCATGCAAATTGCACAGCGCATTAACGCAGGTACCGTTTCAGTCAATGGCTTTAGTGAAGGCGATATTACAACGCCGTTTGGTGGCTTTCGTCAATCAGGCTTTGGCGGTAAAGACAACGGGTTAGAGGCATTTGAGCAATACACTCAAACCAAGGTTATCTGGTTTATTCATCAATAAAAACGTTGGCCTGAGTACCTTATTGGACTCAGGTTTTTTTTACCCTGCAAATACAAATAAACAATTACAATAACGAAGGAGTACAAAATGGAAGCCATCGTTAATACAATCGTTGGTTACATCTGGGGTAATGCATTAGTGGTGTTATCGCTAGGTGTTGGGCTCTATTTTACATTAGCGACTCGCGGTGTACAGTTTCGCTATCTCATTAAAATGGTATGTTTGTTAAAGGAAAATAAAGCGTCAAAAGAAGGAATTTCCTCCTTCCAAGCATTCTGTTTAGCATTATCAGGGCGTGTAGGGGTAGGTAATATCGCGGGGGTGGCGACAGCCATTGCCGCAGGCGG
>UMKD01008245.1_pt1 | contig 25567 bp, 26 predicted proteins | sample 1966221 | NCBI WGS metagenome assembly UMKD01 (sample SAMEA4836167, study PRJEB28245) | human gut metagenome | biome: gut microbiome; material: fecal sample | place: Denmark | collected 2008
TAGGTAGATGAATACTCATCTACCTATCAGCTTTCTCGTTAATTTGCGCCAACACCATTCAAGTGGGCCTTGCCTGAAAAACATCAACCAATAATAAGAAAACAATAAATTTGCTCCCCAAATAATGGGTACCAAGACAAGTAATTCAACCCGCGTAAATTGACCAAAATAGCCGAATTGGTAAAACAACATGGTGCAAATTAGTGTTTGCAAAATATAATTACTTAGCGCCATCCGCCCCACATATTGCAAGCCAAGAGCGACTTTGCTGTTTGCCACTATCGTCCAAAAGCCATACACCAGAGCTATGTATCCTAAAGATTGAAATGGAATAACTAGCTCATTAATAATGTAACCAATGATTGATGTTGAAAAATAACTCCAATTAAATTGGCTTTGCATGTATAGCGAAACTATTTGGACCAATATAGATGGCAAGATAAATATGTAGGCTATTTTGCAATAGTGTTGAGCGCTAAATTGCCCTCGTAACCAACCATTTTTCATTAGCAGTGCGCCAATAATCATCAATGCCGCTAATTGCCAGCCATATTGGATAACCAACATTTCAACCATTTTGAGCATCTCTGACGCTCGATAAAGCACGCCATCCATTCCCCCCGAGGTATGTATCGCATATTCAAATGCCAGTTGCTCATCAGAGGTTTGCCAAAAACCAGAGGGGTCTACGCTACTACCCAACACGAGCAAGATAACTAACCCAATCAAATAGATTGATAGTGCTATTTTCAATAAAAAACCATCTTCATATTGATTAAGCAGATAGGTTACCAACAAGCCCGTCAATGCATAAGCCAAAAGAATATCACCATCCCAAAAACCAACCCCATGAATCACCCCGAACAGGGCTAAAACGAATAGACGGCACCGGTTCCAACGAAGAGAACGGGGTTGTAATAAAGCAAGGGTTGCCCCAAATAGGATTGAAAAAATAGCGAGAACTTTGCCTTGGAAAAGGACATTGAAAATCCCCCAGAGGTAAGCCTCTGAGTCGGGTGTTTTATTGGTGTAATAAGGATTTAAATACGCCGCTTGTGGTAAAGCAAAAGCAAAGATATTCATTAAAAGAATACCTAAAATCGCCATACCACGAACAGCGTCAAGTTGGCCAATGCGACTTGACGGCGTCGTTGCTGTCATAAATTATAAGTGACGCACTGCACGTAAAAATTCTTGCCGTGTATTTTGGCTTGATTTAAATAACCCGCCTAATGACGTTGTTGTTGTTGCACTTGTCGCGTCACGAATACCACGTGCTTTCACGCAATAATGCACTGCATCTATACAAACAGCTACATTTGTTGTTCCCAATAATGTTTGCAGAGCAACCAAAATTTGCTGTGTTAAGCGCTCTTGCACTTGTGGACGCTGTGAGAAAAATTGCACAATTCGATTAATTTTCGATAAACCAATGACTTTATCTTTTGGAATATAGGCAACCGTGGCCTTTCCATCAATCGTAACAAAATGGTGTTCACAGGTACTTGTTAACGTAATATCACGCACAGTGACCATTTCATCCACTTTCATTTTATTTTCAATTAAAGTGATTTTTGGAAAGTTTGCGTAATCAAGCCCTGAAAAAATTTCATCAACATACATTTTTGCGATGCGACGAGGGGTATCAGCTAAACTGTCATCGGTTAAATCCAAATTCAGTAGCGTCATGATCTCTGTCATGTGCCCTTCAATCAGTTTCTTACGTTCGTCGCCTGATTTTGGCTGGATACGTAAAGGCGTTTCTAGGCCTCTAGCCTCCAGCGCGGCATGAACTAATTCGGCCTCTTTACTCAGAGATGACATGTGATCCTCCACAAATGGTATAACTATTTTTATAAAATGCAGGTGTGCGGTACTCTAAAACAGCAGGTAGAGATAATCCAGTACAACATCGTTAATCGCTGTGAAATATTTGCATTTTACCCTGCAATTTATTCACCAAATGAATACATACATTAAAAGGTTTTACACCTTATATAAGGTGATTAGTAGCACATTTTTTATCAATGTTTTAACCTTGAATGGCGATAAACGAATAAACTTGAAATGATTAACGCAATAAATAATCTAAAAATAGGTCATTTCATGCGTAATTTTGTCTGTGGTAATGCCTCCCTATTCGTTAAATCTAACCAAAAGCTATCTGTAATCAATTTCTATTCATTCACCCACTAATGGATTTCTGCCATAATATGCATCACGAACACATTTTAAAGCCTCAAGGCAGATAACAATAATGAGGGTCATTATTTATGGATCAGTGTCATACTAACGATTTGATTTCTCTAGATGTTGCATTGGAAAAATTACTATCTCAAACGAAAACCGTCACAGATACAGAAATCATTCCACTGACCTCCTCTGCACAACGCATCATTGCGACAGACCTGATTTCCCCTATCAATGTTCCACCATTTGATAATTCTGCTATGGATGGTTATGGCTTACGTTTCGCCGATTGGGATGGTAAAACGCCAATGCCTGTAGCAGGTAAATCTTTTGCGGGTAACCCGATGGAAGGTGAACTAAAAGCAGGTTGCTGCGTACGTATTATGACAGGCGCACCAATTCCACAAGGAGTGGATACCGTTGTGATGCAAGAATCTACACAACAAACGGACCAAGGTATTGTATTCACCCAACCAATTAAACAAGGTAGTAATATCCGCAAAGCAGGGGAAGATATTACCCAAGGCAGTGCCGTATTCCCTGCGGGCACCTTACTAACGACCGCTCAGCTACCTTTAATTGCTTCACTGGGTATTGCTGATGTCACCGTATATCGCCGCCTTAAAGTTGCCGTTTTTTCAACGGGAGATGAGCTACAAGCCGTCGGCCTTCCTTTAGCAGATGGGCAAATTTATGATACTAACCGTTTTACCGTTCGTCTGATGCTGGAAAAACTTAATTGTGAAGTGCTTGATTTAGGGGTAATACCGGACTCGCCCGAAAAACTCAAGCAAACCTTTATCGAAGCTAACCAACACGCTGATTTAGTGATCAGTAGTGGCGGTGTTTCCGTAGGTGAAGCCGACTATACCAAACAAATTTTGGATGAATTAGGCACCATTGGTTTTTGGAAGTTAGCCATTAAACCAGGAAAACCTTTTGCTTTTGGTAAGCTGAGCGACGCTTGGTTTTGTGGGCTGCCGGGGAACCCTGTTTCCGCCGCACTCACCTTCTATCAATTGGTTCAACCGCTGATTGCCCGCCTTTCAGGGCACAGCCAATGGCGTGCTCCGCTACGCTTCAAGGTTCCAGTGACCACCATGTTGAAGAAAAGCCCGGGCCGTTTAGATTTTCAACGAGGAATTCTAAGCACCAATGAGCAAGGGCAGTTGCAAGTCGCCACGACGGGTCACCAAGGCTCACATGTGTTTAGTTCATTTAGTTTAGCCAACTGTTTTATTGTCCTTGAAAGAGAACGTGGGCGCGTTGAAGCAGGTGAAATGGTTGAAGTCGAAATGTTTAACTATTTATTAAAAAGTGAATAATAACAGTGCAAGAGCTTAGCGATCCGGAAATGTTGCGGTACAACCGCCAAATTATCCTCCGTGGATTTGATTTCGATGGGCAGGAAAAACTTAAAGCTGGCAAAGTACTGGTTATTGGCCTTGGCGGTTTAGGCTGTGCCGCAACTCAATACCTTGCTGCTGCTGGTGTCGGTCATCTGACATTGGTGGATTTCGATACCGTGTCATTGTCTAACTTGCAACGGCAAATTTTGCACCGTGACGTCACCATTGGTACACCGAAAGTTGATTCAGCTAAAGCGCAACTTGCTGCCATTAACCCATATATTCAAATTGACACCGTCAATGCACAACTTGATGATGCACAACTTGATGAATTAATTATGCATCATGATGTGATCTTAGACTGCACAGATAACGTTGCCATTCGTGAACAGCTCAACCGCTTGTGTTTACCACAGAAAAAACCACTGGTTTCAGGTGCTGCTATTCGCATGGAAGGGCAATTATCTGTTTTCACTTATGAAGAAAACACCCCTTGCTATCACTGTTTAAGCCGTTTATTTGGCGAAAATAACTTAACTTGTGTGGAAGCAGGGGTTATGTCCCCTTTAGTCGGTACCATTGGTACGCTAGAAGCGATGGAAACCATTAAATTATTAGCTAATTATGGGAAAGTTAATTCAGGAAAAGTATTGCTATTTGATGCAATGACCATGGATTTTCGCCAATTTAAACTTAGCAAAGACCCGCATTGTGAAGTCTGTGCTAAAGGCTAACTGCTAAATTTTCGGGCAAGTTGGCTTTTCTCATCATTCAGGCGAGGCTTTTCTCGCCTTTTTCCTATTTTTATTACATCAAAATTAAGAATAATCCGAAAAAATAATTTAATTGCCCTTTCACCTTATACTATCTCTCTTTTGTGGTGCTTGATGGTTTAAATATCACCACTGTTTATTCTTTTGATAAAGTTACTGAGAGTATGAATATGCAATTCCCTCCTTGCCCGAAATGCCAGTCTGAATACACCTATACTGATAACGATATGTATATCTGCCCTGAGTGCGCGCATGAATGGAATGATGCCGAACCTGTAGCTGATATTGATGAATTGATTGTAAAAGATGCCAATGGCAACCTGTTAGCTGATGGTGATACCATCACGGTTATTAAAGATCTCAAAGTCAAAGGCAGCTCTTCTATGCTAAAAATTGGTACCCGCGTTAAAGGTATCCGTTTGGTCGAAGGCGACCACAATATCGACTGTAAAATTGATGGTTTCGGTCAAATGAAACTGAAATCTGAGTTTGTGAAGAAAAACTAAGTTTACTTCACCCATTAAAAAGCCCTCAAAATTTGAGGGCTTTTTGTTTCTAATCTAAAAACTCTATTTAGATAACCACACCTTGGCTTGTCAGGTATTCGTCATAAGTACCTTTGAAATCAATTACTTTATCTTCTTTGATTTCTAAAATACGGCTCGCTAACGAGCTAACAAACTCACGGTCATGAGAAACGAAAATTAATGTACCTTTGTATAATTCGAGGGCTAAGTTTAATGACTCGATAGATTCCATATCCAAGTGGTTAGTTGGCTCATCCATAATCAAAATATTTGGCTGTTGCATCATTAACTTACCAAATAACATACGCCCTTGTTCACCACCGGATAACACTTTAACTTTCTTTTTAATGTCATCTTGAGAAAACAGTAAACGGCCTAAAATACTGCGCACCGCTTGCTCGTCATCCCCTTCACTTTTCCACTGACTCATCCAGTCAAACACGGTTAAATCCGTTTCAAAATCTTCTGCGTGGTCTTGGGCATAGTATCCAATGCTGCTGTTTTCTGACCATTTAACCATCCCGCTCGTTGCAGGCTGTTCACCCACCAGCGTTTTTAAGAATGTAGTTTTACCGATACCATTAGCACCAATGACAGCCATTTTTTCGCCAACTTCCAGTAATAAATTGACGTTTTTGAATAATGGCCCTTGGTCATAACCGTTCGTTACAGCTTCTAATTCAAGCGCATTTCGGAACAATTTTTTCTCTTGTTCAAAACGAATAAATGGATTTTGTCGGCTAGACGCTTTCACTTCATCCAATTGAATTTTATCAATTTGACGTGCGCGTGAAGTCGCTTGTTTCGATTTAGATGCGTTAGCGCTAAAGCGGCTAACAAAAGATTGCAGTTCTGCAATTTGTGCTTTTTTCTTCGCGTTATCTGCCAGTAAACGCTCACGTGCTTGAGTTGCCGCGATCATATATTCATCATAGTTACCAGTGAATAAACGCAATTCACCGTAATCTAGATCAGCCATATGGGTACATACGGTATTTAAAAAGTGCCTATCATGGGAAATAATGATCATAGTACAGTTACGATCGTTCAGCACTTGCTCTAACCAACGAATCGTATCGATATCCAAGTTATTCGTCGGCTCATCGAGTAATAAGATATCAGGGTCAGAAAATAGGGCTTGAGCCAACAGCACTCGCAGCTTCCAGCCTGGTGCGACTTCACTCATCGGCCCATAGTGTTGTTCAACAGGAATACCCACACCCAGTAATAATTCACCTGCGCGCGCTTCCGCACTATAACCGTCCATTTCACCATAAGCAACTTCTAGGTCAGCCACACGGTAGCCGTCTTCTTCGCTCATTTCAGGTAAGGCGTAGATTCTATCGCGCTCTTGTTTTACATCCCACAGCTCGCTATGGCCCATAATCACCGTATCAAGCACGGTAAATTCTTCAAATGCAAACTGATCTTGGCGAAGTTTACCAATACGCTCATTTGGATCAGTCGTGCTCACATTTCCAGCTGTAGGGGTTAAATCTCCCCCTAAAATCTTCATAAACGTGGATTTACCCGCGCCATTTGCGCCGATCAAACCATAACGGTTGCCTGTGCCAAATTTAACTGAAATGTTTTCAAACAGTGGCTTACTGCCAAACTGCATAGTGATATTGTTCGTTGTTAACACTGCTATGCCTTAAATTAAACGGTGTAAAATAGCCTGCGATGATTAGGGGTCTATGACTACAGCGTGCAAAACAACCCAAAATAGTGATTTGAGCAGCAAAATACACTCCATGTATGGTCATTAGAGTATGGCAGGTATAAATAGCGGCGCATTATGCCATATTACACCGCTTAGATCTTGTGCTGTTTTCAGCAAATTGATTAACACGAAAGGAAAGGCTGACTAAATGCCAAACTAAAGAGTGAGCCCCATAGTACGGCTGATTTCAGTTAGCCCTTCTCGCTCATAAAATTTAATCGCTTTATGGTTTTGCGCTAACACTGACAGCTCCAAGTGGCTCAATTGTCTACCCTTCGCCCATGCTTTCATCGCATTTAGTAATTTTTGGCCTACTTTTTCACCACGGAAATTAGGCTCAACCACTAGGTCAAAGATATAACCAAAATTTCGAGGAACAACACAGTTATAAGGGTCAGCTGCTTGTTGTTGTGCAATACAAAGCCCTTTAATCTCACTGTTAAATTCAGCAACTAATAAACAAAATTTATCGTCAATAATCGCATTTTCAATAAATTCCCTAGTCTGCTCCGCTGGTTGTAAACGTTCAGGGTCGAATAATGCCATTTCCGAAAACAAAATTTGGTAAAGCGATAAAATGGATTCTACATCACTTTTAATAGCTTCCCTTATCATGCATTCCTCTCTGTGATTTTAATATTAACGCTAGTCGTAGGTTTTAATTGGTGGGGCGACATAAGATTCAAAACTTTCTAATAACTCAGCGGGAGAATCATTCACAATCGCCATATGACGGTATTTTTCATGGAGGAAACCTTCATCTGCCATCTTATTTGTCATATCAATCAATGGTTGCCAATAATTATTAATATTAAATAAAGCGCATGGCTTAGCATGTAAACCAATTTGGCTCCAAGTAAATACTTCTGCATACTCTTCAAGCGTGCCATAACCGCCAGGCAAAGCGACAAAGGCATCCGCAAGCTCAATCATTTTACTTTTACGCTGATGCATCGTTTCAACTTTATACAACTCAGTTAAATTCTTATGAGAAATTTCACGTTCTTCTAGCAATGATGGGATCACCCCAATCGCTTTTCCCCCTAATGACAATACGGTATCAGCAACTGTCCCCATAATTCCCACGCTCGCTCCACCATAGACTAACGTGATATCACGTTTAACCATTTCTTTAGCAAACTCAATGGCTTTTTGCTGATAGACCTCATTTTTTCCCATACTGGAACCACAATACACTGCAATACTTTTAATTTTTCCCATTTGTTCCTCATTTTCCATTTTTATTGTGACTTTTTAGTTAAAGCACTGAATTATACGAGCCTAATACAGAAGCTCAAGCTTCACTCTTCGCCATAATAAAATGAGACTAACTCATGTTTATAGCACTGCTATTCACTTAAACCAACATGTTGACAACCAATAAAGCACATTTACCCCCTTATTCTCTATAGCTAAACCATAAACAAATATAAAGCCGTGCTGTTTTATGAGATAATCTTTAAGAAATTATTTTTCATCACTGAATACTTATTTTCTAAATATTTATTATCAATTAAGTTACGTTTTCCGAGGTTTACTTATTTATGTCTGCCGACACTAAAAAGAGCGCATTTCCGCTATTACCTATAGGGTTATTACTGCTTGCAATGACCTCTATTCAAAGCGGAGCTTCTTTAGCTAAAACTTTATTTCCTGTTATCGGCGCTCCCGGTGTTACTGGTTTACGTTTATTGCTTGCTACTATTATTTTGTTCGTTATTTTTAAGCCTTGGCGTTTAAAATTCAGAAAAAATTCGCTAGTTCCATTGCTTGCTTATGGGTTATCCCTAGGTACGATGAATTATTTGTTTTACCTATCTCTTGAACGAATTCCATTAGGGATAGCTGTTGCTTTAGAATTTACTGGTCCTTTAGCCGTTGCGATGTTTTCTTCTCGCCGTCCGATTGATTTTTTATGGATAGCCCTTGTTATTGTTGGGTTATTATTCTTACTTCCAATCGGCGATAATATTGATTCCATTGATACACTCGGTGCTCTCTATGCTCTCGGAGCCGGTGTCTGCTGGGGGTTATATATTATATTCGGGCAACGTGCAGGAGCGGGTTACGGTGCAGCAACCGTTGCAATAGGTTCATTTATTTCTGCCATGATCTTCTTCCCTATCGGCTTAATGCAAACAGGTGTCGAGGTGATGTTCGACCCCTCAATTTTACCTATTGCACTAGCAGTCGCGATTTTATCAACCGCATTTCCTTATACATTAGAAATGATCGCGCTAACGCGTTTGCCTGCCCGAACTTTTGGTACATTGATGAGCCTTGAACCTTGTATGGGCGCATTTTTAGGAATTGTTTTCCTAAATGAGCACTTAACGATGACTCAATGGTTGGCATTATTATGTATTGTCTGTGCTTCTATTGGCTCCACCTCAACAGCAGTACCAAAGTCAAAAATCGAAAAAGTGTCCTAGCCACTAAAAGCTCGAAGCAAACAAAGACAATCAAGGTTAATAAATTCGATATATTGATATTTATTAACCTTTTTTCGTGTAAAGTTTTATTCATCAATTTGAAATAATCTATTTTTATTTCTAGTTTATGCTTTAAATAAAAATTTATTATCTCTATCGCACTTATTGTCAAAAACGATTAGTACCGAAGATCCACAATTAATCAACGGTTAATAAAGTATATCGAATAGACCTATTAAATTAATCGTTTATTACATTATGACAAATTAGTTTGGTTATTTTATATTTATTGACAGATGAGGTTACTAAACAAATTCATATTTAAGAGAGGATGAATCATGAGCACAGCTAAATTATTTAAAGCATCTTCAAATGAACTTTTATATACACGTAATGATATGGAAGACAGCGTAAAATTGGAAACCATTGGAATTCTTAATGTTATGGTGGTCCATTTTACCGATCTCTCTCTAATGACTAAACAAGCCCACTGGAATATGCGTGGCCGTAATTTTATTGCTATCCATGAAATGCTAGATGGCTTTAGAACCACGTTAGTTGAACATTTAGATGAATTCGCAGAGCGCGCGGTTCAATTGGGAGGTGTTGCTATTGGTACAACGCAAGAAGTTAACCGCTTCACCTCGTTAGAAGCTTACCCAATTAATATCCATAGCGTACAAGACCACTTAAAAGCGTTAGCCGACCGCTATGCTATTGTCGCGAATGATATCCGTAAAGCCATTGATGAAGTGGAAGACGAAGACACTGCGGATATGTTTACCGCAGCTTCCCGCGATATGGATAAATTCCTCTGGTTCTTAGAAGCAAATATTGAGTAATGTCGTAAATAGAGTCAATTAAAATTGACCAATGGCCACTGTAGAGTGGCCATTTTATTTGCGAGTCATTAACTATAATCAAACTGTTATTCAAATACCTAAAAATAAAATAAGTTAACTTAGTTATTTACTGTTTTTAGGTATTTCAGGTTGTTCTATAGGAAATACAGGTAATGCATTTAATAGCCTTTTACCATAATTTTTAGTTAGCAAACGTTTATCATAAATAATAATTTCACCATAGCACTCATGACTACGAATCAACCTACCTGCTTGCTGTATCAAGTTAAATGAGGCGCTAGGTAAACTTTGTACTTCAAATGGGTATCGCTTCAATGATTTCAACCAATCCCCTTCGGTGATAATCACAGGGTTTGTTACTGGCGGAAATGCAATTTTATGAATATGGACCTGAGTTAAATATTCCCCTTTTAGGTCTAACCCCTCAGCAAACGATTGTAAGCCAATTAAGGCACTAGATTGCCCTTGGTTAATTCTTTCGCAATGTGTTTCGACTAACCGGTAACGTGGTTGATCTCCTTGAACTAAAAGCTGCAAACGCAAATCTTTTACGTGCTCAAGAAAACCTTCCATCGCTCTTTGGCTACTAAATAAAACCAGTACTCCACGGTGAGTATTTTTAGTGAATTGTTCACGGAAAAATACTGCCATTTCCGCTAAGTGTTCAGCTTCAGTGTTTATCGTTGGCTCATATTCCATTTTAGGAATAATAATTTTTCCCTGCTCAACATGGTTAAAAGGAGAAGACAATGTCACGAAGCGGTCATCACTTTTTTCGGATAACCCAGTAAGTTCCATAAAACGTGAATAACTGTTCAATGACCTCAGTGTTGCCGAGGTAATCACAATATGAGGAACATTTCGCCATAACAAATGTTGTAATTGTTCGCTGACTCGGATCCCTGCACAATGCATAAAGAAGCGAGATTGGTTTTTCTCATAACGCCGACTTAACCATTTTGATACAGGGGCACCTGAACTTTGTTCTAATGCCGCCAACCGCCAAAGCTTCGACATATTTTCAAAGTACCCCATAGCCCTACTAGTCACAATAATGGAGCGATGTAAGCGGACAATATCTTGCTTCGCAGTTTGTTCCGTCAAATCATTTAAGATGGCTTCCGCCAGCCCCTGTAATGCATCAGTTTGCTTAAACAAGGCCTGACAGCTCAGTTGCATAGCTTCAGGCAATACACCAAGCGGAAATAAATATTCAGTTTCTTTTGATGTTTCTGGTAATAATGCATTCGCTAATAATGAGAAATCACGAAATGTTTCACGTAATTTTTCTGCATGTTGCTGTAACCGTTCGGGGTTAGCTAACTTTGGTGGCTTCGCCGGACGAAATTGCCCCATGTACTGCCCAACATGCTGAATAAAGCTATCAAGCTGTGCCGTTAGTTGAACTAACGTAATTTCGCCTTCAACTTCAAGGGCATCCCTTGCTACATCCGGAACATGATGGCCTTCATCAAGCACTAATAATAAATTTTTCGGGTCAGGTAATACCGATTCACTTTCCATTGCAGCCATAACTAACGCATGATTAGCAACCACCACATCGGCATCTTCGATTTCCCGCCTAGCAATAAAAAATGGGCAACGCTGATAAAATTGACAATTACGACCTAAACAATTCATTTTATCTGTGCTGACTTTGCGCCATAAGCTATCACTAAATGCACGTTTGTGGTGATCCCTTAGCCCATCCCATGCAAAACTCTGAAAGTCATGCCGCAGTTGCTGACAAATAGCCCGCTCTTCACTATTCGCAATTTCTGTTTTATCTTCCACCAATAACATTAAATCAATTTGTTCGCCTTCCGCGGCACAAATAGCTTCTAAATTACGAGGGCAAACATAACGAGCACGCCCAAACGCCCCTGTATATTTTAAATCAGGAATAATTTTGCTTAATAAGGGTAAATCTTTACTATAAATTTGATCTTGTAATGCCACATTCGCTGTACTAACCACTAAGGTTTTACCTTCTTCCCTACCAACCGCTATCCCCGGTATTAAATAAGATAGCGTTTTACCCACCCCAGTAGGTGCTTCTATGACCAAATGGCGGCCGTCATCATCTGCTAAATTTTTTGCAACTTGCGCGATCATCTGCCGCTGCGGGGCTCGGGAAACAAACCCGTCAATTTGTACGGACAACCCTTTATACCACTGAGTTATTTGTTCTTTAGTTTTATTCGACAGGGACATAAATTATGCAGGTGACCAAAGTTAAAATGAAAGATAACGAAACTGACAACAATACGGAATATGTAAAAAACGCTTTTGCCAACCGCTTCGCAAAACCACTGTATTAATACCCATTATACATAAAAATTGGGAAGCTTTTTGCAAAACGCCCATTCTGCAACAGAAAAAATAGCTTTTAACTTGTTTGCAACACTCATCCGGTTATACTTTGAGTTCTTATATCATTTGGATTTTTATCACTAGGCAGGCTATAGAAAATGAAAAAGGTTGTTATCGCACTTTGCGCATTATGCGCTTTTGGTTCTGTAGGCGGTATTGTTTTAGCGGGTATGAACATTTATACACGTTCAACCACACCACTTGAGCAAGGGCAACCGCAATCCCCTTCAGCACTGCCAGCACCCAATCAAATTCAGTAATTTTAAAATAATTTATCAGCCCAGGATGGAGATAGCTTATGTACAACGATTATTTCGTCACCCCACAATGGTTAAATTCACATCTATTTGATGATAACATCATTGTACTCGATGCTTCTTCTCCACCACCGACCGCACCTTATGATTGCCGCCAACAATATCTAGAAGAACATATTCCTAACGCTCAGTTCTTTCATCAAGATGAAATTGCAGACAAAAGCTGTGATTTACCCCATATGCTGCCAAGTGCCGATGTTTTTAGCCAAGCAGTTAGTGCCATGGGTATAGGTAATGACACCCAAGTTATTATTTATTCACAGAATAACTTATTTTCATCCCCAAGAGCTTGGTGGACTTTCACCACTATGGGCTGCAAAAACGTTAAGATTTTAGCCGGTGGCATCGATGCTTGGAAAGCAGCAGGGTTTGATGTTCAGTCCGGGGAAGTCACTCCGCCAGCTGCGAAGCAATTCCATGCCACACGTAAAGACAGTAACGCACTGAATCAAGAGCAAATGCTTGATATTGTAAATCAAGGAAAAATTCAAATTATTGATGCTCGTGCAGAACCACGCTTTCTTGCTCAAGCGCCAGAACCACGTCCGGGTCTACGTATGGGGCATATTCCTGGGAGCAAAAACGTCCCATGGGATCTTCTCGTTGAAAAGGGTGAATTCAAATCACCGGAGCAACTTAAAGCTATTTTTACTAAACAAGGTGTGGATATCCATGCACCTTCAGTGATGACCTGTGGTTCAGGAATGACCGCAGCTGTGGTATTAATGGCATTAACATTATTAGGTAACCAAAACGTGCGTTTGTATGATGGTTCATGGGCCCAATGGGGGCAAGATAACGGCCTGCCAATCGAGTCGTAATCCTCTTCTTCCATAAAAATATAAGCCACTTGATATTTAAGTGGCTTATAGAATGAAGATTTACCAAGTAGAGGAAATGGTTATTTGGCAAATATCCCGGCTAAGAACAGTACGACAATCGCACCGATAACCGCGACAACAAAACTCCCAAAGTTGAAACCATCAACTTTTCCTTTACCAAAGAAAGTACTGATGTAACCACCCACAACGGCACCAACGATCCCCAGCACGGTGGTCATAATGAACCCCATGTGATAAGTACCTGGCATCAGCCACTTAGCTAAAACACCTGCAATTAGACCAAAAATAATCCAAGCAATTACACCCATCTTACGCCTCCCAGACTAGGTAATTTCACTATAATGTCAAAATGTTCTCATATAATAGTAGAGCTTTAAATAAATTAAATCGCTCTCCTACCAATTAAGTAAAGACCCTATAAGTTAATTTCGCAACTATAAAATTTTGCCAATCAACATTATTCATAACTAATTGCTCACAATTTCAGTTATCACTTGCGCAATCTGTTGGGCATTTTTTAACGACCTAACCTGAGAAAAAAGTTCATCTGCTTGATGATATTCTTTACGTAAATAGCCTAGCCATTGCTTAATCCGGGCTGCATGGTAATGGCCGGTATCCCCTTGTTTTTCAAGTTCTGTATACTTTAATAACAACCTGCCAACTTGCTCCCAAGGCATTTTAGATTCATTAAATTTGACCACCCGGCTAAGGTTTGGGGTGTTTAGTGCTCCACGACCAATCATCACGGCATCACAACCTGTGATTTCAAGGCAGCGCTGTGCACTTGCATAGTCCCAAATCTCACCATTAGCAATCACTGGGATCGATAATTTACGGCGGATCTCTCCAATGGCAGACCAATTAATACTCTCTGCTTTATAACCGTCTTCTTTGGTTCTACCATGGACAGTAAGTTCTGTTGCCCCCGCCTGTTGAACCGCATCTGCAATTTCATAAGCAAATTCGGAACTATCCCACCCCAAACGAACCTTAACCGAAATAGGTAATTCTTTTGGAATTGCTTCACGCATTGATTTCGCAGCTTGATAAATCAAATCAGGTTGCTTCAATAACGTCGCACCACCACCGTGGCCATTAACTGTTTTTGATGGACACCCGCAATTTAAATCAACCCCCCAAGATCCTAACTCGACCGCTCGGTTTGCGTTCTCTGCCAACCACTGAGGGTGTTGCCCTAATAACTGCACACGAACTAATGTCCCTGAAGGGGTATGACTGCCATGTTTTAGTTCAGGGCATAAACGGTAAAAAGTTTTTGCTGGTAAAAGAGTATCAACCACGCGAACAAACTCTGTTATGCACAGGTCATAGTCATTAACTTCGCTTAATAGACAACGTACTAAAGGGTCTAAAACTCCTTCCATAGGAGCTAATAAAACGCGCATAAATGGCTCACAAAAAACGTAATAACACCTGCTTATCATACCGTTTATTGAATAGATGAGCAGGAAAATTCTAAGATGGGGGTGACCAGTGACAGGCTTGAAATAGTTTCACAAGTAGCTCTAGTTAATGCCATTAACATTAAAAAGAGCTACAAGCTTTATGGAAGATTAACTGTCACTTCGCCCTTGTTTGACTTTTTTCTGGGCGTTTTTCCATGGGGAACTTGCCCCCTTCCCTGAACTAGGCTTTGACGATGGCGAATTACTGCGACGTGGTGGTTTACCTTGGTTTCTATCACCTGAACGACGTTCATTGCGTTGTGGTGTTTTTTGAATAGGCTCCGCCTTTATGGAGGGGTCGGGCTCATAGCCTTCAATCGCCATCAATGGAATCGATTTTTTCAATAATTTTTCAATATCCTTGAGTAACTTAGCCTCATCGATACATACTAAGGAAACTGCCATCCCAGTTGCTTCTGCACGGCCTGTACGACCGATACGGTGAACATAGTCTTCTGCAACATTAGGAAGCTCAAAATTCACCACATAAGGAAGCTGTTCAATATCAAGGCCACGAGCTGCGATATCCGTTGCCACTAACACACGAATATCCCCAGATTTAAAATCAGCTAATGCACGAGTACGAGCCCCTTGGCTCTTGTTACCATGGATAGCAGCAGCTTTGACACCATCTTTATTTAAATGCTCAGCGAGACGGTTTGCACCATGTTTTGTACGTGTAAAAACAAGAACTTGTTGCCAGTTTTCACGGCCAATCATAAACGAAAGTAATTCCGCTTTTCGTTTTTTATCAACCAGATGAACATATTGAGCCACTTGCTCAGAAGCTGAGTTTCGCGGAGCAACCTCAATAGTTACAGGGTTATTGAGTAATTTATTCGCCAATTGTTTGATTTCGTCAGAAAACGTCGCTGAGAACAATAAGTTTTGACGTTTTTTAGGTAATTTATTAATCACCCTACGAATATCATGAATGAACCCCATATCTAACATACGGTCAGCTTCATCCAGAACAAAAACTTCGACTTGGGAAAGATCTACTGCATTTTGGTGTTCTAAATCTAATAAGCGCCCCGGAGTTGCAATTAAGATATCAACCCCGCCACGTAACTTCATCATTTGTGGGTTAATACTTACCCCACCAAAGACGACAAAAGAACGAATACGCAGGTGACGGCTATATTCTTTTACATTTTCAGCAACTTGCGCTGCAAGCTCCCTTGTTGGCGTCAAAATTAACGCACGAATAGGCTTGCGATCCTTTCCTGCTCGAGGAGTTGTAATCAGCTTCTGTAAAATTGGCAATGTAAAACCCGCTGTTTTACCTGTACCAGTTTGGGCGCTAGCTAAAAGGTCGTTTCCTGCAAGCACGGCTGGGATAGCTTGTTGTTGAATAGGCGTAGGGCTTTCATAACCTAATTCATTAATGGCAAGCAAAATTTCCTCGTTTAACGCGAGGTCTGAAAAAGTAGTCAAATTAAATTACTCCGGGCTTCACCGCTTCAAATTGAATGTGGCAGTTATGGGGGAAGTGAGTCAGAAGATAAAGCGCAAACTGCCGTGCGACACTGTGTAAAATTCTAACATTATTTACAGATGATAAATATATTAATTTAGTTTGGTTAATAAATTAATATAAAATCCGACCCACATAGTATATATACTTACATTGTACTATGAGATGTCGTTTTTTACTTTTTATAAAAATGAAAAGCCATTAAGAGCTAATTAGGTGTTATTTAATTCTGAATTTTTAAAGGAATGGTTATGAATACAGGTTCATCGTCAACGTTGCGAGGAGAAAATGCGAAAATGCAATTGCTTCTCACTGCTGCTGATGTATATGGAGAACAAGGGCTTGATGGCGCTACTACACGCAAGATCGCACAGGCATCAGGGCAAAATATTGCCGCAATTTCTTATTATTTTGGCTCAAAAGAAGGTCTTTACTTAGCGGTAGCTCAGCTTATCGCAAAAACTATTCGGGACGATTTCCATGATGTTTTTCAAGCAATTGACAACTTTCTAAATCAACCTTTGTCAGTACAAGTAACTGATGATGCACTTGATTTACTACAAAAAACAGTCATTGCCTATAATCATTTTCAGTTGGAAAAGAAAAATTTAAGTTTTTCTCGGATATTAGCACGAGAACAACTCAACCCGACCGAAGCCTATACGGTAATCCATGAACAGGCTTTAGGCCCAATACATTCGCGCCTAAACCGCTTGATTGCGATTTACATTGGTGCTGACCCCAATCATTTAACAACGCTAATCCACACACACGCAATCCTTGGCGAAACACTTTCATTTCGAATTGCTCGAGAAACTTTGTTACGCCAAACGGGTTGGAAACATATCAATGAAAATGAATTTAAAATTATTAATCAAGTTCTTATTGAACATACAAATATATTATTAGCAGGCTTACGCCATCGCAAACAATATGAAAAGTGATATGATAAAATAATTAAAGTGATTCATTCACATTGATAATAACTAGAGGCTGGTGATTTTATTGCAGCTGGTGCCACATTTCTTCATTAAAAACAGCGGCCTCTAACAACAAAGTTTGTTTTCATATCGTTGATTCTTTAAGTAAGGTTAGCTATGAGCAATAAAAACCGTTCTGTTGTTGTTTTCATTATTCTCATATTAATCGGTGCTGCAATTGGTGGTTATTACTACTATCAATCACAGCAAGACAAAATATTAACACTCTACGGCAATGTTGATGTCCGAACGGTAAATCTTGGTTTTCGAGTGTCAGGTAAGCTCAAATCCCTAAGCGTTGATGAAGGTGCAAAAATTATTGCAGGCGAGCAACTTGGTCTACTGGATGATGCCCCCTACATTAACGCGTTAAATAAAGCCAAAGGGGTACGTGACAGCGCCAAAGCCCAACTTGCTTTAAAAGAAAGTGGTTACCGTACTCAAGAGGTTGCACAAGTTGAAGCTGAATTGGCTCAAAAACAAGCGGCTTGGCAATATGCCGATAACTTCTATAAACGTCAGCAAGGGCTTGCTGCCTCCCGCGTTATTTCAGCTAATGATTTAGATAACGCGAAGAACAATCGAAACCAAGCATTTGCCGCCCTTCAAGCGGCACAAGATAAACTAAATCAATACCAAAGCGGTTTTCGCCAAGAAGAGATAGCTGCCGCTCGAGGCGAATGGTTACAAGCCGAAGCGGCTGTCGCTCAAGCTGAACTCGACTTACAAGACACCGTTTTAACTGCACCTTCCTCTGGGACTATTTTAACCCGAGCAATCGAACCTGGCACAATCATCGGTGCAGGTAATACCGTATTTAGCGTCACTTTAACAAATCCTGTTTGGGTCAGAGCTTATGTTAGCGAACCACACCTCGGTGATGCCATCCCCGGTAGAGAAGTCTTGCTGTATACGGATAGCCGCCCAAATCAGCCTTACCATGGTACCATCGGGTTTGTTTCCCCTACCGCCGAGTTTACCCCTAAAAGCGTACAAACACCGGATTTACGAACCGATTTAGTCTATCGACTACGTATCGTCGTCAATGATGCAGATGATGCTTTACGCCAAGGTATGCCTGTAACTATTCAATTTACTGATAATAAACAGTAAGAGTTTGCTATGAGTGATGATTACAGTATCCGCCTATCCAATGTCGAGAAAACATTTGTTGGCTTGGATACTCCAGCCGTTGAAAGCTTAACAATCGATATTCATGGGGGCTCTGTAACAGGCCTTGTCGGCCCTGATGGTGCAGGAAAAACAACTTTAATGCGCATGATTGCAGGGTTATTAAAGCCAGATGCAGGGAAAATTAGCGTGATGGGGCTCGACCCTATCGACGACAGCATTGCTATGCGAGCTGGCCTTGGCTATATGCCCCAAAAATTTGGTTTATATGAAGACCTGACCGTACAAGAAAATTTAAATTTGTACGCAGATTTGCGTGGCGTACTCGGCGAAGAGCGCCAAAAAACCTATCAGCAACTGCTTTCTTTCACCAGCCTAGCCCCTTTTACCAATAGGCTAGCCGGTAAATTATCGGGGGGGATGAAGCAAAAACTCGGGTTAGCCTGTACATTATTAGGAAAACCCAAGGTTCTTTTACTCGACGAACCCGGTGTTGGTGTTGACCCCATCGCTCGACGCGAACTATGGCAAATGGTTCATACTCTTGCCGATGATGGAATGCTCATTCTTTGGAGTACTTCCTATTTAGATGAAGCTCAGCAATGTAAAAATGTGCTGCTATTAAATAAAGGCAAACAGCTTTATGCAGGCAAGCCCGAGTTATTAACTGAAAAAATGGCGGGACGCTCGTTTTTACTTGATGTACCAGCCACACAAAAACGTACTGTATTACAAAACGCACTCGTATTACCAGAAACTACCGATGGTGTAATCCAAGGCCGCTATATTCGCTTAATTTTGAAGCCTAATGCATCACAGACAAATTTATTAACTGCATTAAATATGGCAGATGGAAAACTCATTGAAGCACAGCCACGTTTTGAAGATGCGTTTATTGACTTATTAGGCGGGGGCCCATCTCATCGTTCGGAATTAGCCGCTATCGTACCGCAAATTCCACCTAATCCTGAAGAAACCGTCATAGAAGCGCGTAATTTAACCAAAAAATTTGGCCAATTTGCGGCAACTGATACCGTAAATTTCCAAGTTAAACGAGGAGAAATTTTTGGTTTATTGGGGCCAAATGGTGCGGGAAAATCGACAACTTTTAAAATGATGTGTGCGTTAATGAAGCCAACAGATGGGCAAGCACTCGTTCTTGGAATGGATTTAAAAACGAGTTCAAACAAAGTCAGGCAGCACCTTGGCTATATGGCACAAAAGTTCTCGCTGTACGGTAACCTAAAAGTGGGGCAAAACCTGAAATTCTTTTCGGGTGTTTATGGTTTACATCATCAACAACAAACCAAAAAAATCCAAGAAATGGTTGAGGCCTTTAATTTCAAACCGATTATCAATCAGGTGACTGAATCCCTCCCTCTGGGGTATAAGCAGCGTTTAGCCCTCGCCTGCTCATTAATGCATGAGCCTGATATCTTATTTTTAGATGAGCCAACCTCAGGTGTTGACCCACTAACTCGTAGAGAATTTTGGTTACATATCAATGGAATGGTTGATAAAGGCGTTACCGTTATGGTCACGACTCACTTTATGGATGAGGCAGAGTATTGTGACCGTATCGGGCTGGTTTACCATGGAAAAATTATTGCGGCAGGAACCCCTGATGAACTGAAACAGCAAGTCGCAAGTGCTGAAAACCCTGACCCATCCATGGAAGATGCATTCATCGAGCTCATCATGAATTATGATAAGCAACAGGAGGCACTATGACTCACACCGCTTCTCATTTTTCATGGCGTAGGCTTAAAGCACTATGCTGGAAAGAAAGTAAACAAATTGTGCGGGATCCTAGCAGCGCTCTTATAGCTGTGCTTATTCCATTGATGTTACTATTTATTTTTGGTTATGGTATCAATTTAGACTCAAGTAAATTACGTGTCGGTATTTTACTTGAGCAACAAAGTTCGCAAGCTCGTGAATTGGTTGATACCTTCACTGGTTCGCCATTTATCGATGCGACTATTAGTAATAACCGCCATTTATTAATCGATAAAATGCAAGCGGGTGAAATTCGCGGCATTATCGTCATTCCTGTAAATTTTTCAGCCCAATTGCTGCAAAAACAAGGTCATGCCGCAATTCAAGTCATTACTGATGGCAGCGAACCGAATACGGCTAACTTTGTGCAAGCTTATACTCAAGGTGTGTGGCAAACGTGGCTGGTGCAGCAAGGGGAAAATAAAGGCTACCCAACAGACCCACTAATTGAACTCAATATGCGCTATTGGTTTAATGAAGCGGCAATTAGTCAGCATTTTATTATTCCAGGGGCAATTAGCATCATTATTACCGTAGTTGGTGCTATTTTGACCTCTTTAGTTATTGCAAGAGAATGGGAACGTGGCACGATGGAAGCATTGCTTTCAACCCAAATCACTAAAACTGAGTTATTGCTTTCAAAATTATTGCCTTACCAAGTGCTTGGTACTTTTGTGATGGTGTTATGCATGTTTGTCACCACATTTGTCTTAGGAGTACCTTATCGCGGCTCTCTATTGGTATTATTTGTCATTACCAGCCTTTATTTGGCAACGGCATTAGGGATGGGGTTATTGATTTCAACAATTACTCGTAACCAATTTAATGCAGCGATGGTTGCTCTGAATGCCGCCTTCTTACCTGCTATTATGTTATCTGGCTTTATTTTTGAAATTGATAGTATGCCAGCCATTATTCAAGCTGTGACTTATTTTATCCCTGCCCGGTACTTTGTCAGCAGTTTACAAACTCTCTTTCTTGCAGGTGATATCTATATTGTTTTATTGATAGATTTCCTGCTACTCATCGCTTCTGCAATACTATTTATTGGACTGACGGCGCTAAAAACTCGCCGTCGTTTGAATTGAGGTGAAGTTATGTTTTATCGCCTATACACCTTAATTATGAAAGAGCTTCAATCATTACTTCAAGAACCACAAACACGGGCTATTTTGATTTTACCCGTGATATTTCAGATGATTTTATTTCCTCTGGCTGCCACTCTTGAGGTCACTAACACCACCATTGCAATTTTTGACCAAGACAGTGGTGAGCATTCTATCGAGTTGACTCAACGTCTCGCCAAAGCCAGTGCGTTTTCTCAAGTTTTATTATTGAAGAATGAACATGAAATTCGTGAAACGCTCGATAACCGTAAGGCTCTGCTGGTTGTCCGTTTTGGGCAAAACTTTAGTGCTGATATTGCAAGCCACCATAACGCTAATATGCTGTTACTCCTTGATGGACGTAATTCAAATAGTGCGCAAATTGCAGCAAATTATGTTGCACAAATTGTCACTCAATACCAACATGAGTTAACGCAATCACAGACTCTGCCGAACAACAGTGAATTAATCGTTCGTAATTGGTACAACCCCAATTTAGATTATAAATGGTTTATTGTGCCTTCATTAGTAGCTTTAATAACTACGATCGGGGTACTGATTGTGACATCTCTTTCTATCGCGAGGGAAAGAGAACAAGGCACCCTGGACCAATTGCTCGTTTCTCCCCTTACCACTTGGCAAATATTTATTGGTAAGGCGGTACCTGCATTGATAGTAGCGACTGCACAGGCAAGTTTAGTCCTAGTGATTGGGATCTTTTGCTATCAAATTCCTTTTGCTGGCTCCCTACTCCTCTTTTATGCCACCATGTTATTCTATGGGTTGTCCTTGGTGGGGTTTGGTTTACTTATTTCAGCACTGTGTTCAACTCAGCAACAAGCGTTCATTGGAGTATTTGTATTTATGATGCCAGCAGTGCTGCTATCAGGTTATATTTCCCCAGTCGAAAACATGCCAATTTGGCTGCAACAAATCACTTGGATTAACCCAATTCGTCATTTCACTGAAATCACCAAACAGATATACCTAAAAAATGCTGATTTTTCAGTTATCTTCCATAGTTTATGGCCATTATTCATCATTGCGATAATCACCAGTTCAGTGGCCTATTACTTATTTAGGAAGAAGATAGCGTGATCAAAAGAAATAATATTACACTTTGAAAATACAATTAAAAGCATTGGAACTATCATTAACGCCTTGAATCACAAACAAGTTAATAATATTCAAATCATATTTTACGATAGTATTTAGATCAAAAAACCCTTGTTACCAAAGTAACAAGGGTTTTCAATTTTAACGACTTCTATCCCCTCATTTCACTGAGTAATGAGGAAAGCCACTCAAATTAGCGACGGTCACCAAAGATACGCAGCAACATTAAGAACAGGTTAATGAAGTCTAAATACAGAGATAACGCACCCATAATAGAGTATTTACGCATTGTTTCTCTGTCGTCTTCATCAATTTGTGAACCCATTTCTTTCAGTTTTTGAGTGTCATAAGCAGTTAAAGCAGCAAACAGTAAAACACCACCGTAAGTGATCACCCAATACATCATGGTGCTTTGCAGCCAGATGTTAACCAAAGAAGCGACAACAATACCAATCAGCGCCATAAACAGGAAGTTACCCATACCTGTTAAGCTACGTTTAGTGGTATAGCCGTAGAAACTTAATGCACCAAACATTACCGCAGTAATGACAAATGTGCCCGCAACGGACTCACCAGTATATGCGGCAAGAATAACTGAAATCGTTAAGCCGGTGAGCAATGAATAGAGCATAAACATGCCCGTTGCTGCCATGCCACTAATTTTTTGCAGCAGGAATGAAATGCCCATCACTAAACCAAGTTCAGCAATTATCATTCCAAAAAAGAGAATCTTATTGGTTGCAATGGTGTAGTACAAACCACTGCTTACAGAATACCATGCCACAAAAGCTGTCAGCAGTAGACCGACTGTCATCCAGCCGTATACTTGCGACATAAATGCCTGAACGCCAGTATTGGCACCCTGGACAAGAGAATCATTACGTTGATCAAACTGACCCATGATGGTTACCCTTTCGCTAAAAGAAAAATCGACCCAGTAAAAATACTGCAATCGGAGAAATTAACCAAAGTCTAACACATTCTTTTGACAATACCATTCAGCAAATTCGTATTTTTTAGCGGAAAAAATGCGATTACCAGCGGTTTGCAGACGCCTCGTCGGTTTCTTTCGCTTCCACCCAACGTTCATTTTCAGGTAAGGTTTCTTTTTTCCAAAATGGGGCTTTGGTCTTTAAGTAATCCATAATAAATTCAGCCGCTTGAAATGCAGCATTACGATGAGCACTCGTGACCCCAACAAAAACAATTTCTTCGCCGGGTTGTAAGGTGCCAATGCGGTGGATCACACTAACTCTCTGCAATGGCCAACGCTCTTTTGCTTCTATGACTATATTCGCTAACGCTTTTTCAGTCATTCCTGGGTAGTGTTCGAGTGTTAATGCCGCAACGCTGTCACCTAAATTATGGTTACGCACTTTCCCCGTAAAAGTCACCACTGCGCCATCACTATCACACTGTGCAAGCCATTGATATTGCTCACCAACACTAAAATTTTCAGTTTGTACTGCAATATGGGTGTTTTCCATATTACCCCCCAGTGACAGGTGGGAAAAATGCCACTTCGTCCCCTTCTGAGAGAGTGTGGTCTAGTGAAACAAATGATTGATTAACAGCGGCAAGTAATTTGCCATCTTCAAGTGCCAACGCCCAACGATCCCCTTTTTGTGAAAGTGCTTGGCGCAAGTCTTCCACTTTTTGGTACGAGTCTGTAAGTTCTAAACGTTCCGTTCCAACTAGCTCACGTACCTGAGCAAAAAATAATACTGTGATCATTATTCCACCTTAAAATGTCCAGATTTGCCGCCTGTTTTCTCTAATAAACGAACAGGGCCAATCACCATATCTTTTTGCACGGCTTTACACATGTCATAAATCGTTAACGCAGCAACGGATGCGGCTGTTAACGCTTCCATTTCTACCCCTGTTTTCCCTGTTAACCGGCAACAAGTTTCAATACGGACGCGGTTATGTTCAGGTTCCGCTTTCAAGGTCACTTCAACTTTGGTTAACAACAATGGGTGGCATAATGGGATAAGCTGCCAAGTGTTTTTTGCCGCTTGAATACCCGCAATACGTGCCGTGGCGAACACATCCCCTTTATGATGGCTACCATCGACAATCATCGTTAAAGTTGCTGGGTTCATGGTGACATAAGCTTCTGCGCGAGCTTCACGGACAGTTTCAGCTTTGGCTGAAACATCAACCATATGCGCCTCGCCCGACGCATTGAGGTGAGTCAGTTGGGACATATTTTCTCCTGAAATAAAAAAGAGTTAACCGCCGATTACGGATAAATTTGGTGTAATTCCGCTATCGCCCATATGCAGAAAATGGGTTTCTCGTTTATGGTGTAAGCCCCGTTGAATACGCGCTTTTAACACTTCGTTTTGGTCATCTGCGCCCAATAAATCACGAAGTGGAATACCATTTTCACCAAATAAACATAAATGGAGATTTCCTAGTGAGGAAACACGTAAGCGGTTACAGCTTTGGCAAAAATCTTTTTCGTAAGGCATGATAAGCCCAATTTCGCCTTGGTAATCTGGATGACTAAAGACTTGAGCTGGCCCATCACTACGAGAACGAGGAAGCATATACCAGCCTTCTTCGATTAAACGTTCGCGAATAGTTTCGCCTGAAATATGAAAGCGTTGGAAGATATCACTTCCATCACCGGTTTCCATGAGTTCAATAAAACGTAATTGAATTGGTCGGTGCTTGATCCAATTTAGGAATGACTTCAACGCAATATCATTGACATTTTTCATGAGCACTGCATTGACTTTTACTTTTTCGAAGCCTGCTTCAAAGGCGGCATCAATGCCTTTCATCACCTGAAAGAATTTATCTTGCCCTGTGATGGCCGCAAATTGGCGTGGATCTAAGCTGTCAACGCTCACATTGATGGCGTTCAACCCTGCGGCTTTCCATTCATGCACATCTCGCGCCATACGGTAGCCGTTGGTTGTTACGGCTATTTTTTTGATTGATTCATTTTCATTGATGGCAGCAATAATATCACTGAAATCTTTGCGCATAGTCGGCTCACCGCCCGTAATACGCACTTTTTCTGTGCCTAATTCTGCAAATGCCGTACTGATACGACGAATTTCATCTAATGTTAAGAATTCATGGCGACCGCTTGGCTTGTAGCCATCG
>UMKD01024553.1_pt1 | contig 25543 bp, 19 predicted proteins | sample 1966221 | NCBI WGS metagenome assembly UMKD01 (sample SAMEA4836167, study PRJEB28245) | human gut metagenome | biome: gut microbiome; material: fecal sample | place: Denmark | collected 2008
GAAAACTTGATTTAGAACAGAAAGAACCGAGTATGATAAGTGCTGTTTTGAGTTATAACGATGTGAATTATTCTGCGGCAGTTTATCTTTTCAGCAGACTGCTTATGGCAGCGTGCGGCATTATATTATCCTTGCCGTTGGTTTTTATAGGTGTGAGCTGGATGCTTGCGATGTGTGTAGGGATAATCCTGTTTACAGCAGCAGACTACGGTTTCATGCTATTACAATATTGGCGGTATATTGATGAATTAAAGAAAGATCTACCTGTGCTTGGATTGCTGTCTGAAAAATATTTTGAAAGACAAGAGGATACGAGTCATTTTATAGAGTTAAGCCGCAGGATTTCGGGGGATGCCTGGTATGGAATCTGGTCTGATATGCTGTGTCAGAAAAAACAGCTTTCAGAAGAAGTGCAGTATCAGAGCAAAGGATGGACAGATATATGGCTGCTGAGATTTATAGAAGGAATGGTATCGGAAAAGAAAACGGAGTATTACAAAGATTTATACAGAGATCTATGTAGTGACCGTTCAAAGAAAAGAGAAAAGAGATTACAGCAACACTGCAAATGGCTTAGACTCCTTCCGGGAGTCTTTTTCTTTTGTCAGATTTTATTGCTTTTTTCTCTGTTGACATAAGTTGTCCCAGAATTTAGCCCACGGATTTTTATAATTTGTAGATTTTATAAATTTGGTTTTTTACAATAGAGGTAGGAATGTATTCAGTAAAGAGAGGATTTTTATAACGGAAGCATGTATAGATATAAAATTTTCCGAAAGGAGGGCTATCAGATGGATGAGAGATTAACACAGGAACAAAGAGAGTTGGTTGAGGAAAATCTGACAGTGATTGATTCTGTAATCAAAAGTTGTGTTCATGTGAATAACAATATCTGCGGTATGGAGTATGACGATCTTTATCAGATTGGGGCGATTGGTCTTTGCAAAGCAGCAAGCCGCTATAAACAGTCCAAGCAAGCTGCTTTTTCTACATACGCTTTTCATGTGATAAAAAATACAATCATTGATTACCTGCGAGGGCTAAATACAAGGTTGCGAGTACAGAGCTGCTTTTTAGAGGAATCAGAGCGATATATAAAACAGCAGTATATGACAGACCTTGCAGGAACTTTATACGAAAGGGAACTTTTACGAGCGTTACAGCAGTCCAAGGAGAACTGTAGTGGTAGTGTACGAAAGGGCATTGAAGCTATAGAACTGAAAATGCAGGGATACAGCGGCAGAGATATTGCAGAACGGTATCATGTGAAGCCCAATTATATTACTGCCTGTATCTCCAGAGCGCAGAAGTATTTGCGGCAGGATGTGGTATTTGTTCGTAAGGTTGCATAAAGGAGAAAAACAAAAGGGGGAACTTACAGGTGATTACATTATATACATCGGTTGGGAGATATGAATTAAGAAAGAATGAAAACGGCGAAAAGCAGCCGATTGTAAAAGTAGATCAAAAGGAAATGGCATTAAGCAGAGAGGAACTGCTGCTCTGGTCCTGCCTGATGTGGGAGATTCTGACGAAAGAAGAAGCAAAAACTTATTTTTTGAAGAAGGCTGTGAGGATGGACGTTTCTCAGGAACGCTTTGATGCAGTTTTGCAAAGACTGGAAGTCAGACAGTTAGTAGTAAGCGCGCAGGCGGAAAAAGGAGATATTGCATTATATCGTCTGTTGGCGAACCTCTATGTCATACCTCTTGAAAGCAGCTTTATGGTTAAGGTGCAGGCATTTTTTCGTTTTATATTTTTTGAAAAGCTGCCGTTGACAGTGGCGAAGAATGTTTTTCAAAAAGAGAATTACACAGAAATGGAGCGACGTGTGCTACATCTGGCAAGAAAGGCAAGGTTATCCTGTGCAGAGATTCTTGCATGTATCGCAAATGATGAAATTGATACTTCTATTGGAAACCAGTCGGATCTTCAGAAGGAGAAGGCACGCGATAATCTCGGTTTCTTTTTGTGGTTTTGTGACGGACATAGAAAGGCTTTGGAGGCGATTTCTACATTATATTTGAATAAGGATATAATATTTGATAAACGAAAATAAAACGGTTTGAAAGAGAGGAGAAAACAATGAAGAAATTAGGAAACGGTTGATTATAAATCAGCCGTTTTTTATATAATTATGTGTTTTGTCCAAATATGAAAAAATTGTCTATAAAGAAAATAAGTAGTTGACAAAATTTTACACGATGTAATAGAATGAAATTACAAGGCGTAACAGAAGGAGGTGATATGAGATGGATGAAAATATGAGTATTTCTAATGCAGAGATGAAGGTAATGAATCATATCTGGAAAACAGGAGCAATGATTACAGTACCGGAAATGCTGGCAATTTTAAACGAAGAGGGCGAAGAATGGACATACCCTACAGTAGCAACATTCCTGAGACGTTTGGAAGCGAAGGGTATCTTGGGAGTAACCAAAAAGGGGAACAAGCTTTGTTATTTTCCACTGGTAAGCAAAGAGCAATATGAAACAAAGGAAGCAGAAGGCTTTGTAGAAAGCAAATTCGGCGGTTCCTTAAAAAATTTTCTGGTCGCTTTCCGAGGTAGTGACAAAATCAGTAAGAAGGATATGAATGATTTGAAGGCGTGGTTAGATGAACTTGATGATTGAGCGAGCGTTTATTGTTGCATTATTGTTATCTATCAGCGGGTTTGTATTCTGTGCGATTTTTCTGCCATTTGAAAAGATTGCATATAAGTGGACTTCGGCAAGGACAATGGTCTATGTAAATACAATAGCTCTATTCTCATTTGTAACACCACTGTATTTTGTTGTATCGCTAAGGGACGGCAGTGAAAGGGCTTTTATTCAGTCAGATTTATTGATACATCAAGATATAAGCAGATATGATGGCTTTGTATATAATGTGCGAGATCAAATACACATGGAATATCTTGGAACCATTTGGTTGATCGGGGTTATTGGCTTTTTCATTTATTATGTATGGAAATATGCCAGCCTGTTATATGCCGTTAAAAAGTCTATGTTCTATGTGCAGGACGATTTATGGCATGAAACATTCTGTAAGATTAAAGACAGTAATCAGGTATCAAACGTAAGCCTGATTGGGTGCTGCAATATATCTACACCATGTACAATCGGTATAAGGAAAAGATACATTGTGATTCCTGCTTATATGATAGCTTTCTTTGATGAAGAAGAAATTGGTTTTATCTTAGAGCATGAGTTTTATCATGTGAAGCATCGGGATTTATTGCGGAAGTTATTGGTGTTGTTCTTAAATTGCCTGAATTGGTTCAACCCGTTGTATTACCTTTTAATGAAAAATCTTTCAGAATGGACAGAAGCTGCCTGTGATGAAGATGTAACAAAAAAATATACAAAGGGGCAAAAACGAAAATATTGCGAGCTGATTATAAAGGTGCTGGAGCTGGAACAGGCTAGAAGCAAAGGAACATTTTTCAGCATTGGCTTTGTAGGATTGGAGATAAAGAATTATAAGTGGAGGATGATAAAAATTATGAAAAAGTGCAGTATGAACAGCAGACTGGGGAAGGTTACAGTGGCAACGATTGCGATGGTGGCAATGTTTTGTGGCAATGCATCGGCAAAGGAATTGGATGTTCCTGTAAATATGCTGTTTTCTAAGAATGTTGAATTTGTAAAAGCGGGCGAATTAGAAAAAGTAGATGCTGATGATATTCAGATGGAAGGGGAATTTGAAAGCAATACAAATATAAATAGAGACAGTCTGGTGGAATTTGAACTGTGCAATACAGATGATACAACATACGAAATTATTTATCAGGGGGAAGTATCTGATATGCCGGAACAGGTGCAGGTGCAGGTTGAACCCAGACATGTTCATAAGCTGGTGAATATTACTTTAAAGGAGCATAAGAAAAAAAGTAATGGTTCTTGCGTAACAACATACTATGAAGGGCAAGAATGCAGCACTTGTGGAACTGTTTGGAAAGGTGATGTAATCAGAACTGTTACAGATGCGAAATGCACACATTAAGTTAAGTAGCACTTATTCAATATGAGTGCTGTTTATAAATTACATAAATGAGAGGAGGCGGTGCTATGAATGGTAAGAAAAAATCGGTAATGGAGGTGATAAAAAAATCCTGAATGAAAAGGCAGAATCGTGCGGCTAACACAAAATCTGTTTCAAACAGGACAATTTTCATTATAGTATAAAAATGCTTAATAGTCTATATTTATATAGATTGTACAGCACATTTAGAGAAGTTTATCCTATATAAGTCTTTCAGATGTTGTCCATAAAAGGGAAATAAACAAATTACAAGAAAAATTAAATTTTTCCTTAGCGTTATTTTTACTTTAGTTATAGCATCAAGTTGTTTGATAGCGGAAGTAAAAAAATTTCCAGTAACAATAATCAGGAGAATAATCAAAGATACGTATTTTGATAATTTGGATGAAACTTCAGAAGAATGCAATTCGATTGACGTTACACTTGTTTTAGAGGATGGAAGTATCTATACATTGTCTATTTATAAAAATGGTATGTTGGGATAATTTCTTTATTCTATAAAAGGAAGAAGAAGTTCCTCTGGATAAAACTGCATTTAGGAAAGGAAGGATAGATTATGAAGAAAAAGTTCTTATCAATTTTATGCTGCTTTTCGGTGTTACTGGCTGGTACACAATTACAGGAAGTGTATGCATCTGAGAATCTGAATGCTGAGCAACTTGATTTAGAAATGATAGACGTTATGGATATCGCAGATATAGGGAAAAACGCGATGGATAATGCGTTGATTCAAGCATATACGAATAAAATCCAAAACATGACTGCCTCTGAGTTTGACAAAATGATTGCTGAAATGGTTGAAACTACAGAGAACAAGTCCGAATTAAAAGAAAAACTTGCCTTGTGCGGAGTAGAACTTAGTATTGATAAGAATGTGCCTATATCTCCAATGTCTCTGGATGATAGAGAGGTGAATTTTTCCAATTATACTGCAAAGCGTGGTGGAGAAAATTATTACCGGTTATATACAACAATGACTTTTGATAGTCAAGAGTTGCACCCTGGTAGTTTAGATGCTTTAATTACTTTTTTTGATCCGAATTTGGCAAAGTTTAAAGATTATAATATTGTAACAGAAGATGCATTTACAATCAATTCACATCGTTCTTCTAGTAAGGGATATGTTTCATTTAATTTTCATGATGAATTGATTTGTGGTTTAGGATATAAGGACAGTTACACGGTGGTGCTTTATGTAGTGCCAACTTCTAAAGGAAAAGAAATTTCTTATGGTGCCGAGTTGGGACATTCGTATACAAAAACAAATATTCAAGTTTCGGGTTCTCTTAGCTATACACTACCCAATGTATTTGGCGGACAAATAACATTTACCCCAGTAAAGAGTGAATTATACTGGAATACTGGAAGTGCTCCGCAAGGATTCGTTCCTAACTGACATATGAAATGAGAGAGAAACATATATGAGCTATAAAATTGGCTTTGGCATATTTTGTTTATGCGTATGTTTTGTATTCGTAGTCTCAAATACTATAAAGGGATATAAAGCGCAACTAGGGGAATTAGAGTATTTTATAAACAATGAAGCATATTCTTTTAAATATGCAGAGCGAGAAGCTGAAGATTGCACATTGCGTTTTGATTTTGACAATCCGGAGTCTGTTTTAGGGCAAACCATTTATGAAAAAGATGGCAACAGGATAGTTGTATCTGAAATTGATGGTGCCGATAAAAGTTATGTCAGAATATCCTTTGAAGCTATAGGAAGTTATGACGATACAAAAAAAGAAGGAAGTTTTATATCACCGGTTATTGCGCTTCCCGATGAGGAGAATATATGGAGGATTATAGATAGCTTGCCTAGGGTTGCGCCTGCGGAAGAATATAGTTGTTCATTTGCATCCAGAACCTGTGAATATGAAAAGCTGACAAACCGATTTTCTATATATGTTAAAAAGGTTTCTCTTCTAGAAAATAAGGAAGAAGTAGGCGATACGGACAGAACCGTAACAATTAGGTTTTCCAATCTATGGGAAATGAAGTGGCACAAAAAATAGAGCAGAGTCCTATCGATAATGTATATTTATAGAATGACTTGCAGGTAGTAACAATGCGGGAACTGTATCGAGTGCAGGTTTTTTGCCAAAGGTGCGGAGATACATACCACCAAGATAGTTATGACACATGAGAGGCACTCCTCGTAGTAGCTTTTAAGGAGCAACATCTTATGGGCTGCTAAGCACAATTTTTTGTGGCAGTTTCCTTTAGACTTTGAAAATAATATTTTTAAGGTTGCTTTTCATAAAATTTTTCATCCAGCAGCTCCGGGGCAAATTGCCTTGGGGCTGTATTCCTTTGTATAAAAAAATGGGAGGGCCTATGCTCACCCATTCGATTTTTAGAATTTTTTGCTATACAAGTGTTACATTAATATGGGAACGAAGATGGAAGGAAGGGAAAAGTGGCTGAAGCTGATTAAGAACGTCCGACAAGGGGGCAGAATCGTTTTTGATTCTGTCAGCCGTATGTCGAGGGATGCGGAAGAAGGATTCACAGCCTATGAAGAATTATATCATAGGGGAATTGATTTGGTATTTCTCAAAGAGCCGCATATCAATACCAGTGTCTACAAGAAGGCAATGGAGTCCGGCATTGAAATGACAGGGACTACTGTAGATTATATTCTGGAAGGTGTAAACAAGTATATGCTGGCTCTTGCGAAGGAGCAGATTAAAATATGCTTTGAGCAGGCAGAGAAGGAGGTTAAGGATTTGCGGAGAAGAACCATCGAAGGAATTGAAACAGCACGTTTGAATGGTAAGCAGATAGGACGAGCTGCCGGCACAAAAATTGAATACGAAAGTACAAAGCAGAAAAAACGGGAAATATATAAGTATTCCTCGTCCTTTAACGGTATGCTGAAGGATAAGGAGGTTATAAAACTGCTTGGAATTAGTAGAAATTCCTATTACAAATATAAGAGAGAGATAAAAGAAGAAATAGGGTGGAGAAAGTGTGTGGGGAAAGAACCAATAAAACTATCATAATTCTTATAGTTTTTAAGTCGTAAACAGAAAAAATGTTTTAAATTATATAGTTTTTTGTTATAATAAATAAGAAAGGTGATGATAACATGATTTTTAGACCGGATTATATCGAAGCAATAAAACCATTTATAAATCAACCTCTGGTAAAAATTCTTGCAGGTATCCGACGCTGTGGAAAATCTACTATTTTTGAAATGCTAAAAGAAGAATTACTTAGCCGGAATGTACCGGAATCATGTATTATAATGAAGAGATATACAGAAATGGATATTCCTGAGAATATTACAGCGAAGCAGATGTATGATGAACTTATTGCAGAAATTGCAGGAAAAGAGAAATGTTATATACTTCTGGATGAGATTCAAGAGATTAAAGGTTGGGAGAAAGCAGTTAATAGCTTGCTTGAAGGTACAAATGCGGATGTATATGTAACCGGCTCTAATTCTAAACTGATGTCCAGCGAGATTTCTACTTATTTGACAGGGAGATATGTTTTAATCCCAGTTTTTACACTGTCTTTTAAAGAGTATTTGGACTTTAAGGACAACAGCACATTATCAAGAAATGAGTTGCTTGAGGAATATATTCGTTTTGGCGGCTTTCCAATTATCGCAATCGGTGATTATGAAACACAGCCGGCATATCAAATTGTCAATGGCATTTATCATACGGTTGTTTCTCGTGATATAGTGAAGCGACACCGCATCAATAAACAGGATTTGTTTGATCGTGTGGTGAAGTATGTCATAGAAAATATAGGGAAAACATTTTCTGCGAATTCTATTTCTAATTTTCTTAAAAATGAGCATAGAAAAATATCTGTAGAGAGTATTTATAATTATTTAAGATGGCTGGAACAGGCATTCATCATTTATCCTTGTGCAAGATACGATTTACAAGGAAAAAGTATTTTGAAAACACAGGAGAAGTATTATCTTGCGGATATTTCTTTGAAATATGCACTGATGGGGTATAACCGTAAAATGTTGGATGGGGTAATGGAGAATATTGTTTTTCTTGAATTAAAACGGCGAGGATATGATGTATTTATCGGAAAGAACGATACCAAGGAAATAGATTTTGTGGCAATCCGACGAGATGAGAAGATATATGTGCAGGTGTGTGTGCAGCTTCCGGAAAAATCTGATCGTGAAGTGGGAAATCTAATGGAAATTAAAGACCACTATCCTAAGTATGTTGTTACTTTAAATGATTTGGATGTGGGAATTGAAAATGGTATTAAAATTGTCCATTTGTCAGATTTTCTTCTTTCATCACAGTGGTAAAATGGTAGAGTAGACGGAGTCAAAAAAGAAGAATACGGATAACGTGATGAGGAAAATATTGAAATAAGTGTAATTGACTTTTATGCCCTGAAACATTGTAATTGAGGGCATGAAAGTCAATTTTAATTTTGAAAGAAGGTAATTGGATGAATGTGTTGTAGACAATCACCCTCAATATGCAGTCAAATTTTCAAAAATGGGATATAGAAAGGACGGTAATATTACCAATATTCCATTATATCTAGTCGGAAAGATCAAGGAGCTTTTAGAGGGTGAGAGAGATTTGGAGTGAATATAGAAATGGTTTTGTGACAGATATAAAAGAAAAATTATAGCTTAGTAAGAAAACGGTTGATTATAAATTAACCGTTTTCTTGTGCCTTTATAGGAAATTCCGATTTTTTATAAAATTTTCTGAGAAGAAACCGTTTGATTTACAGAAGGGGGATTCTGTCAGTCAGCAGAGGAAAGCATAACCGAGGCATAGAATACTCCTTCCCTCCATTCAAAACGAGCATCCCCATTATAGCGTTCCGCGGTCATTCGTACAGATTCCGTCCCAATCCCAAAGCCATCGTGCTTGGAGGAAATGAGCCGTTTTTCATCGGAGAGCGGCGGTTGGTCGCTGGTGTTATCCATCGTCAGATAAAGGCTTCCCTGCTGGCGAATGTGCAGACGGATGAAGCGTGGTGTTTTGGAGGCGGCACAGGCATCAAGGGCATTTTCCAGAAGGTTTCCCAAAAGCGAACAGAACTCCGGCTCCGGAATAATCGTCTGCTCCTCCATTTGAACCACAGCCTCCAAATCGGTTTTTTGGAGGAGGGCCTGCTCTGCATAGTGGTGCAGAATGGCATCCACAGCATAATTTTTGCAAAATTGATGAATTGTATCGGGTGGCAGACTTTCTCCGTATGCTTTCACATAGGCCGCCACTTTGGAGATATCGCCGCTTTCCACACAGCCCTGCAATGCCTTGAAATGCTGATGCAAATCATGTCTGGCACGGCGGGTGTCGGCAATACTCTTTTGCAGAGTGCGATACTGGGCAGTTTGCATTTGCAGCAGTTTGTTTTCCTGTGACAGACGGATATTTTTGGAAATCCCTCTTGCCATCCAGTAAAACAGGGCATAATAAAGCAGCATCAGCCCCAGAAGTGCAAGAATTAAAATCGGATAGAAGTGCATCACACGGTTGGTATAAAGCGTGGAATATTTCCTGGGGCGAAGGGTGGTATTCAGACACCAGAACACCAACGGCAATATCCAGAATATATACCAGGTTTCCGGCGTTTCCACCTCATCCAACAGCCAACGGGCAGCGTGTGTGGCAGGGTAGCATAAAATTCCCAACAGCAGCCAGCACAGCAGGACATAAAGAATGGTACTGTTTAGGGAAAGCGCAACTGCACCACTCCGCCGAAACAGAATGGCATCTATCAGAATTGCCAGATTATACATGCAGGAAAATACACCGCAAACTGCCAGAAATACGTTGACGGTTTTCCACCGAGATAGCGGAACTGCTTTGCAATAGAACAGCAGAAGCAATGCCTGCGTCAAAAGCATACAGAGCTTTGTGCTATAACGAAACCGCCAGCAGAGCCAGCCCGCCCCTACACACCACAAAATCAGAGTGGGAATGCCCCACAGCAAGAGGAGCTTTCCTTTGCCGTTCAGATGGTTTTTCATCGGCAGAAAGCACAGAATGATAGCGGGGAGAGAGGCGGAAAGCTCCAGCATCGGGTGGAGCATATCATAGAGTTCCATTTGTGAAGCCTCCTCTCATGCGGGCATAGGCAAAGGAAAGATATTTTTCCCGCACCTCCTTATATTTTAATCGGCTGACAGGAACAGATGTCCCATCTGACAGAAGAAAATGACTTGCCGTTAAGCTTTCCACCTGCTCCAGATTGACCAGAACGCCACGCATGCAGTCGCAGAAATAGGGATATGCCAACAGCAGAGCTGCAAAATCAGCCTGCCGCATGGAGATGAGGCGTGTTTTTCCGCCAAGCAGATGAACCTCTACATTGCGACTTTGGTATTCGGTATAGGTAATTTGATGGAGCAGAAGTGGTGGCTGTTCTGCAGCACTCGGAATGATTACGCACTGGCTTTGCTCCAAAAGCTCCGCACTGCAGCGTGAAAGTGCCTGTGTTAGATTTTCATAGGAAAAGGGCTTTACCAGATAATATGCCGCCCCAACTTCATAGCTGTCCACAGCGAACTCTCCGGTGGTGGTTGTAAAGATTAGCTGGCAATGCGTATCCTGCTCCCGAATTTTTCGGGCAACCTCCATACCGGTTATGCCGGTCATATAAATATCCAGAAAGATTATATCAAAGGCATTCGGAGCGAAATGGGCAAGCAGAGCCTCGCCGCTTTCCAATATAACAGGGGAAGGAACCAGAGGAATCCCCTGTTCCGATGCCCAGCGGCAGAGGAGCTTCCGCAAAGCTTCGGAATCGGTGGAAAGGTCATCCACAATGGCAATCCGCATAATTTTCGCCTCCTAACTTAAGAATTTTGTTTTTCAAGAGCTATTGTATCATATTTTTTTTCGGTTTGTCCTACATTTCATGCAGATTTTTGACATTTCATGCAAGACCTATTGACAGAGTGGTGAAAAATGGTATCCTAAATTTAGTCGGTTCTGTAAAAGAATCGATTTTTTTTATGCCTTTTTAATCTACTGTGGAAGGGAGGAGGCGTGTTGAAGATTGCACTTTACAATGAAAACCTTGGAGAACTGGAAATTTTGTTGGGACAGCTTGACCAATGTGCCAGAGAATATCTGCGTTTTGTGGAGATTACCCCCTATGTGAGACAGGAGGATTTTTGCAGCTTGGTGCGGGACGGACCTGAGGTTGATTTATTTGTGGTGGCACAGGATGGCACCTTTAGTCTGGAAATTGTGGAGCTGCTGTGGGAGAAAAGACCGCATGCCCATATTTTTTGGTTTTCGGATTTGGATTTTGCCCTGCGTGCCTATCGGTACAATGCGGACTGGTTTGGGAAAAAGCCTGTGGATATTCATAGCCTGCGGAAAGCCTTTGGACAGATTTTGTATCGGAGAGAATGTTTATAACAATGTTATTGATGTTATTGAAAAAATGCACCGAACAGGGTGCAGAATCAAATACAGGAAAAAAAGAGGAGGTATGGAGTATATCCGACAGAAAATGAGGAAAAAGAAGGGAGAGAGTATAAATGGGAAATCGAAAGAGATTGACCGCATTTTTATTGACAGCGGTAATGATTTTGACCATGCCGCAAATGCAGATAGCGGCGGCAGAGGTTGAATCCCCTGCTGATGTAGGCTTATGTATACACCACACGCAGCATACAGAGGATTGTGGGTATACGGAAGGAGAGAAGGAAACACCCTGCGGGCATGCGCATACAGAGGATTGCTATGTACCGATAAAACAGTGTGTGCATGAGCATGGGGAGAGCTGTTATCCTGTTGCGGAGGACGGTGCATCAGAGAATGTGGCGGAAGGAGAGCCGCATACATGTACCCATGAATGCAGTGAGGAAAGCGGCTGTATCACAGAAAAATTAGACTGCCCGCATGAGCATAATGCGGACTGCGGCTATTCCCCTGCTACAGAGGGAACGCCCTGCACCTATGAATGTGAGGCCTGCTCAGGACAGGAGCAAATCAATGCACTGCCGAACGTAGAGGATAGCCCTAGAGAAAATGCCGAAGAAATTGCAGCTCTGCAGGCTGTTGCGGCAGATCCTGCGAACAAGCCGACAGAGGGAGAAGGCACAGAACAATCCCCCTACCAGATTACCAACGCAGAGGAGTTGAAATGGTTTCGGGATACGGTGAATAGCGGAACAACCGATATTCACGCCAGACTGCTGCATGACATTGACCTGAAGAACGTCAGTTGGGAGCCCATTGGAACCCAGAAAAAGCCCTACAATGGCACCTTTGACGGAAACGCCTATACCATAAAGAATTTTCGGCTGGGGGACCACACTAAGCCAGACCAAATTTCTGAAAAGGGCCTTTTCGGCTGGATTGGATCAGGCGGTACAATACAGGATGTGGTTGTGAAGGTTGAAAGCATCGGTTCTGCGACGAACCCCAACAATTTCAATATTACCAAATGTGGACTGATTGCGGCGTATAACGCAGGCACTATCCGGCGCTGCAGTGTTATGGTTAATTATACGCTCTATGTTGCGGGGGAGATCGGCATCATCGCCTATCGGAATAACGGCATAATCGAAAACTGCCTGAGTGCGGTGGGGACGGGAACGGGAAATCCAAAATTTCCGGGTCGTATTCCGGATGAAGCCTCTGCTGCGGGCATTGCCTATGAGAATTCAGGCACAATTAAAAACTGCCTGTTTGATGGTAAACTCCGAACGGATGGGGGCACAGGCGATTCCTATACAGCGAAAGACTATGCCATAGCACAAAACAGCTCTGGCGGTAAAATCACAAACTGTTACTATTACCACTCCAAACCAAGAGTCGGCGATGCAACATACACCGGTGAACTATACAAGGACGGAGACAACTCTACTGTAATATCCAAGACGCAGAAGGTGATGGGCACCGGCGAAGTGACCTGGCTGTTAAATGAAAATGGGAAGAATGACATCTGGCGGCAAAAAGCAATCGGCTCTGCGGACATTTCTCTGAATAAAAGCTACGGCAGGGTCAAGCAAAATACTGATGGGACGTATTCCATTGTTACCCCTCATATACACCGACTGGATAACGGCACGCAGACAGAATTCAAGGAGGTTAACTCTTTGGATGAAATCACAAAAGACACTTCAGACACAAAATACTACTGTCTGAGCAAAGATGTCGCACTGAGCGAAGCATGGACAGCTCCGAATCGGGACATTTCGCTTTGTCTGAACGGAAAGAGCATCACAGCCCCTAACGATGCTTCTGCAATTACCGTAGGCAACGGCAGCACATTCACTCTGATGGACTGCAAGCAAGGCAAAATCAGCGGTGGTTCCTCCGGCATTGAGGTAACAGGTGGCACGTTCAACCTGCACAGCGGCGTAATCAGCGGCAATAACATCGGCGTACTGCTCGATAGCGGGACATGTACGCTGAAAGGCGGTTCCATTACCAAAAACGCCACAGGCGTAGACTATCGGGATGGCACGCTTACCCTCAGCGGCGGAGCAAAGGTAATTGAGAATCAGACGAAAAATATTCTGCTTCACACAGGGAAAACGCTCTCCTTCGGGAAGCTGAATGCCGATGTACGCTTTGGCATTTCTGTAGAGAATTTGGATTCCTCCGAGGCACCCATCCCCGTTACTGACGAAAACGGCGGGAAATATTTCAACAACCTCTTCCCGGATGATGTGCTCACAAACGAGCTGTATCGGGAGAACGGTGTGGTGTGGCTTCGCACACAGGGGCATACGGCGCACTGTGTCTGTGGTGGGACACACAACACCGCCATTGTCAATCATACGGAAGAAAATAAGTTGAATTTTCAGCCGTGGAATCCCTATAAGGAAAATCCCGCAAAGCCTCAGATGCCGACCTCTATGCCTGCAGGTGTGGACGGCTACTACCTGACACAGGATGTCACGCTGAATAGCACTTGGAGCCCGTCGAATGTGGTGCTTTGTTTGAATGGACATAAGATGACCTTCTCCGGCAAGGGTTTCGTGGAGATTCCTGGAAACGGAAAGTTGACGCTGACCGACTGCGGGACAACCGGCAAGCTTTGCAGGGAAGGCAGTGAAGTATACAAGAAAGGTGGCATTTCCCTCTCAACAGGAAGCACCTTTGACATGTACGGCGGCACGATTACCGGCTTTCAGCACGGTGTATCCACCGACCAAGTGGGTGGAACAATCCATCTGTACGGAGGGACGATTACCGGAAATGAGACTGTCCACGGTGCCGGCGTGTTTTGCTGGGGCAGTAGTAGCAATCCCTCAACATTCATCATGTACGGCGGAAAAATCACAAATAACCATGCAACCTATTCAGGTTCAGATATCAACGTAAAACCGTCAGGCGGAGGCGTATTTCTGAGAGAGTACAGTACATTTGAAATGTACGGCGGCGAGATTACCGGCAACACCGCTACTTATGGCGGCGGTGTGTACTGCGGTGCAATCATAAGCCCCAACACCGCAGAGATGATTCTGCACGGCGGCAAAATTACCGGCAACACCGCTACTTATGGCGGCGGCGTGTACTTCAAGGACAAAGCCTTTCAGGTCACCGGCAAAGGCAAGGTAACAATTACCGACAACACTGGAAATGGCGGAAAAAATGTGGTTTTGTTTGATGGGAAAATCATTCAGGTGACCGGTAAACTGCATGAAGATACCCGCATCGGTGTGAGATCCTTTCATAATCCTACAGATGGAAACCCGATCACCATCGCCAAGGCAACTGATGGAGGCTGGATTCAGAAAGGAAACTTCACCTCTGACATTCCCGACTATGGTATCGCCCTATCGGAGGACGGCAAAATCGTGCAGCTTCAGACACACCAGCATAGCTGGGAGTACATCGTCAGTCAGGACGGTACAACTATTACGGAACATTGTACGGCAGAAAACTGCGGACTGCCCGAAGGCAACGGTGGCAGTGTGACTATCAAGGCTCCTGCGGATAATTTGATCTATGACGGAAAAGGAAAGGCCGCAGTTCTGGAAAAAAACCTTATCTCCGGTGTGACTGTATCGGACATTACCTATACCAAGGGCGGCACTGCTATTACCGGAACGCCCACCGATGCGGGCACCTATACCGCCGCTGTTACCGTGGAGGGACAGACGGCAACAGTGCAGTACACCATTGCGCAGTCCGGGACTGAGTTTAGCGGCGGAGTGAAAGTGAGTTTCTATGCCTACGGCGATCCTATCTACGTCACTGTGACACCTAAGGCAACCGGCAAGGCTCCTATTAGAAAGGTGCGAGCACTTAGTACACCTCAGGCGGGCCAGATGGCAATTTACGAAGGAGACAGGCAGCTTACTGAGGCGAAAGATGTAACCTCCGGCAAAGAGCTGACCTTTACCATCGACACCGCAAAAGCGAATCTCGAAAATGGATGGCACACGCTCATCGCAAAATTTGTAGGATCGCAAAATATGGCAGAGCAGGCAGAAACGAAGAAAGTATTTATTCGGCAGGCCGGGATTGGAAGAGCAGATGTTGCGGTAGAGGGCGAATCGTTTATCTATACAGGCTCTCCGATTACCCCCGCTGTAAGCGTAACATTAAAAAATGGAACACAGCTCATTAAGGGCACCGATTATACGCTTGCCTATACGAATCACACCAATGCGGGCACAGCAACCGTGACCGTTACCGGCATAGGCAACTATATCGGTACAGCAAAAAAAACCTTTGTCATCAGCAAGGCAGCGGCCCCTGAAATCAGTTGGCCAACGGCAAGCGCACTTACCTGCGGGGAAAAGGTGTCGGATAGCCTCTTGAGCGGAGGCAGTACCCAATACGGTACATTCACTTGGTCGGATGATGTAAAGGATACGATTCCCACAGTGGGAACTTCCTCGTACAAAGTGGTGTTTACTCCCAGCGCAGATACAAAAAACAACTATGAAACGATTACCACAACGGAGAAGGGAATTTCTCTGACTGTCAATGCAAAAAGCTTGACCGGTGCCAATGTGACGGTATCCGGCAGCTATACATATACCGGTCAGGCTCAAATTCCAGCCGCTGATGCGGTAACGGTTCAGTTAGACGGTAAAACGATTCCTAATGACCGGTACACAATTTCTGCCAGTGATAATACGAATGCCGGACAGGCCACAGTGACCGTCACCGGCAAAGACGACTATATCGGCACAGCAAGCGGAACCTTTACTATCGGCATGGCAACGCCTAACCCGGAGACACCGAACGAATTGTACGCCGTCTATGGCAGCACATTGAAGGATGTACCTCTGCCGAAGGGATGGGCTTGGGATACTCCCGACAGCTCTGTTGGCAATGTGGGAGAGAAAACCTTTGCTGCTACTTACACCGAGGACAACAGCGGCAACTACAACACGGTACAGAAAAACCTTACAGTGAAGGTGGCGAAAAAAGCGGTTACCGTTACCGTACTGGACAAGAATGCCTACATCGGCAGCGATGTGCCGGATCTGAGCAATCCGGAAGCAGGTAAGGATTACAAGGTAGAGGGTTTGGTCGGTACAGATAGCCTGAACGGCACTGTAACATTGACCTATGCGCAGACACCGGATATGAGCAAAGCCGGAAAAACCACAATCAACATTACCGGTACGCTGTCAAATGGCAATTATGATATTATTTATGCCAATGGAACACTGACCGTTTCCAATCGACATTCCGGCGGTGGTGGCGGCGGTGGCGGCAGCAGTAAGCCTGCGGAAAAACCCACAGAAAAACCCGCAGAAAAGCCTGCTGTATCTCCTACCGTGGATGGCAAGAATGATACCGTAAAAATAGCAGAAACCACAGCAGAAGCAAATACGGCGGCGGCAAATGCAGCGAAGTCGGATGATAAGGTAACGCTGGTAACAGAGGGTACAAATGTTTCCGGTAAGGATTTTGCGAACCCTGCGGTTTTGAAAATTCCTGCGGACACCAAGGATGTGAAGAATGTAAAAAATCTGACCTTGGCAAAGCTGAATGCTGAAACAGGTAAGCTGGAAATCGTTGGCGGCAGCTATGATGCAAAGGCGAATGCGGTTGTTGGCTATGTGGCAGAGGAAGGCAGCTATTTCGTTGTGGAAAAGGAAGGCTTAACAACAATTAGCATGCAGATTGGCAACAAACACGTTGCACTGAATAATGAAAACAAGATTCTGGATGCGGCACCCTTGATTTCTCAGAACAGAACAATGGTTCCGCTGAGATTTATTGCAGAGGCGTTCGGTGCAGATGTAAGCTGGGCGCAGGATACAAAGACAGTTACCATCGTGATTGACGGCAAGGTTTTGACCATGAGAATCAATCAGGATTTGGAAGGCTTTGGCGCAGCACCTATTATCAGCAGCGGACGCACGATGGTTCCCATCAGCTATATTTCCAAGGAATTGGGCGCAAATGTGATTTGGGTTCCTTCCACAAAGACAGTTGCGATTGCAAGATAACTATGCTTGGGAAAAAGAAAGCAAAATGAAGTATCCCAAAAAGTGAGAAAAATATATTTAATGTAAATTATTTTAGGGGCGAAAAGGGCTTGCTATCTGTGTATTGCAGATAGCAAGCCCTTAAGCCTTTTCGGCAGCTTAAAAATGGATGATTTGGAGCCTTTATCTCAAACTTAGGTTAAAGTCTATTTTTTATATGCTGAGATTGATGATTTCACAACTTTTCTATGTGGAATTGGCACCAGGAAAATGGACTCGGAACGGCGTAAACAAAAAGCTTCTCTGGGTAGAATACTGTGAGGAGTGTCGCATGAGCAACGAAGAGCCTCTAATGTATTCTCAGTTCTGCTACTACATCCAGAAGGATGAAGAAAAACGCAGGGCTACCATGCATATCCCCAGAAAACCAGGTGAACAGATTGAAGTTGACTGGACCGGTGATCCTGCCCACATCATTGATCCGGACACCGGAGAAATCACAGATGCATGGATATTTGTAGGTGTATTAACTTACAGTCAGTATGCTTTTGTAAAAGCATATATGAATGAGAAAACCGACAACTGGATCAAAGCTCATGTCCAGATGTTTGATTTCTTTGGCGGTGTCACACCTATGCTCGTTTCTGATAACTGTACAACCGCAGTGAATCATAAAAAGAGTGACTGGTACAACACTGCCTTAAACACAACTTATCGTGAGATGGCAGAACATTACAATCTTGCCATCCTTCCGGAAAGAGTCCGGAAACCAAAGGATAAACCGAATGTAGAGGGATCAGTAGGAAAGATATCCACATGGATAACAGCAGCTCTTCGCAATGAGCAGTTTTTCTCTCTTGCAGAACTGAATTCATCTATCCGTGAAAAACTGGATGCCTACAATGCCCGTAAATTCCAGAAAATAGAATGTAGCAGACTTAGTTTATTTCTTGGGGAAGAAATGCCATTACTGGCTCCGTTGCCTGCTACCCCTTTTGAACTGGCTGAGTGGAAACAAGCCACCATCCAGTTTAACTATCACATCGCAGTAGACAGAATGTTCTACTCCGTGCCTTATCAGTATATCAAAAATAAGGTTGATGTGCATATAACAGATACAACGGTTGAAATATTTTATAATCACAATCGTATTGCCTTTCACAGAAGACTCTATGGAAGAAGCGGTCAGTATTCTACTGTGACAGAACATATGCCGCAGGAACACCAGAAATATCTGGAATGGAACGGTGACCGGTTCCGTAAGTGGGCTGATTCGATTGGAATTAACACAAGTAAGGTTGTCGATGCAATACTTACCTCCGGCAGGATTGAACAGCAATCCTACAGAAGCTGCACGGGATTATTGAAACTGGCAGAAAAATATTCACCAGAAAGGTTGGAGCAGATCTGTGCTAAGGCACTTTCTTATTCCGGTAAACCCAGCTATAAAAGTATCAAAAATCTGTTGGCTGCAGCGAAGGATGTACCTAGTACTGAACCAGAATCATCTCAAGTAGTAAAACCACACGGCATAACCAGAGGAGCCAGATACTATGGAGGCAAACAATCATGACAAATCAAAGTACAATCGATAAACTTATTGAAATGCGTCTGACTGCTATGGCAGATGCATTCCGCATCCAGATGGATGATCCTGCAATGAAGGAAGTTCCATTTGAAGATCGGTTCGGCATGCTTGTTGATGTCGAATACAGCAACCGCAAAAACAATCGTCTGAAAAGGCTGATCCGTCAGGCTGAGTTTGAACAGCCAGATGCCAGCAGCGCAGCGATTGATTACCATTCTGGACGAAAGCTGAACAAAGCACTGATCAACCGTCTGGTAACCTGTGAATACATTACAGAATACCGGAACATCTTTGTTACTGGAGCAACCGGAAGTGGTAAAACTTATATGGCCTGTGCCTTTGGCATGGAAGCATGCAAGCACTATTACTCAGTACGGTATGTACGACTTCCTGATCTATTATTGGACTTACAGGCTGCCCGGGACAACGGAACTTTCTCGACTGTCCTGAAGAAATACACCAAGCCAATAGTACTGATTATTGATGAGTGGCTGCTTCTTAAACTGACAGAAGCTGAAGCCAGAAATCTTTTTGAACTGATACATAAAAGACGAAAAAAATCTTCAACGATCTTTTGTTCTCAGTTCCGTGAGAGTGAATGGTACCAGCAAATCTGTGATGGTGAAAGTACTCTTGCCGATGCCATCATGGATCGTATATCGTATGATTCCTATAAAATCGATATTGATTAAGTGTTGAACCATCTAAAGACCTCTCTATGAGAGAAGTATATGGACTGGATCCAGCAATGGCAAAGTAACTTAATAAACAAAATGGGGTGGCTCCGTTAGTCCGGACAGGTGGCTCTCGCCACAGCGGACTGGCGGCTTTGCCGCACCGTAATATTCATAAATAGAGGAAGAACAAGTTATGGAATAAGTATAAGTTCAAAAAATGTATGTAGCAATTGCGAGTTAAGATTCTGTATACTTATCGGTTTCAATGGTCAAGTAGATCATGCAAGCTACAGAAATATTCTAAAAAGGTCCTATAAGTTCATAGTCAATGCTGATAATTTAGCAGATTTTTTAAAGAATTTGTAAAAAAGTTGGAGTAATAAAAAAAACATTCTTAGCGTTCATATAGGAAATTTTTTCTGGCTGCTAAGCACAATTTTTTGTGGCAGTTTCCTTTAGACTTTGAAAATAATATTTTCAAGATTGCTTTTTCAAAAAAGATTTTTCATCCGGCAGCTCCGGGGCAAATTGTCTTGGAGCTGCATTCCTTTGTACAAAAAGGCTATTAGAAATTTAGAGTGGGTTGACTAAAAAAATTTTGTTTATATAATTCGTTTTTCTTCCAAGTTTGAGGTGGGTTAAATATTCTTAACACTCTTGACAATTATGACAATTAGATTTTACAGAAAATATAGGACCTGTTGACAAAGGGAAGACTACCCCTATCTCAGCTTGTAGAAAGTTTTCGCCCGGCAATTGCAAGAGCATATAAATTTGCACAAGCGAACATAGCGTAGAGTCGATTTTTGTTCTTCATCAGCCCACGATATGCGGTTTTCCTATAGCCGAACTGGCACTTGATAATACGGAATACATGTTCTACTTTACAGCGGACAGAGGATTTGTGACTCTCAATATGCCGTTCCCAGTCGATGGCTTTGTTACTTAATGCACACTGAACAAATCCAAAAGCCTTGCACTCTCTACGGGTGCGCTGTAACACATCGGTGGAAATTCGCATTGTAAAAATGGCTGAATTCCATAAAAGTGCACTTTGTGAGCTTTTTTATAAAATTGCGCAGCTACTGCCGCGCGAATAAACCGCAAAGTGATTTATTCAGTAGACATTAAGTACTGAACTGAACCAGTAAAATCGGACAATAGTAAAAAAAGACCTCTTATTGTAGAATTAAACTATGATAGGAGGCTTTTTTATGTCTAAAAAAATCGAAGTTTTAACACCTATTATCATGAAATTAATCCACGAAGGGCATTCTTATTCGGAGATTGCTGAAGATTTGGGGCTTAAAAATGAAAAAGTAATCAGAAATTTAGTATATCGAATCAATCATCCGAAAGAAAATCTGCGGGACTATAACGATGAAATCAAAAGATTGAAAATGGAAAATCAACTGCTGCGGGATTTTCTCTCGCTTATCGGAAAGGAGTGAAAGCCTCTGTAAAATATAAGGTAATCTATCGTCACAAGGATAGTTATTCTATCAGTGAAATGTGTCGCTTCTTCGAAGTGTCCAGAAGTGGCTATTACGATTTTGTAAACAGATTAGATACTCCGGCTAAAGATCTGCCGTTGGATCAGATGATACAACAGTGTCAGGAGCAATGCCGCAACACTTATGGATACCGCAGAGTACATATCTGGCTGGAACGGCAAGGCGTGCATAAGAATCCAAAAACAGTTCTTCGTATTATGCGTAAATATAACCTTCTTGCTGTAATACGTTGCAGAAAATACAAGCATTACAGAGATACGCTGCACTGTTATCCAAATCTGCTGAATAGAAATTTCCACGCTGACAGACCGAATCAGAAATGGGTAACAGATATTTCCTATATCAAAACACTTCAAGGGACTTTATATTTATCAATCATCAGAGATTTATATGATAACAGTATTGTTGCATATCAGACTGGTACGGGGCAGAATAATCAGTTGGTATTAAATACGATAAGAAAAGCAAAGAGAAAAGAAGGGGTCACTGCAGAGCTGCAACTCCACAGTGACCAAGGCTTTCAATATACCTCACACGGATATTTTAAGCTGACTCAAGCATACGGCATAACTCCGTCTATGTCAAGGAAGGGCAACCCTTATGATAATGCACCTGCTGAAAATTTCTTTTCTATACTAAAAACAGAATGCATCTACAGAACAAAACTTAGCAGTTTTGAAGAAGCACGCAGTATCATTGATGAATACATATATTTTTACAATTATCAAAGGATCCAGACAAGAACAAAACTGACACCGATGGAATTACGATGCCAGTTTCTAAATAGCTAATTTAATTCTACAAAAGTCTTTTTTGTGCTGTCCGCACAAAATGGTTCAGTTCAGTACAAGACCTTTTCTATGATTCAGGATATATTATCTACAGAGAAAATCTCATAAACTCTTTAATAACTTAAAAGAGCCTGCGCAATAACATCCGTTTCACCTTTATTAATATATTTATGAGGCAATGTTGCATCAAACTCAATAGCCTCTCCACTTTTCACGATATAAGAACGATTTTCAACAACCAACTCCAGTTCTCCCTGAAAAACTGTAAGGTATTCCATTTTTGCGTTTTGATGGGTTACAGATTCGTGGTCACATCCTGATTTGTAAATACAATAATAAACTTCGAATCCCGTTGTTGGAGAAAATGGAAAAATGCAGTACATATAAACTCGTTCATGATTATCAATCACAGGGGATAGGTTATTGATAGTGATAATCTCATAATATTGCTTTCTTTTACCGCTCAACAAAGAATCTGCTTTGATTTTTAATCCATTGGCAATTTTGAAAACAGTAGCTATTGTTGGAATAGATTTCGAGGATTCGATTTGGCTAAGCATGGTTTTGCTTACGCCTGTTAATGCAGACACCTGTTCTAGGCTAAGCCCCATATTGCCTCTAATTTCTTTTAACCGTTCTCCTAATTCCAAGTAGCTTTCCATATTATATCATCCTTTTCCTCAATTAGTGCGTTCGCTAAATTGACCGCCTATGAAATGTAATTTACTCCACTTCCGCCTTCTTGTCAAGTGAGCAGAGCAAATTTGTGTCTAATTTTGACATTTCACTCCAAAAAAATCGTTATATTGAATAAATTTTCGCTATAACATTTGTTCATTATTAGATATTGACCAATTTTAAGAAATAGATTATAGTTGAAGTACGTTATAACGGATTTGTGTAATACCATAAAGGAAAAAATTTAACGAACGTATTGGGTAAGGCTAGAAAAAATCAAGCCTTCAAAGAAAACAGAAAAGGAGGAATATGAAAAGTGGGAAATAAAAAAATAGGACTTGGATTGATGCTCAATCTAATCGGTGCAATGTTTGCATATCTGATAGGTTCTGGATTTGCCAGCGGACAGGAAACGATGCAGTATTTTTCTGGCTGGGGCTCTGTTTGGGCTAGTCTAGGTGTTGCTGCTATCGCACTGCTGCTTTCTTGCTTGGCTTATATTGCATATTCTTATGCAGGTCGTACGCGCGGACTGCAAGATTTAGCGGGAATTTATGATTTCTATGCCGGTAATGTATTTGGGAAATTGGAAATTATTTCAGGTTTTTGCATGGCTGTTTAACGCTTGCTGTTATATGTTTATGATTTCCGGATTTGGCAATGTGATTCACCAGCAATGGGGAATTTCCATTCCAATTGGCTCCGCCATCGGTGTAGTGCTTTCGGTTACAATTGCTGTCATGGGTTTAAACAAGATTATAGATATTATTGGTAAGGTTGGACCGATTATTGTATTATTCACGCTGTTTATCGGTATTGTAGCTGCCTTTAGATACTATCCGATGATTGCGGAAGGAAATGCAGCTATCAATAGTGGCGATGTGGATGTGATTCGTGCTGGTTCCAACTGGGTTACAGCGGGTTTGTCATTTGCAGGCTGCAATCTGTTACTAGTTTCCGCATTTGTTGGTACAATTGGCTACAATTTAAGAGAATATAAATTCATATATAATCAGCTCATTATGATTATCAGCTCCGGTGGCATCATGTTGGTTTCCTTTCTGATGGGTCTTAACCATATCGGAAACATTCAGGCAGCTGTACAGGCCTCCATCCCTAATCTGCTGCTGGCGAACAACGTTTTCGGTGGAAATGCTGGAATCATTTTATCTCTGTTGTTTGCAATCATCATTCTGGCAGCAATTTTTTCTACCATCTGCCCGATGTTGTGGACTTGTGCGTCTATGCTGGCTAAAGATGATAAGAGTAAAAAATATAAGCTAATTTGTGTGATTGCCGGGATATGTGTATATATCATCACACTGTTTGTCCCCTATGAAACCCTGTTGAACTATATTATGACCTATTGCGGTTATTCCGGCTGTGTTGTTGCGGTTGTATGCATTGTTCGCTATTTCATAATCAAATCTCGCGACAAAAAGGAGGGCTTATTCACGGAAAGTGTATAAGTATAAAATAAAAACAAAAAGAAAGGAAATGGTAAAAAATGAAAAGAATAGCTGTTCTTGGTACTGGTAATATTGCGCAAACTGTTGCGGTTGACCTGAAGTCCAATGGGCATGAGGTACGTTTATTTGCGCCAGACTACCTGATTTCCAGAATCCAAAAAATCGTAGACACACACGAAATTGAATGTGTCGGTGTATTTGAAGCAAAAGAAAAAATTGATGTCGTTACTTCCGATATTGACGAGGCGGTAAAAGGTGCAGATTATATCATTCTGTGTGTCCCCGGCAATCGCCACGAAGAATATGCAAGAATTCTGAAGGGACATACCACTGCACAGCAGATTCTGATTACGTTCAATGGTTGCATGGCTTCCCTGATTTACAAAAATGTATGGGAAGAGGATGCGTCCTGCCCCATTTTTGCAGAATCTACTATTCCTCCCTTTAGCGCAAGGCGAGTTGAGCCTGGCAAGGTTCGTATGTTTGAGCGGCACTTGGCACCCATTGCATTTTTTCCTGCTTCTGCCGGAGAAAAATACTATGATCAGGTAAGAAAAGACATCTATGAATTTCCAGGTATGTATGCGGATATTCTGGAATGCGGATTGAGCTTAATTAACCCCACAGTGCATCCCGGACCGTGTCTGGTGAACCTGAGTAACATTGAAAAGCCAGATTTTACCTTCTTCCTATATGAACATGGTTTTCAGCCCTCTGGCTTGAAGATTGACGTGCTTTTGAATGAAGAACGCCTGGCTATTGGGAAAGCTCTGGGCTATCGGATTCATGCTTTGGAGGATTTTGCTGGTGTTGAAAAAATCGAATCATGGGAGGCTCTGTATGCTATGGGTCATGGTTGCCATGCGCTGACATCCATTGCCGGTCCTAATGACATCCATTATCGTTATCTTACGGAAGATATTCCCATTGCATTGGTTTGCTGGGCCTCCATCGCTGATTTGTTAGGAATTGAAACTCCTATTATGGACGCTGTTATTACATTGGTTGGTGTGGCTCATGATACAAATTGGTTTGTAAACGGTCGCTCTGCAGAGGTTTTAGGCATTTGTGGGAAGAGCGTGGAACAGATTAAGAACTATGTAAAAACAGGGAATTTTTGACAAAGGAATATCCTCGACTAGAAACAATACAGATTTAGTTAGATATATATCGCATGAATTATGAGATATATCAACAATAATAAATTCAATCAAAAAACGCGAAAGAAAAGAAAGGAAGGAAATGAGTATGAGTAAGACAATTTTTAGAGAACTGTTGGACAAGGAAGCTTCCCCCGCTTTGGGTTGCACAGAGCCTATGATGTTTGCTTTGGCAGGTGCAATTACCCGCAAGCACGCTCCTGGTAAGGTGTTGCGTGTTGACATGGTGGGTTGCGGCTTAATGGTT
>UMKD01037927.1_pt1 | contig 25276 bp, 20 predicted proteins | sample 1966221 | NCBI WGS metagenome assembly UMKD01 (sample SAMEA4836167, study PRJEB28245) | human gut metagenome | biome: gut microbiome; material: fecal sample | place: Denmark | collected 2008
AAAGGTTACTATGGTGCACGTTCACGTGTTTACCGCGTAGCATTTCAAGCGGTAATCAAAGCTGGTCAATACGCTTACCGTGACCGCCGTCAACGTAAACGTCAGTTCCGTCAACTGTGGATCGCACGTATCAACGCTGCGGCTCGTCAGAACGGTCTGTCTTACAGCCGCTTCATCAATGGCTTGAAAAAAGCTTCAATTGAAATCGACCGTAAGATCTTAGCAGACATCGCAGTTTTCGATAAAGCAGCATTCACTGCTTTAGTTGAAAAAGCGAAAGGCGCTTTAGCTTAATTGTTTGCTTGGAAAGAGGAGGGAAACTTCCTCTTTTCATTTATAGCTATTTGTGTTAATACTTAAGATACAGTTAGTTATTGAGAGTTTACTACATGCATTCTGTGATTTTTCGTTTCTTTTTTTACTTTAGCACCTGAATTTCGGGGGCTTTTTCGCGTAAATAGAAAAAAGAAATGAAAAGTTACGCTAAAGCCTCCTTAGGGAGGCTTTTTCATTTCTAGTTTTAGATTAAGTACAGTAAAATCAGTTAAGTATTCATTCATTACCAAATAGAATGTGAAGCTTAATATATATAGTGAATAACTAGCAAAAAGACCAAGTGGTCATAAAGGGGAAACAATGCCACATCTCGCTGAGTTGGTTGCACAGGCAAAAGCAGCCATTGAACAGGCCCAAGATGTTGCTACGTTGGAATCAGTGCGTGTTGAATATTTAGGCAAGAGCGGCCATTTCACACTACAGATGAAAACGTTGCGTGATCTGCCTGCTGAGGAACGTCCAGCAGCAGGGGCTGTGATAAATGAAGCTAAAGTACAGGTTCAAGATGCACTGAACGCCCGTAAGGACGCAATGCAAGCTGAAATTCTTAATGCACGTCTAGTATCAGAAAAAATTGATGTGTCATTACCTGGGCGTCGTATGGAAAATGGTGGGTTACACCCAGTGACCCGTACAATTCAGCGAATTGAAGAGTTTTTTGGCGAATTAGGTTTCTCTGTTGAAACTGGTCCAGAAATCGAAGATGACTATCATAACTTTGATGCGTTAAATATACCTGCTCACCATCCCGCGCGTGCTGACCATGATACTTTTTGGTTTGATGCAAAACGCTTACTGCGTACGCAAACATCGGGTGTACAAATCCGTACAATGAATGGCCAACAACCACCGATTCGTATCATTGCTCCTGGTCGTGTATATCGTAATGATTACGACCAAACGCATACACCAATGTTCCATCAAACAGAAGGCCTGATTGTTGATAAAGATATCAGCTTTACCAATCTAAAAGGCACATTGCATGATTTCTTGAATAACTTCTTTGAAGAGGAAGTTCAAGTACGTTTCAGACCATCATATTTCCCATTCACCGAACCTTCAGCGGAAGTTGATGTTATGGGTAAAAATGGTAAATGGTTAGAAGTATTAGGCTGCGGAATGGTGCATCCAAATGTATTGCGCAATGTAGGTATTGACCCTGAAGTCTACTCTGGATTTGCCTTTGGTATGGGGATGGAGCGCTTAACAATGCTACGCTACGGTGTTTCTGACCTACGTGCATTCTTCGAAAATGATCTTCGTTTCCTCAAACAGTTTAAATAAGGCGGGGTTATCTCATGAAATTCAGTGAACTATGGTTACGCGAATGGGTAAACCCGGCGATCAGTAGTGAAGCATTATCCGACCAAATCACGATGGCGGGTTTGGAAGTTGATGGTGTAGATGCAGTTGCTGGCCAATTTCACGGCGTTGTTGTTGGTGAAGTGGTTGAGTGTGGTCAACACCCAAATGCAGACAAACTGCGCGTTACAAAAGTTAACGTAGGCGGTGAGCGTTTATTAGATATCGTCTGTGGTGCACCAAACTGCCGTCAAGGCCTAAAAGTTGCTGTTGCAACGGTTGGTGCGGTATTACCGGGTGATTTTAAAATTAAAGCGGCAAAACTACGTGGCGAACCTTCTGAAGGTATGCTGTGTTCTTATTCTGAACTGGGTATTTCTGATGACCACAGCGGAATTATTGAATTGCCGCAGGATGCCACTATCGGTACCGATATTCGTGAATATCTAAAACTTGATGATAATGCGATTGAAATCAGCATTACACCAAACCGTGCAGATTGCTTAAGTATTCTTGGGGTTGCACGTGATGTCGCTGTTATTAATAAATTAGCGTTAAATGAACCAGTTATTAACGCCGTCTCTGCAACGACAAAAGACACATTCCCAATTCGAGTTGAAGCACCAAATGCTTGTCCACGTTTCTTAGGCCGTGTGATCAAAAATATTGATGTTTCTGCACCAACACCAATGTGGATGAAAGAAAAGCTACGTCGTGGTGGCGTCCGTTCTATCGATGCAGTAGTAGATATTACCAACTACGTCTTATTGGAATTGGGCCAACCTCAACACGCTTACGATCTTGACCGTTTAGATGGTGCTATTGTTGCTCGCATGGCAAAAGAAGGGGAGAAACTAGTTCTCCTTGATGGCAGTGAAGCAACGTTAAAATCAGACACATTAGTGATTGCTGATGAATCAAAAGCACTGGGGATTGCAGGTATTTTTGGCGGTGAACACTCAGGTGTTAATACGGAAACCAAAAATATTTTATTAGAGTGTGCATTCTTCGACCCATTATCGATCACAGGTCGTGCACGTAATTACGGTTTGCACACTGATGCATCTCACCGTTTTGAGCGTGGTGTTGACCCTCAATTACAGTTTAAAGCGATTGAACGTGCTACTGCGCTAATTGTTGAGATTTGTGGTGGTGAAGTCGGTGAAATTATTGATGTAACCAGTGAACAGCATTTACCAAAAGCCGCAAATATTAAACTGACACGCAATAAATTAGACCGTTTGATTGGTCACTTTATTGAAGATGAGTTAGTTACTGATATTTTGACGCGTTTAGGGTGCAAAGTCACGGTTTCTGCTAATACATGGGATGTTGTCGCCCCAAGTTGGCGCTTCGATATGCAAATCGAAGAAGACTTAGTGGAAGAAGTTGCTCGTGTATATGGTTATAACAGCATCCCTGATGTGCCATTACGTGCTGATTTGACCATGACTAACCACAAAGAAGCTAACTTACCTTTAAAACGTATTAAAGCAATGTTAGTTGACCGTGGTTACCAAGAAGCAATCACTTATAGTTTTGTTGACCCTAAAGTTCAAGCTTTACTGCACCCACAACAAGACGCGTTGCTTTTACCTAACCCTATTTCTGTTGATATGTCAGCGATGCGTTTATCGTTACTGACTGGTTTATTAGGAACGGTTGTCTATAATCAAAATCGTCAACAAAATAGAATTCGTTTATTTGAGACAGGTCTGCGCTTTATTCCTGATAATCAAGCAGAATATGGAATTCGCCAAGAACCTATGTTGGCAGGGGTCATTACAGGTAACAGATTTGAAGAACATTGGTCATTAGATAAACAAGTTGTTGACTTCTTTGACTTAAAAGGTGATCTTGAAGCTGTTTTTGAATTGACTGGGAAACTAAATCAAATTACATTTAAATCTGAGGCACATCCTGCATTGCATCCAGGTCAAAGTGCTGGGATTTATCTGGAAAATGAACACATTGGCTTTATTGGTGTAGTTCACCCAGAATTAGAACGCAAACTCGATTTAAATGGTCGTACGGTGGTGTTTGAGGTTCGTAGTGATGCGATAGCACAACGTGTCATCCCTGAAGCTAAGGCGATTTCGCGCTATCCATCGAACCGCCGTGACATCGCTGTTGTCGTGCCAGAAGATGTGGCTGCTGCTGAAGTTTTAGCAGAGTGTAAAAAAGTTGGCATAAATCATATAGTTGGCATAAACTTATTTGATGTGTACTGTGGTGAAGGAATAGCGGATGGCTATAAGAGCCTTGCTATCAGTCTTGTCTTCCAAGATACCCAGCGTACTATGGAAGAAGAAGAGATCACTGCTACCGTTGATCTGTGTATTGCTGCGTTAAAACAGCGATTCCAAGCCTCCTTGAGGGACTAAACCTATGGCGCTTACTAAAGCTGAAATGTCAGAAAATTTGTTTGAAAAACTGGGTGTTAGCAAACGTGATGCTAAAGACCTTGTCGAAACTTTCTTTGAAGAGGTTCGCCTTTCCTTAGAAAATGGTGAGCAAGTAAAATTATCTGGATTCGGTAACTTTGATTTACGTGATAAAAATCAACGTCCCGGACGTAACCCTAAAACTGGGGAAGATATTCCAATTACTGCCCGCCGTGTTGTTACCTTCCGCCCAGGCCAAAAATTAAAAAGCCGTGTAGAAAAAGCAACTCCGAAAGAGTAATTATATCGTTTGATATGAAAAAAGACCGCCTAGGCGGTCTTTGTTTTTACTAAAAGTGTAGAATTAGTATTTATTAGCCATATAAGTAGCAATAGCTTCAAAATAATGGGCAGACATATTTTCTCTTAAAATTATGTCTTCTGGTTTAGTGTTCTTTGAAAAGGTATTTGCAGGTATGAGTAGAGCTTTTGCTGCAATAGCGAGATTATGTGCAGACATTTTATTTTTGTCTGAGTTTTTTACTATCCCAGCAATTAGAGGGGCTAGTGTTTGAGCTAAGGGCGATTTCATTACTTCGCTGTGCTTTAATACCGAAACTTTCCATTGACTAGAATTTTCTGTGATCTCATCGAAAAGATAGCGAATTAGTTTTCTAGTATGTTCGTTACATCCACCTAAATCTTCTGCTTTTGAAACTTCTTGTTCGAATATCTGTGCTCTTTGTTGAGTGAAAGTGTTAAATTCTAACTTTTCAATTGAATCCAGTAACGCATTGTAATTTTCTGATTTTTCTGTGAATATTTCTCCTACTTTAACTTTCAACAGATTGAGGTAGTCTTCGTGATGTTGATTCATGAGCAAACTGATTCTATTTTCTTCTGAGGGAAAATTACTATTTACTTCAGAGCATAAAGATTTTAACGCCCCTGCTAAGCTACAAATATCTAAATCAGCTAAATTTGATTTATTAATATTATCTTTTATAAATTGCATGGCTGTTTCTTGACCTGGAATTCGAAAAATTCCTTCCGTTGATAGGGCGTTATTTTTTTCAATTAGAATTTTAACTAGTGTTTGTACACTAGGTAGTTTTGTTTCTAACAGAGAGACTTCATGTGGCGAGAGTGCGTTTCTGCTAACGGCATCAGAAATAATACTGTTTACTAATTTTTCTTGTTCTGTCAATGCTCTGAACTTTACATTTTCTACATTTATAGGTTCGAAATTGTGATTTGAGACGAAACCAAAGAAACTTTTGCAGCTATTTATTATTTTCTTTATGGACGCAAAAACCCCCTTTCTTTCGCTATATACAGTCTCTATTGGTTGGGCTGGTTGTAGGTTAAACGATTTAAGCCTAGGATGGAGATTTGTATTTGATTTAGTATTCATATAATTTCCTTTTAATGAGGTCGTTAAATTATGCAGGAGCATAAGATTATTGTTATCGCTTTGCTTACATAAAAAGCTATAATTTCCTGACTTAATGAAAAATAAGAAAAAATTCAATGGATCAGCAACTTGAAAATTTGCATCATCAACAGCGATGTTCCGACTTAAAGCTAATTACTCTATTGAGCGCTTTGCTGATTACTGCTGTGCTACTTTCTCTGTGTGCAGGTGAAGTGTGGTTACCACCAACACGATGGATGAGTGATGCAGGACACATGTTCGTGGGACAAATTCGTTTTCCCCGCACACTTGCGGTGATTGTTATTGGCGCAGCTCTTGCAGTCACAGGGGCTATCATGCAAGCCTTATTTGAAAACCCCTTGGCCGAGCCTGGCTTATTGGGGGTAAGTAACGGTGCAGGTGTTGCTGTGGTGCTGGCTGTATTATTGTCTTCAGGCGTGACGCACTATTGGCTATTAAGTATTAGCGCAATTATAGGAGCACTATTGTTTACCTCCATATTGCTCTATTTTGCTCGCCGTAAGAACTTGAGTAATTCAAGTTTATTGCTTGTTGGTGTTGCTCTAGGCGTGATTAGTGGTGCTTGTATGACATGGATGGTATATATGAGCAGCAACCTTGATTTACGACAGTTACTCTATTGGATGATGGGGAGTTTTAGTGGGGTTGATTGGCGACAATTTGGTCTTGTTATTGGTTGCTTGCCATTTTTAATTTGGGTGCTTTTCCAAGGAAATATACTGAATTACCTTTCATTAGGTACAGTACAAGCTTATCAATTAGGTATATCAATCCATAAATGGCGCGTTATATTGATTATTATTAGTGGTGTATTAATTGGCCTCAGCGTTGCTATTGCGGGGGCGATTAGCTTTATTGGCTTAGTTATTCCTCATATATTGAGATTAAGTGGTTTAACAGATAACCGCGTATTATTGGTTGGTTCTGCAGTGGCAGGGGCATTAGGGTTATTAACAGCAGATATTCTGTCTCGGTTATTAATCGCCAATGCGGAAGTTCCCATTGGTGTTATTACGGCAACCTTAGGGGCACCGATATTTATTTTCTTGTTAATCCGTCACCAACAATGGCGGTAAAAATGATGGAAAATAAATTAATTATTGATATTAAAAATATTACCATCGATACACGCTTGGTCAATGTTTCAGCTCAAGTGCTAGCTGGTGAACAAATTCATATATTGGGTGCCAATGGGGCCGGGAAAAGTACATTATTAGCTGCGATAAGCGGTTATTTGCCTGTAGGTGGCGATATTTTAATTGGTGGGCGAAGTATACGGCAATATCATATTGCTCAATTGAGCCAACAACGTGCTTATCTTTCACAATTAGTTAGTTACATTCCAATACTCAAAGTTTTTCAATATGTTGGCCTGTTTTCACCTAACACAGTGTTTTCTGCTGGTGTTTTTGAGCGTTTATGTAGCGATTTTCAACTAACATCATTATTAAGTAAACCTATTAACCAACTCTCGGGTGGTGAATGGCAAAGAGTCCGAATTGTAGCAGCATTTTTGCAGGTCTGGGATAAACAGCAATGCGAGGGGAAATTTATATTATTGGATGAGCCGACCAATAATTTAGATATTATTCAGCAAGCAATGCTTGATAAATGGATTAAATATTTTTGTGATTGCTTAGGAACCGTTATAATGAGTGGTCATGACCTTAGCCATTCGTATAAAAATGCATCTTGTATTTGGATGATAAAACAAGGACAGTTAGTCGCAGTAGGGAAACCAGAATGTATAATGACAGAAAAAAATTTATCTGACATATTTATGTCTGAAATTAAGTTAAGCCACAGTGCATCTCACCGGGTGTGGCAGATTATAAATTTAGCGGATTAAGCAATAAGGTGTTTTTATCACTTATTTTTGCATGATAATCCCGCAATGTTTGCAGGTGTTGAGGTTCGGTTAAAGTATAATTAACTAGAATATTCTATTCACAATGAAAACTAGGCTATAAACAATATGAGCAATTTCTTACCATTTTCAAAACCAGCAATTGGTGATGAAGAGGTCAAGGCAGTAGAAAACGTTCTGCGTTCAGGCTGGATAACAACAGGCCCACAGAATCATCAGTTAGAAGACGATTTTTGTAAGCGCTATGGCTGCAAACATGCAATTGCATTGTCATCAGCCACGGCGGGTATGCATGTTGTATTAATGGCATTGGGCATTGGTCCTGGTGATGAAGTTATTACACCTTCTCAAACTTGGGTGTCAACAATCAATATGATTGAGCTACTCGGGGCAACACCGGTCATGATTGATGTAGATCGTGACACATTAATGATCCAACCCGATGCCGTAGAAAAAGCGTTAACAGAAAAAACAAAGGCCATTATCCCAGTTCATTATGCGGGGGCTCCTTGTGATCTTGATGCATTGCGTTTGATTGCTCAAAAAGCCGGTGTAGCTTTAATCGAAGATGCAGCACATGCCGTGGGTACTCGTTATAAAGATGAGTGGATTGGCGAAAAGGGAACGTCTATTTTCTCTTTTCATGCCATCAAAAATGTCACCTGTGCGGAAGGGGGATTAGTCGCAACAGATGATGACAAGCTCGCTCAGCGTGTACGTACGCTTAAGTTTCACGGTCTAGGCGTTGATGCGTTTGATAGACAAATGCAAGGCCGTAAGCCGCAAGCAGAGGTTGTTGAACCTGGTTTTAAATATAATTTGTCTGATATCCATGCTGCAATAGCGGTTGTGCAATTATCTCGTGTCGAGCAGTTAAACCAGCGTCGTGCTGAACTGACGGCGCGTTATCGTGAATTGCTAAAAAAATCCCCATTACAGATGCTTACCGTACCTGATTACCCACATTTACATGCTAATCATTTATTCATGGTGCGTGTTGATAAAAAACAATGCGGTATTGACCGTGATACTTTCATGGAAAAATTGAAAGAGCACGATATTGGTACAGGGCTACATTTTCGTGCTGCCCACACACAAAAATATTATCGTGAAAAATATCCTGAATTAACCTTACCTGAATCAACATGGAATAGTGCGACATTATGTTCGCTACCATTATTCCCTGATATGACAGATGCAGATGTTGAGCGGGTTGTCAAAGCTGTAGAAGCAGTTCTTTTGGAGTCAAAATAGTGTCACACGCAGATGAATTTGATGAGATAAAAAAAGTCTCAGTGGTAATCCCTGTCTATAATGAAGAGCAGAGCTTACCGCAATTACTAGAACGTACTATCAAGTCATGTAAACAATTAACTCAATCTTATGAATTAATTTTAGTTGATGATGGTAGTAGCGATCGTTCAGCGCAAATGCTTACAGAAGCAGCGGAAAATCCAGAAAACCACGTTATTGCAATTATTTTAAACCGTAATTATGGGCAGCATTCTGCTATTATGGCCGGTTTTAACCAAGCGGATGGCGATTTAGTCATTACTTTGGATGCGGATTTGCAAAATCCGCCAGAGGAAATCCCTCGTTTAGTGCAAACAGCGATGCAAGGTTATGATGTAGTTGGTACACGCCGTGCGAATCGCCAAGATTCTTGGTTTCGCAAAACAGCGTCTAAAATGATTAATGCGATGATCACCAAAGCAACAGGCCGCTCTATGGGTGACTATGGCTGTATGTTACGTGCGTATCGCCGTCATATTATTCAAGCTATGTTGCAATGTCATGAAAGAAGTACATTTATTCCTATTTTAGCAAATACATTTGCACGTAGAACCATTGAAATTGATGTAGCGCATGCAGAACGCGAGTTTGGTGATTCTAAATACAGCTTTATGAAGCTGATTAATTTAATGTATGACTTATTAACATGCCTGACTACGGCACCACTGCGTTTATTGAGTGTTGTCGGTAGTATTATCGCCGCTGGCGGTTTTTTATTAGCGGTATTGTTAATTGCATTGCGTTTAATTTTTGGCGCAGAGTGGGCCGCAGATGGCGTATTCACGCTGTTTGCAGTACTCTTTATGTTTATTGGTGCACAGTTTGTTGCCATGGGTTTATTGGGCGAATACATTGGTAGGATCTACAATGATGTGCGCGCGAGACCCCGTTATTTTATTCAAAAAGTCGTTGGAGCAGATGCGAAATCCGACAAAAATCAGGAAGAAGACTAATGAAAGCTATTGTTTTTGCCTATCATGATATTGGCTGCGTAGGGCTAAAAGCGCTTGAAAAAGCAGGTTTTGATATCCAAGCAGTGTTTACCCACACTGATGACCCAAATGAAAACCACTTTTACTCCTCTGTTGCGCGTTTAAGTGCTGACATGGAGCTTCCTGTTTTTGCGCCTGAAAACGTTAATCACCCATTGTGGATTGAACGTATTCGCGAAATGAAACCTGATGTGATTTTCTCCTTCTACTATCGTGATATGTTGAGTGAAGAGCTGTTAGCTATCGCGCCTAAAGGTGCGTTTAATCTACATGGTTCATTACTCCCTAAATATCGCGGTCGTGCGCCTATTAATTGGGCATTATTAAAAGGCGAAAGCGAAACAGGTGTAACCTTACATAAAATGGTAGCTAAAGCCGACGCTGGCGATATCATTGCTCAAGAAAAAGTGGTTATTACCGATACAGACACTAGCCTAACTTTACATGCAAAAGTCCGTGAAGCGGCGGAAGTTTTGCTGGATAAAACACTGCCATTAATCGAAGCTGGTAGCTACAAAGCCGTTGCACAAGACGAAAGTCAAGCAACGTACTTTGGTCGCCGTACCGCTGAAGATGGTTTGATTAATTGGAACGACAGTGCAAAAGACGTTAATTGCTTGATTCGTGCAGTGACTGAACCTTACCCAGGTGCGTTTACCTATTTAGGTGCACGCAAAATGGTTATTTGGCGCGCACGCGTTTTAGATGATAACCAAGGTAAACCAGCAGGTACGGTACTTTCGAGTGACCCACTGCGTATCGCTTGTGGTCAAGGTGCTATCGAAGTGATTAGCGGCCAAAGTGAGACGGGTTTATATATGCAAGGTAGCCGCCTTGCTAACGAAATGGGTATCGTGACAGATGTTCGTGTTGGTGCAAAACCAACGGCACAAGTAAAACGTCGTACACGTGTTCTGATCCTTGGTGTTAACGGCTTTATCGGTAACCACTTGACTGAGCGCCTGTTAAAAGACGGTAATTACGATATCTATGGTATGGATATCGGTTCTTCCGCAATTGAACGTTTTATTGGTAACCCACGTTTCCACTTTATTGAAGGTGACGTTAGCATCCATACAGAATGGATTGAATATCACATCAAAAAATGTGACGTTATTCTGCCTTTGGTTGCGATCGCGACGCCAATCGAATATACCCGTAACCCACTGCGTGTTTTCGAGTTAGACTTCGAAGAAAACTTAAAAGTTGTACGTTACTGTGTGAAATACAACAAACGCATCATTTTCCCATCAACTTCTGAAGTTTATGGTATGTGTGATGATAAAGAGTTTGATGAAGATGAATCACGCCTGATCGTAGGACCAATCAATAAACAACGTTGGATTTACTCAGTATCTAAACAATTACTTGACCGAGTGATTTGGGCATACGGTGCAAAAGAAGGTCTGAAGTTCACCTTATTCCGTCCATTTAACTGGATGGGACCACGTTTAGATAGCTTGAACTCTGCGCGTATTGGTAGTTCTCGTGCAATTACACAGTTGATCTTGAACTTGGTTGAAGGTTCTCCGATTAAACTGGTTGATGGTGGTGCACAAAAACGCTGTTTTACAGATATTAAAGACGGTATTGAAGCACTGTTCCGTATTATCGAAAATAAAGATGGTAAGTGTGACGGCCAAATCATCAATATCGGTAACCCAACGAATGAAGCCAGTATTCGTGAATTAGCGGAAATGTTGCTGGAAAGCTTCGAAAAACACCCACAACGTGGAAAATTCCCTCCATTTGCAGGTTTCCGTGAAATCGAAAGCAGCAGCTATTATGGCCAAGGGTATCAAGACGTTGAACACCGTAAACCAAGTGTTGAAAACGCACGTCGTTTACTGGACTGGGTTCCAACTATCGATATGAAAGATACCATTGAAGAAACATTAGATTTCTTCTTACAAGGTGCTGTTGAAGAGTTAGGTAATAAAGACTAATGAAAAAAGTTGGCTTGAGAATTGATGTGGATACCTACCAAGGTACATTAAAAGGGGTTCCACAGTTACTCAAAGTGCTCAAAGAGCATAATATTCAGGCCAGCTTTTTCTTCAGCGTAGGACCCGATAACATGGGGCGCCATTTATGGCGCCTTTTGCGTCCTAAATTTCTGTGGAAAATGCTTAGGTCTAATGCAGCATCCCTTTATGGGTTAGATATCTTATTAGCGGGCACAGCATGGCCGGGTAAAAAAATTGCTAAGGATTTAGGTTACTTGATGAAACAAACCTTGGATGCTGGCCATGAAGTTGGCTTACATGCATGGGATCATCAAGGCTGGCAGGCTAAGGTTGCGAAATGGAGCAAACCGCAACTGACTGAGCAGGTTAAGCTAGGTGTTGATGCATTGGAGCAAGCTATTGGGCATCGTGTGACTTGTTCAGCCGTAGCTGGTTGGCGAGGCGATGAGCGCGTATTGGAAGTTAAACAAACGTTTAACTTTGACTACAACAGTGATTGCCGTGGTAAATATCCATTTAGGCCAATTTTAGCGGATGGCTCATTAGGGACAGTTCAAATTCCTGTAACACTGCCGACTTACGATGAAGTTGTGGGAACAGTCGTGAGTGATGAGGCATTTAATGATTTTATTCTTCAAGCAATTAAAGAAGATCAAGGCATTCCAGTTTATACTATTCACACTGAAGTGGAAGGGATGTCTAAATCGGAACAATTTTCACAATTATTGGAACGAATTACACAAGAAGATATCCAATTCTGTACATTGAGTGAATTACTGCCAGACGATTTGAATTCATTGCCAAAAGGGCGTGTGGTGAGGGCACCATTCCCTGGGCGTGAAGGCTGGCTAGGCTGCCAAGAAGAGGAATAAGCAACCTATGTTGAATAACCGAGCGAGCAAAGTAGGAGCCTCTCTGCTGGCTCTTTTTTTTATCTTAACCTATTTATTGCCGTTGGATAGCCGTTTACTTTGGCAACCAGATGAAACACGATATGCGGAAATTAGCCGTGAAATGTTACAGCGTGGGGATTGGATTGTTCCTTACATGCTGGATGTACGTTATTTCGAAAAACCAGTAGCAGGTTACTGGATAAACAATATTAGCCAAATGATTTTTGGTGAAACTAATTTTGCTGTTCGCTTTGGTTCGGTTTTTTGTATTTTCCTCAGTGCATTACTTGTCTACCGTATGGCAAAAATGATGTGGCGTAATAACCACGTTGCTTATGTTGCTAGCCTCATTTATATCTCAATGTTCTTGGTATTCTCCATCGGAACTTACAGTGTACTCGACCCAATGTTGTCTTTATGGATAGCGGCAAGCATGTTCTGTTGCTTGTGGGCAATGAAATCGAGAGAAGTAAAATCTAAACTAGCGGCATGGCTTTGTCTTGGGCTGGCTTGTGGCATGGCATTTATGACTAAAGGCTTTTTAGCCCTTGCGATCCCCGTGATAGTCATGCTTCCTGTCACAATCTATCAAAAGCGGTTCCTTGAGTTACTAAAGTACGGGCCGCTTGCAATAATTTCGGCGGTTATTATCAGTTTGCCATGGGCTTTGGCGGTTGCAAAACAAGAACCAGACTATTGGCACTATTTCTTTTGGATTGAGCACATTAAGCGTTTCACAGCAGATGATGCGCAGCATATTGCACCGTTTTGGTATTATATTCCAATTATCATTCTTGGCGCTATTCCATGGGCAGGGCTGTTGCCAGGTGCGATAATGAAAGGCTGGAAAGAACGTAAATCTAGCCCCGATATGTTTTTCTTACTGTGCTGGTTTGTTGTTCCTGTTATCTTTTTCAGTATTTCCCGCGGTAAGTTACCAACGTATATGTTACCGTTTATGGCGCCATTGGCATTGCTTATGGCGAAGTATGGGGTTGATTGCGTTCGTAATGGTAAAATGAAAGCATTGAAAGCCAATGGGATCATTAATGTTGTATTAGGGATCGCTGCGGTTATAGCGGTAATTGTCGTGAGCACGGTGATCAAAAAACCGTTATACGAACCTGATGAATGGTCAAAAATGGTGTTAGGTGTCGTTGCATTTTCTATTTGGGCGATTATCGGTTACCTATGTACGGTATTAAATGCTAAATATTGGTTATGGGCAGCCTCGTGCTCTTTGGCCGTGAGTTTGTGTATTGGTAGTGCTCTGCCGAACAACACCATCGATTCTAAATTACCTCAAAACTTTATTCATCAAAATCATGATTTACTGATGAATAGCAAATATTTGATGGCAAGTAATGTTGGGGTCGCAGCAGGCCTTGCGTGGGAAACACAAAATTCCAATATCTATTTATACAATAGTAGTGGAGAGCTAAGTTACGGTTTGGAATACCCAGATAGCCAACATCGCTTAGTTAAACCGGATCAATTTGCACAGTGGCTAGAAAAAGCACGCAAAGAAGGGCAGGTAACTGTTGTCTTTTTATTAGGCCGTAAAGAAGGGTTACCGGATATTCCTAAGCCAGATGAAGTCATTAAAAATTCACGTATGGCGATTGTGGTTTACCATCAACAATGATTGCACAACTACTGCTGTTATTGCTGGTTAGCGTTTTGACCTGCGTTGGGCAAGTGGCTCAAAAGCAAGCCGTCGTCAATTGGCAGAGTAATAAAACCAATAAAACAGCATCAGCCTTTCGGTGGCTGGTGCTGGCGGTTTTTATGCTAGGCCTTGGCATGTTGTTTTGGTTGAAATTATTGGAAACCATGCCGCTGAGTATCGCTTATCCAATGTTAAGTATTAATTTTGTATTAATTACTTTAATTGGCCAGTTTGTTTATAAAGAGCAAACTGGGCTTAACCACTGGTTAGGGTTTGCTGCCATTATGTTTGGTATTTTGCTAATGAGTATCGGCGTATGAACAAGGGTTATTTGTGGGTGATTAGCAGTGCTTTATTAGTCACAGTCGCTCAACTGAGCTTAAAAGCCGGGGTAGTTGAACTACCCTCATTCACACTTGGCTGGCATTGGCTACAATTAGAGTGGTTACTCGCAAATATTACTAGCTTAGGAATTATTTTTTTAGGGTTAGTTTGTTATGCGTTATCGATGTTATGTTGGCTATTAGCTTTAAAACACATAGCATTGAATAAAGCTTATCCGCTTATTAGCTTAAGCTATGTTTTCGTTTATTTATTAGCAGTTTTCTTACCTTGGTTTAATGAACCTGCGACAGGACTAAAGGCCATTGGAATTGGCTTTATTTTATTAGGGGTATGGCTAATTAGCCGGCCCAATAAATCACCAAGTGATAGAACGGAATAATTTCTTAGTTGCTTATATTATAGTCTTCACGCACTATAATATAAGCAAGTTATCGCAATAAGATAGATAAATAAGGTGCTTTATGGTTATCAAAATACAACACCTACCACTATTATTGTGTTTAGTTTTAATTGGTTGTTCATCGACATCCGTTAAAAGAACGCCGCCGCCATTAAAAACACAATTATCAGACCCAATCATGACGATAGCGCAATTAAAAGACCAGCTAGAGCAGTGGTATGGTACGCCTTATCATTATGGTGGAATGAATCAAAATGGTGTGGATTGTTCCGGTTTTGTCTATCGCACATTTAACGACCGTTTTGCCATTCAGTTACCTCGAACAACAGTAGATCAAACTCAATTAGGCACACGGATTGATAAATCTGATTTGATGCCAGGGGATTTGGTGTTCTTTAAAACAGGTTCAGGGGAGAATGGATTGCATGTGGGGATTTACGATACCGATAATACATTCATTCACGCATCAACGAGTAAAGGGGTAATTCGTTCATCAATGGATAACGTTTATTGGCGAAAAGTGTTTTGGCAAGCAAGACGTATCTAAATTCACTATTTTATTCAGTGATTATGCTATCTTAAGGGCAAGTTTTGTTTTAAGGATAGCTCAATGTCAACAGTACGTTTACTCATCTCAGAATCCTACGACCCTTGGTTTAACCTTGCGGTTGAAGAAACTATTTTCCGACAAATGCCAACCGACCAACGTGTTATGTTTCTTTGGAGAAATGCGGATACCGTGGTCATAGGGCGCGCTCAGAATCCGTGGAAAGAATGTAATACACGGCGGATGGAAGAAGATAATGTTCGTTTAGCTCGGCGCAGTAGTGGTGGTGGTGCTGTCTTTCATGATCTAGGTAACACTTGTTTCACATTTATGGCGGGAAAGCCAGAATATGATAAAACAGTTTCTACACAAATCATTGTTGATGGATTAGCACAGGTCGGTATTAACGCACAAATTTCAGGTCGCAATGATTTGGTTTTAGATACAGAAAGTGGTCCGCGAAAAATATCCGGTTCTGCATACCGAGAAACGAAAGATAGAGGTTTTCACCATGGAACCTTGCTGATTAATGCAGATTTAAGTCGTTTAGCTAATTACCTGAATCCAGATCCTAAAAAATTACAGGCAAAAGGGATTACGTCAGTGCGTTCTCGTGTGGCTAACTTGTCTGAGCTTGTTCCTAATATTTCTCATGAAATTGTTTGTGAGGGAATAATTAAAAGCTTTTTTAATTACTTCGGTGAAACGGTCGAAGCAGAGTATATTTCCCCTGAAAGATTACCTGATTTGCCAAATTTTCCAGAAACTTTTGCTAAGCAAAGTAGTTGGGAATGGAATTTTGGGCAAGCACCAGCGTTTACTCACTATTCAGATACACGTTTTTCTTGGGGAGGAATTGAGTTTCATTTTGATATCGAAAAAGGCGTGATAAATCGCTGTCAGTTTTTTACAGATAGCTTAGACCCATCTCCTTTGGAGTGGTTAAGTGAGCAATTGACGGGTAAAACATATCAGACAGAAACAATACGCTCTTTAGGTAAACAAATGGCCGTAAAATGGCCTCAATTGCAGGAGCAGTTAGCTGATTTGGAAAACTGGTTAGTTCATGAATTAAGTTAAAAAAAGAGCCGACATAGTCGGCTCAGACATAGACTTCAAAATTGCAAATAACTAATAGGAAGGGATGTTCTAAAATAATCAGTTATGACAGCTACAAGTCATAAAGCTTTTGCATTCAGGTAATTCACCTGATTGGCGAAATTTTGCAGGCGTTGTATCAAAGTGCTTTTTAAAGATGCGGGTAAATGTCGCCTGTGAACTAAAGCCATATTGCAATGCGATATCAAGAATAGGTAAGTTGCCTTCACGTAATGATTTAGCTGCTTCTAATAAACGACGTTTACGGACGTATTCACCAAGCGTGCAGCCTTTCATTTCTTTGAAAACACGCTGTAAATGCCATTTTGAATAGCCGCTTTTATCGGCAATTGTGTCGATTTTGATGCCTTCATTGCGCTGCAACTGACTTTCAAGCCATTTAACAATATCGTTGACTACACTTTCTGACATATTTACCTCCTACTCAAGTAGGCTATTGTTCATTAATAACTAATAATAACTCACGAAATTAGGGTCTATTCTTCCTGTTTTTCCGATATATCGATAGGCTAAACGTGCGGTTTTTTAATGATAATAACTATCAGTACAATAGATGTTGAAAAAATTAACATTTTAAACATTCAATATTGTATGTTTAAAATTCTTTTAATTCAAGTATCTATGTTGCCATGTCATTTTTTTAGGTAAGAAAAAGAGAAAATTTTCATTATATTCAAAAAAATTGTTCAAGCTATTCGAAATTATTAACCAAGTAAATAATTGAAATATTATTGCTTCATTTATAATCGTATTTCTATAACAATAAACAGGAAATTCCGAGGTAATTGTTATGATTGAAAGTGCTTGTAACTACAGTTTTCGTAGTATGAATAACTAATATATGCGGTAAGTTAAATACTTTATGCGAGAGATGGATGATTATTCTATTTCTATATCAAAAAGTGGCGTGAATTAATGAGGTAAAGGGTCTATGGCAATTTTCATGTCTAATTCAAACCACAATTTCTGATTGAAAAGTATTTAGAAAATTACCATGACAGATTATCTACTTTCTTATTATTCTTTTATTATATGCGAGATATCGAAAGAATTTGCTTGCTCCATTCTATTTGTTCGGGAGTGCCTTCAATACGCTGGCCATACATTTGAATAATTTGGTTACCTTGGGTATCAAAGACCTCAAGACTTGTCACAAAGCCATCTTTAGTTGGCTTACGTGTGACCCAGCACTCAGAAATGCCATTTTCAATGATATGAAGTTTAAAGTTTGTACTTGAAACATTTAACCAATCAGTTTGAGAACTTTCAACAGAGAGTGATGATAGTTCATTTATTTTTCCTGTAAATATTTGCACACACCCACGGTTTCCTACAAAGAGCATAACTTCATTTTTTGCATGGTATGCAAGAGAGAGTAATTCAGATAAAGCCGTAGTAGGGACTTGCCATGCTAATTCTTGGCTAACGACACGAAAAACTTGCTGACGACTTAAATTGTGTTTCTTTAATATACCAAAAAACTGATGAACATTGGTCATCTCACGCCATTGTTGCTCTAATTGAGAGGCGAGTTCTTCGCTAATTTTCTGTTCTGAAAATGGCGAAATTGTTTTAGGTTCGATAGGCGGATTCTCTAATGTGCTGTAGCGCTCTATCATGGCTTGCCAAGCAGCTATATCAGAGTTGTCGGTGGAAAAGATCTTGTGTAACGAATCACCATATTTATCGAAAAATTGAATACTGTGGCGAGTTCCCTCTGGCATTTTTTCAGTGAGTGCAAAAACTGAGCTCCACTGCGCAAAGAACATGCGTAAGTCTAATGCTTTAGGGTTTAGAAATAGCCCACCGTGGTTACTAAATTTTGGGTTATTGTATGCACCCGTTTGAATACTAACAGCGTACTGATTACGAGTGATCCCTATAGCTTTGCCTATTGTGGTTAAATCTTGCAAGATATCAATAGGTTTACTGACCAATCGTTGAACATTATCTTTACCGACACGACAATGAATTAGTTGGGCCTCCGATACGCCAAGTAAGGCCGCTATTTCTTGGGAGTGCTTATCAGAGTGCGTTTTCTTAGCTTGCAGGTAATCATTATAGAGGTTTGAATTCACAAATTTTTCCTTAATAAAATTAAAAGACATAGTGAAAAGTTATCAACTGATTTATTTTTTATACTGCTGATAAATTTAATAAAATCAGTTGATAACATAGTTTTTTACTACTTAACTACCAGTTGTAATTCATGTTGAGATAAAAGTTCCGACCTTCTTGGGGTACGCCAGTGGAAGATAGATATGGCTTATCAAATGCATTTTTCATTGTGAGAGTCGAACTTAACCCTTTTATGAATTGATCTGCTTGGTAATTCACATAGAAATCATGAATGCTATAGCCCGCATATTGAATGACTTCTTTATGATAGCGGTCTAAGCCTTTATCAGATCTGTGATGCCACTTTTTATATTTATCGTTACCTTGAAGTTGCGTTCTTGCAGAGAATTCCCCTATCCAACCTAGAGTAAAGCCAGTACTAGCAACCGGTACATTGAATCGAGCCGTTAGTGTTTCAGGGCGTATAGACGAAAGAGAATAATGTGAGCCGTCTTCTCTACCTGTGGTTTTATTGTGATTGATATTTAATTCAAACCACCGTGTTCTGTAGCTTATAAAGCTATCAATGCCATAAATGGATGCGCTGGGGATATTGATATAATAAAGCTCATCTGGGAACCATTGGCCATACCTTGGCGTATAAAGACCTTCAAGGGCAATATGGTTTTTAGCTTTGGTCTTAAAGTAGGTTGAACCGAATTGAAGGTCGCTATTATCAATAAATACCCCATCAAAACTGATTTTTATACCTGTTTCGAGGGTTCTATTCGTTTCTGGACGTAAATCAGGCGATGGACGAAAGTTCGAGGGAGTGCCAAAAAAGGGTATAGTGAAATGGTTTGAATTGTTATAAAGCTCGGACATACGTGGAGTACGGTATGCTTCAGCGTATGATGAGTAAAGATTGAGCCAATGGGTTGGAGTAATACTAACAGCCATACGGGATGACAAGTTGATATGTTTATTTTCAGGGAAATTATTCCTCGATGCACGGTATTGTGTAAAGCGCGTTCCAATTGATAAAGTTAACGGTAATTGATGCAATGTCATGTCATTGACTAACCAGCCAGACAGGTTATCAAGTTCTGCTGGTGGATAACTTATTGCATACTGATTTGACGTTTGCTTTTGCTGATAATATTCGAAACCACTTTGAATATGATGATTTACCCAGTTATACATAGGTAAAGTGAAGCTATTAGTAAATTTAGTCCCATAGGTATATTGATTTCGCGTTTCAGAGCCATACTCTTTTGGTTTGCTCTTGACCTTAACTGTATCAGTTTGATCTAAATATAAATCTGTATAATAAATATCCCACTGGGCTTGCCAATTTACCTCATTTTTGGGTGTAAAAAATTGGCTAATGGCAACATCTCGCTGATGGCTTTGTCTTTCATGCGGTGTATTTGGATATCTATTTTTTTCTGAAGGTTTAGCGGGTTGTTTTACCCCTAAACTGTTGTTGCGGTATTCTTTTAATTGTAACGTCAAGTTATATGAAGGGTGGGCAAGCCAGCTGCTTTTGAGCATCCAGTTGCTTAGCTGTTCAGTATTATCAACCTCTTCAAACTCGGGTGAGCCGAGTAGGTGCTTTTTACGTTGACTATAGGTAAACAGAGTATCCGTTGATTCAGTTCTGCCTAATAGCGTTGCACCTGCATAGTAACCGTGATCATTACGGTTAATACCGCTAAAGACCTGACCACCGATTTTTTGCCCTGGTTTTAATATGTCAGCTGCATTTATTGTTTTGAATGATACGACTCCGGCTAGCGCGCCGCCGCCATGATGTACAGATGATGCGCCTTTATGGACGTAGACTTTTTTTACTAAGGTGGGGTCAATAAATGTAGCTTCATATAAGCCGGAATAAAAGTCTTGGGTGATATTATCAACGGTGACTTTAACACCTCGTGAATCATAACCCCGCATTTGAATGCCCTGGCCATAAGTGCTATTAGAACCAGAAACAAATACTCCAGCTTGGCCTTTTAGTAAATCTAAGGCGGATGTCGCAGATTGATATTCAGGCGCTTTTGCATCAATTACATCGACTTGTTCTGCTACAGCGATATTTTCTAAACTAAGAGGTGAGGTCGAAACGTGAATAATGTCGCGGGTATTCGCTTTTGGAGTCGATAAGTTTTCACCTAAAGCGGTGTTGCTAAACCCGGTCATTACAACGGTGGCAGCAATAGCTGAGAGTGATATTTTATGATCTTGATGGATTGATGCAGGCATCGATTTAAACAGCATAGGAAATCCTTTCCTTTGGTTTCAGAATTTGCTGGCTGCCTGGATAAATAATCTGGGTGGCATGCAATAAATATTTATGTAACTCATTTATTTATTAGAACTATTTAGCCCTGTAATGTCGTAGCGAATAATGGGCTAGGCTACAGAAGTTCTAACGGATAAATTAGTTTGTAGTGAGAATTATTATCGTTGGCGCGAGGTGGGTCAAGGATTTTTTGGATTAAAATTCTGTATTTATTTTATTAATTAGATTATTATATTATTTAATTATGCATTAAATGATAATTATTTTTTTTGTAAATATAAAAGCCCTTTAGTTTCTATGTTCACTAAAGGGCTCATAATAAAAAAATTGGAATGATTTGGCTTATTTAAAGCGTGACTCAACAGCTTGAGCAAGAATTTCAATAAGTTGTTCGGTATCTTCCCAGCCAAGACATGGGTCGGTAATAGATTGGCCATAAACTAACGGTTGGTCAGAAACCACTTTTTGTGTGCCTTCAACTAAGAAGCTTTCTGCCATCACTCCACTGATAGCGGTCGAGCCATCTTTTATTTGCTCCGCAATATCTCGTGCAACTTCGAGTTGGCGACGATGAATTTTTTGGCAATTACCATGGCTGAAATCGACCACTAAATGCTCTGGTAATTCAAATTTACGTAGTTTATCGCAAGCTGCGGCTAAGTCACCAGCCGTGTAATTTGGCTGTTTACCGCCACGCATAATGATATGGCCATGCGGGTTACCACTGGTTTGGTAAATGGTCATTTGGCCGTTCTTATCCGGCGATAAAAACATATGCTGCGCCTTTGCAGCTCTTATCGCATCAATAGCAATATTAATATTGCCGTCGGTGCCATTTTTGAAACCTACCGGACAGGACAATGCGGATGCCATTTCACGGTGAATTTGGCTTTCTGTTGTGCGAGCGCCAATTGCTCCCCAACTAATGAGATCGGCAATATATTGGCCCGTGACCATATCAAGGAATTCGGTTGCCGTGGCTAACCCTAACTGGTTAACTTCAATCAATAATTTACGAGCTAACCGGATACCAGTGTTGACTTGGCAAGAATTATCGAGGTTAGGGTCAGAAATTAACCCTTTCCAACCAACGACAGTACGTGGTTTTTCAAAGTAAGTTCGCATGACAATTTCTAAACGGTCTTGATGACGCTCTCTTAACACATTTAGTTTTTTAGCGTATTCAATAGCGGCATCAATGTCATGAATGGAACAAGGGCCGACAATGACCAGTAAACGTGGGTCTTGGCCGGATAATATTTGTTCTATGCGTTTTCGTGACGCTGTCACGTTTTCAGCGACTTTTTGGGAAATAGGAAACTCATCAGCAAGAGTTTGTGGGGTAATTAAACTGTCCACTCTCGCAGTACGTAATTCATCAGTTTTGTGCATTTTCTTTCTCAAAGAACTTTAATAGGCATATGCCCTATAAGTGATTAAGATCACAATAAACGAATATGGCTTAATTTCAACCTCCAACTTAGCAGGAATGAATATTTTTTTTATTTGTATTCATTAAAAGATTCGTCTTTGTAAGCCCATGGTATCAATCACTTTTGCTGAAATTTCTTCAACAGAATAGTTAGTTGTATTTAAGTAGTTGATTTTATTTTGTCTAAATAAAGCTTCCACTTCAGCTATCTCAATACGGCATTGCCTTATGGATGCATAACGGCTATTTTCACGGCGCTCTTCGCGGATAGCTGCTAGCCGTTCAGGGCTAATAGTTAAACCAAACAATTTATGTGTATATGGGCGTAATGCTGCAGGTAATTGTAAATTATCCATATCATCAGCCGTAAATGGGTAATTTGCCGCTTGGATACCAAATTGCATCGCTAAGTAGAGGCTTGTTGGCGTTTTGCCACAACGTGAAACACCAATTAGTATCACTTGAGCTTGGTCTAAATTTCGTAAAGAAATCCCATCGTCGTGAGCCAGTGTGTATTCAATAGCAGCTATACGTGCATCATATTGATTCATATTTTGCATGGATAGGCCATGGGTTCGGTTGAGTTTTGGCTCAGGTTCTAGGCCGACTTCCTTCTGAATTGGGGCGACTAGACTTTGGACGATATCTTGGCAAAAACCTGCACTCTGGATAATGATTTGCTTAACTTCAGGGGAGATAATCGAATAGAACACTAAAGGACGCAACTGGGTTTCTTCGAAGATAATATCTATTTTTTGCTTAATTTCATGTGCACGAGCTTCGCTTGTTACAAACGGCAGAGTATAAGAAATAAATGACAGAGGAAATTGAGAAAGTACGGCGTGTCCCAAAGTTTCAGCGGTTATCGCTGTTCCATCAGAAATAAAAAAAACAGTACGTTGAACTTGGCTTACCATATTATTCATTGCTCCTAATTCGCTCATCATTATTCGTCTCTATTGTATTTATCACTGGATATTGGGAAATATTATCTTTGTTTAAAGTTTAAAAATTAGTTTATAGGGGAAACTATAGCCATTTTTTGAACGATTTTTAGAACAAAAAAGTTTTCTTCAGTGATGGAACGATTCACCAGTCCATCTTCTCTTAGCGTCTGTGCTAGTCTATTTCACGAGGCGAAATTTCGCCAACGAGATTTTTTACGATTTGTACTCTGTCACTAAATTGCTATAAAAGGATCGCTTTCAATGTCCACAAATGGCCTCACTCCGTGTAATGTACTTTGGTATAACCAATTAGGGATGAATGATGTTGACCGTGTCGGGGGCAAAAATGCTTCTCTCGGTGAAATGATCACTAACTTATCTGATCTGGGAGTATCCGTACCTAACGGTTTCGCGACAACCGCACAGGCGTTTAATGATTTTCTGGAGCAGAGCGGTGTAAATCAACGCATTTATAACCTGCTAGATGAAACGGATATTGATGATGTGAACCAACTGGCTGTAGCAGGTGCTCAGATCCGTCAATGGGTGATTGATACACCATTGACGAAGGAGTTGGAACAAGATATTCGTGATGCTTTCGCACAACTGTCAGAAGGTGAAGCGGAAGCTTCATTTGCTGTCCGCTCATCGGCAACTGCTGAGGACATGCCTGACGCTTCGTTTGCAGGGCAACAGGAAACATTCCTTAACGTTCAAGGAATTGACGCTGTATTAGTTGCGATTAAACACGTTTTTGCTTCATTGTTTAATGACCGTGCGATTTCATATCGTGTTCACCAAGGTTATGACCACCGCGGTGTAGCACTGTCCGCGGGCGTTCAACGCATGGTACGTTCAGATTTAGCCTCATCGGGTGTTATGTTTACGATTGATACTGAATCGGGCTTCGACCAAGTCGTATTTATTACCTCTGCGTATGGTTTAGGTGAGATGGTGGTGCAAGGCGCCGTGAATCCAGACGAGTTTTATGTCCATAAACCAACGTTAGCCAATAACCGTCCTGCAATTGTGCGCCGTACCCTGGGCTCTAAAAAATTACAAATGGTGTACGCCAACAGTAAAGAGCACGGTAAACAAGTACAAATTGAAGATGTGCCAGAAGCACTACGCAATCGTTTCTCTTTAACTGATCTCGAAGTGGAAGAGCTTGCACGCCAAGCTATACAGATTGAAAAGCACTACGGTCGCCCAATGGATATTGAGTGGGCAAAAGATGGTCATAATGGGCGTTTGTATATTGTCCAAGCAAGGCCAGAAACCGTTCGCTCTAATCAACAAGTGATGGAGCGTTATCAATTAAAACAACAAGGACAAGTTTTAGTTGAAGGACGTGCAATCGGTCATCGTATTGGCTCTGGGGCTGTTAAAGTCATACATAACTTGAGTGAAATGGATAGAATTCAAGTGGGTGATGTACTCGTTACCGATATGACAGACCCTGATTGGGAGCCTATCATGAAAAAAGCCGCTGCGATTGTTACGAATCGTGGTGGACGTACATGCCATGCTGCGATTATCGCTCGTGAATTAGGCATTCCTGCGGTTGTGGGGTGTGGTGATGCGACTGACCGTTTGCAAGAAGACCAAGAAGTGACAGTTTCTTGTTCAGAAGGTGATACGGGTTTTGTGTACGAAGGTAAACTGGCGTTTGAAATTCACAGTTCTGAAGTGAGTGATATGCCAAATCTAGATGTCAAAATCATGATGAATGTCGGTAACCCTGACCGTGCATTTGATTTTGCTTGCTTACCTAATGAAGGCGTGGGTCTAGCTAGACTTGAGTTTATCATCAATCGTATGATTGGTGTTCACCCAAGGGCATTACTGGAATTTGATCAGCAATCTCCTGAGTTACAAGCAGAAATTCGCCAAATGATGGCGGGTTATGATGACCCGATTGAATTTTATGTCGGTAAATTAACCGAAGGGATTTCTACTCTAGC
>UMKD01033028.1_pt1 | contig 25134 bp, 25 predicted proteins | sample 1966221 | NCBI WGS metagenome assembly UMKD01 (sample SAMEA4836167, study PRJEB28245) | human gut metagenome | biome: gut microbiome; material: fecal sample | place: Denmark | collected 2008
ATGTGGGACCGACTCCTGCAAAACCCGGTTGTGTGATTGGAAGTGCAGGACCTACCACGAGTTATCGTATGGATCCCTATGCTCCTATTTTAATGCAGCACGGATTGAAAGGAATGATAGGAAAAGGAGGACGTTCTCAAGAAGTAAAAAATAGCATTCAAAAAGAAAGAGCCGTATATTTTGCAGCCGTAGGAGGAGCCGCAGCTTTGATTGCAAAATCTATTCAAAAGGCAGAATTGATTGCTTATGAGGACCTGGGGGCGGAAGCCATTCGAAAATTGGAAGTCAAAGATTTTCCGGCTATTGTAGTAAATGATATGTATGGTGGAGATTTGTATGAAGAGGGAAGAAAGCAATATATGGAGGAAATCTGATATGACAATAGAAGAACTATTGGAAGCGAGTCCTGTAATTCCGGCTATTAAAAATGATATTTCTTTGGAGAAAGCCATTGCCTCCGATTCCGAGATTGTGTTTGTTATCATGGCAAATTTATTAAACATAGAGAGCATTGTGAATAGTCTGAAAGAGGCGGGGAAAAAAGTATTTATCCATGTGGATATGATAGAGGGGCTTTCCAGCTCAAATTACGGAGTGGAGTACATTGTGGAAAAGATACAACCTTTCGGAATTATTACGACAAAACATAATATTGTATCTTTTGCAGTAAAAATGAAGGTTCCGGTCATTCAACGCTTTTTCATCTTGGATTCTTTTTCTTATGAAAAGACCTTATTGCATATTCAGGAAAATAAACCGACAGCAGTCGAAATTTTACCCGGTTTAATGCCTAAAATACTGTATTCCTTATCGACAAAAATAGATAGACCTTTGATTACCGGAGGCTTGATTGCCAGCAAAGAAGATATTGTAAGTGCTTTATCAGCAGGAGCCTGTGCAGTTTCAACTACAGATACTGAGCTTTGGAATATTTAATTGACTTTTCTAAAAAAATGAAGTAAGAAAATATCATAAAAAGGAGGAATTTTATGAAGAAATTGATTAACCAAAGAGAAAATATTGTGGAAGAAGTGATTCAAGGTATGGTAAAAGCATATCCCGATAAACTTAGTAGGATAGAGGGAGAGCCTATTATCTTTCGAAAAGAAAAAAAGCAGGGAAAGGTTGCCCTGATTAGCGGAGGAGGAAGTGGACATGAACCTTCTCATGCAGGCTATGTGGGATATGGAATGTTGGATGCTGCCGTCTGTGGAGAAATTTTTACCTCTCCGGGAGCGGATAAAGTATATCGAGCCATTCAGGAAGTAAATGCCGGGGCAGGCGTTCTTTTAATTATTAAGAATTATAGCGGAGATGTGATGAACTTTGAAATGGCGGCGGAAATGGCAGCTATGGAGGGAATCACGGTAAAACAAGTCGTAGTGGATGACGATATTGCAGTAGAAAATAGTACCTATACTGTGGGAAGAAGAGGAATTGCAGGAACGGTATTTGTCCATAAAATATTGGGAGCTGCGGCAGAGGCAGGATACTCTTTGGATGCATTGGTGGACTTGGGAAACCGTTTGGTAAAGAATATAAAAACAATGGGAATGTCCTTAAAATCCTGTATGGTATTTTCTACAGGAAAACAAAGTTTTGAAATTGGAGACGACGAAGTGGAAATTGGGTTGGGCATTCATGGAGAACCCGGAACACATCGAGAAAAGATGACAACGGCGGATCATTTTACAGAAAAATTATTTGCCCAAATTACTCAGGAAGCTGCATTGAAAAAAGGGGAAGAAGTTGCTGTTTTAGTAAATGGATTGGGAGAAACTACCTTAATAGAACTCTTTATCATCAATAATCGTTTACAGGATTTGTTACGGGAAAAAGAAGTCACAGTTGTTAAAACCTTAGTCGGAAATTATATGACTTCTTTGGATATGGGAGGATTTTCCATCAGTATTGTAAAGTTGGATCAGGAAACGAAACAATTATTATTTGCAGAACAAGACACTATAGCATTTTAAGGAGAGAGATATGTTATTGGAAATCATCGAAAAGATTGCAGATGAGATTATAAACAATAAGGAATATTTAACAGAATTGGATCGAGTCATTGGAGATGGGGATCACGGAGTAAATTTAGCAAGAGGGTTTGAAGAAATCAAGGTACAGTTACCGACCTATAGTTCTTTGAGTTATTCCGATATTTTTCAAAAAATGGGAATGGCATTGTTAACAAAAGTTGGAGGAGCTTCCGGAGCGATTTATGGAACTGCATTTATGAGTGCCGCTATGTATTGCAAGGGAAAGACGGAATTGGAAAAAGAAGATTTGGTGGCGATCTTGAAAACTATGATTGAGGGAATACAAAAAAGAGGAAAGGCAACTTTGGGAGAAAAAACCTTATTGGATACTATTTTACCTGTATATGACTTTTTACAAAAGAAATTGGAAGGAGGGGAAGATATTTTTTCAACTCCGAAAGAAATCCAAAAAATTGCGGAAAAAGGGATGGAATCTACAAAGGATATTATTGCAACGAAAGGGAGAGCTTCTTATGTTGGAGAAAGAAGTTTAGGACATATTGATCCGGGAGCGGCATCTTCCTATCTGATGATAAAGGTAATTTGTGAGACAATCAAATAGGAGGAAATATGGTAGGATTTGTAGTAGTGTCACATAGCAAGGCATTGGCGGAAGAAGCGATTCGTTTGGCAAATGAAATGAAAAAAGAAAGTTTTCCATTATTAAATGGAAGCGGTATTGAGGGAGAATCTTTTGGAAGCAATCCTTTTAGGATCAAAGAGACAGTTGAAAAGGCAATGACAGAAAACGGTGTTGTTATTTTTGTGGATTTGGGAAGCTCTGTATTGAATTCTCAAATTGCTTTGGAATTTTTGGAAGCGGAAGGAAAAGAAATTTCCAAGATTAAAATTGCAGATGCTCCTTTGGTAGAAGGTTTGATTGCAGCTGTTGCTATGAATGATACGAAGGCAAGTGTGGAAGATATTTTAACAGAACTGAAAGAGTTTAAACAGTTTTCAAAAATAAATGAGTAAGCTCTTGCTTTTTTAGAAAAAATAGGGTATATAACTAGTAGGAATATCTGGCGTGAGATAAGGAGAGTCATGATGAAAGTACAGTACTTTATTATGACTCTTTTTATTCAAAGTTACAGTACGGATAAAAAAATAGAAGTGAAAGGAGAAAAATATGGAACCAATGTCAATGTATTTTGCCGAATTTGTTGGGACAGCGATGTTATTACTATTAGGAAATGGGGTAAATATGACTCTGAGTCTAAAGCATAGCTATGGAAAAGGCGGAGGATGGATGTGTACTTGCTTCGGATGGGGAGTATCTGTTACCATGGCCGCTTATTTTGTAGGTTGGGCTAGTGGAGCGCATTTGAATCCGGCAGTCAGTTTAGCTTTAGCAGTAGCAGGAACTCTTGATTGGGCTTTATTACCAGGGTATATGATTGCTCAAGTGTTAGGAGGAATTCTGGGAGCAACTTTGGCATACTTAACTTATAAGAGACAAATGGATGAAGAACCGGATGTGGGAACAAAGTTAGGAGTCTTTTCAACAGGACCTTCTATTGATGATGCAAAATGGAATGTAGTGACAGAAATTATTGGAACCGCCGTTTTAATGATTGGAATTTTAGCAATCGGTTATGGTCAAAATCAAATGCCGGCAGGAATTGGACCGGTTGTTGTCGGTTTACTAATTATGGTTATCGGATTGGGATTGGGAGGAGCAACAGGGTTTGCTATCAATCCCGCAAGAGATTTAGGACCGAGAATTGCTCATGCTATTTTACCGATTAAGGGAAAAGGGGATTCCAACTGGAAGTATGCTTGGGTTCCGGTAGTAGGTCCGTTGATTGGCGGAGTATTAGGAACATTGATTTTTAAATTTTTATGTCAAATGACCCAAGTGTGTCCGGTGTTAAACTAAGGGAGGTTTTTTATGAAATATATTATAGCATTAGATCAGGGGACTACAAGTTCCAGAGCAATTTTATTTGATGAAAATCAAAGTATCGTGGGAGTGGCACAAAAAGAATTTACTCAATACTATCCGAAAGAGGGTTGGGTAGAGCATGATCCTATGGAAATTTGGTCCAGTCAAAGCGGAGTTTTGGCTGAAGTGATTGCAAGAGCAGGAATTACACAACATGATATTATTGCGATTGGAATTACCAACCAAAGAGAAACGACGATTGTATGGGATAAAAATACAGGGAAACCGGTGTATAATGCAATTGTGTGGCAATGTCGAAGAACTGCTAAAATTTGTGATGAATTGAGAAAAATAGATGCTTTGGAAGAATATATCAAAGACAGTACCGGTTTGGTTTTAGATGCTTATTTCTCCGGAACAAAAATCAAATGGATTTTAGATAATGTGGAAGGGGCAAGAGAAAAAGCGGAAAAAGGAGATTTACTTTTTGGAACGGTAGATACTTGGTTAATTTGGAATTTAACACATGGAGAAGTACATGCCACAGACTATACCAATGCTTCCAGAACTATGTTGTATAATATCAAAGAATTAAAATGGGATGAAAGATTATTACAAGAGTTGGGAATTCCAAAACAAATGTTGCCGGACGTTCGGGATTCCAGTGGAAACTATGGATATGCAAATTTAGGAGGAACAGGGGGACATCGAGTTCCGATTGCAGGAGTTGCGGGAGACCAGCAATCCGCTTTGTTCGGACAAGCTTGTTTTAATGAAGGAGAATCGAAAAATACTTATGGAACCGGATGTTTCTTATTGATGAATACCGGAGAAAAATTTGTAAAGAGTAACAATGGATTGGTGACAACCATTGCCATTGGATTGAATGGAAAAGTTCAATATGCTTTGGAAGGAAGTATTTTTATCGGAGGAGCCAGTGTACAATGGTTACGAGATGAATTGCGATTGGTCAACGAATCAAAAGATACGGAATACTTCGCTAGAAAAGTAAAAGACAATGGAGGAGTTTATGTGGTTCCGGCCTTTGTAGGATTGGGAGCACCTTATTGGGATATGTATGCCAGAGGAGCTATCCTGGGACTTACAAGAGGAGCGAATAAAAACCATATTATTCGAGCTACTTTGGAATCCATTGCTTATCAGACGAGAGATGTATTGGAAGCGATGCAGGAGGATTCCGGAATTCAATTGGCGGAATTGAAAGTCGACGGTGGAGCTGCTGCCAATAATTTCTTAATGGAATTTCAAGCAGATATCTTAGGAACTAAGGTACGACGACCGGTTGTTTTGGAAACAACTGCTTTAGGGGCTGCTTATTTGGCAGGTTTGGCAGTAGGTTTCTGGGAAAGCAAGGAAGAGATTAAAGGAAAATGGATTTTGGATCAAGAATTTGTTCCTAACATGGAGGAAAAAGAAAAGGAAAAGAAATATCGAGGTTGGAAGAAAGCGGTATCCAGAGCAAGAGAATGGGAAGAACAAGACTAAAATTGCTTGACTTTTCAAAAAAAATGCGGTATAAATATCATAGAATAAACTGACTAGAGAGAAAGTGGGTCAAGCAATGAAGGGATTTCCCTTTATTTCTTGTCCCCTTTTTTATTGTCAAAAAGGGAGGATACAATGGTTGATGTAGCAATTATTGGAACAGGAATCATGGGTTCAAGTTTGGCTTATGAATTGGCAAAATATCAAGTAAGTATAGTGTTACTTGACAAAGAACATGATGTTTCCAATGGAACAACAAAGGCAAATTCAGCAATAGTGCATGCCGGATACGATGCAAAGGAAGGAAGCCTGATGGCAAAGTATAATGTGTGGGGAAATGCTTTATATGAGAATTTGTGTAAGGAAGTGGATGCTCCTTACAAAAGAACCGGTTCTTATGTATTGGCTTTCTCGGAAGAAGATAGAAAACATCTGGACATGTTATATCAAAGAGGGATTGCCAACGGAGTGCCTGAAATGAAAATCTTGGAACGAGATGAAGTTTTGGCAAGGGAACCGAATCTCTCAACGGAAGTCGTAGCAGCATTATATGCAGGAACTGCAGGGATTACAGGACCATGGGAATTGGCCATTAAATTGGTAGAAAATGCAATGGAAAATGGAGCGGATCTACTATTGGATGCAGAAGTGACAAAGATTGAAAATATGGGCGGACACTATCGAATTACTACAAAAGATGGTAGAAAAGTGGAAGCGAAGGTTGTTGTGAATGCTGCCGGAGTTTATGCGGATAAAATTAATAATATGGTCAGCTCCGATTCTTTTAAAATTATTCCAAGAAAAGGGGAATATTATATTTTAGATAAGGTACAGGGAAATTTAACAAACAGTGTTATTTTCCAATGCCCAAATGAAATGGGAAAAGGGATTTTAGTGGCTCAAACGGTACACGGAAATATTATTGTAGGACCAACCGCTTTGGATGTGAATGATAAAGAAGATCTTTCAAACACTTTAGGCGGTTTTGAAAGTATCCGAAAGGCAGCAAGCAAAAGTATCAAAGATATTAACTACCGGGATAATATTCGAAACTTTGCAGGACTTCGAGCAGAGGCGGATACAGGAGATTTTATCTTAGGAGAAAGCAAAGATGCGAAAGGTTTCTTCAATATGGCGGGAACCAAATCCCCGGGCTTGACTTCGGCACCTGCTATGGCTTTGGACTTATCCAAGATGATTTTAGAATATTTGGGAAAAGTGGAAAAGAAAGTTGAGCATATTAAGAATAGAAAACATCCTCATTTTATGGAATTAAGTGCCGAAGAGAAAGCAGCTTTGATTGCAAAAGATTCCCGATATGGAAGAATTATCTGTCGATGTGAAAATATTACGGAAGGGGAAATTGTAGATACGATTCATAGAAAAGCGGGAGGAAGAACCTTAGACGGTATTAAGAGAAGATGTCGACCGGGAGCAGGGCGATGTCAAGGGGGATTCTGCGGACCGAGAGTTTTAGAAATTCTAGCCAGAGAATTACAGGTACGACCGGATGAAATTGTACAGGATAAAAAAAGCGGATATATTTTGACCGGAGAAACAAAAAGATAGGGAGGACGACGATTATGAAATATGATGTAGTAGTAGTTGGAGGAGGCCCTGGAGGGCTTGCCGCAGCCATAGAAGCAAAGAAAAATGGAATTGAGAGTATTTTAGTCATTGAAAGAGCAAAAGAATTAGGTGGAATTTTACAACAATGCATTCATAATGGCTTTGGTTTGCATGAATTCAAAGAAGAATTGACCGGACCGGAATATGCAGGAAGGTTTATTGATCAATTGTTGGAAATGAACATTGAATATAAATTGGATACTATGGTATTGGATGTCACAGACAAAAAAGAGATACATGCTATCAACAGCAAAGACGGTTATATGCTGATTGAGGCGAAGGCAGTGATTTTTTCTATGGGATGCCGAGAAAGAACAAGAGGAGCCATCTCAATTCCGGGGGATAGACCTGCGGGAGTTTTTACAGCGGGAGCGGCTCAAAGATATATCAATATGGAAGGGTATATGGTTGGGAAACGAGTTGTTATTTTAGGATCCGGAGATATTGGACTTATCATGGCAAGACGTTTAACCTTAGAGGGAGCAGAAGTTTTGGCGGTAGCAGAATTGATGCCTTTCTCCGGAGGATTGACACGAAATATTGTACAATGTTTAGAAGATTATAACATTCCTTTATATTTGAGTCATACTGTCATTGACATTCAGGGAAAAGATAGGGTTCAAAAAGTGATTTTGGCGAAAGTAGATGAAAATAGACAGGCGATTCCGGGAACGGAAATTGAATATGAATGTGATACCTTATTGCTTTCCGTCGGATTGATTCCTGAAAATGATATTTCTCGGAAAACGGGAGTGGAAATGGATCGAAGAACCAATGGTCCGATTGTAAATGAAATGATGGAAACAAGTGTTCCGGGAATTTTCGCCTGCGGGAATGTTGTCCATGTACATGACTTGGTAGATTTTGTAAGTGGAGAAGCAAGAAAAGCCGGAAAAGCGGCTGCAAAATATATCAAAGGAGAAGTTTCAGAGGGAGAGTACATCTTCTTGAAAAATGGAAATGGAATCAGCTATACCGTTCCTCAAAAAGTAAGAATGGTAAATGTAGAGAAAACTTTGGAAGTTTTTATGAGGGTAAATCGAATTTTTAAAGAAGTTAGATTGGAAGTAAAAGCGGGAGAAGAGGTTTTAATGTCTTGGAAGAAAAATCACATGGCTCCCGGAGAAATGGAAAGGATTATGATTCCCAAGGCAAAATTGGAACAGGCACAAGGGAAAGAAATTGTTGTAGAAGTGGTAGAAGGAAGACAAATTATTGCTTGCACAAGTTATGATAATTGTACAGAGGAAGCAGTTGGAGGTGCAAAATAATGAAAAAGGAAATGATATGTATTGTATGTCCTGTGGGATGTCATTTGACAGTGGACACAGAAACTTTGGAAGTAACCGGAAACAGTTGCCCCAGAGGAGAAAAATATGGAAGAGAAGAATTGACAAATCCGAAACGAGTTATCACTTCCACCGTTTGTATTGAAGGAGCGGAAGATAGAAGATGCCCGGTAAAAACCAATGATTCGATTCCGAAGGGATTAAATTTTGCTTGTATGGAAGAATTAAAGAAAGTGGTTCTACATTCTCCCGTAAAAAGAGGAGATGTTGTTATTCGAAATGTATTAAATACGGGAGTCGATGTCGTGGCAACCAAAGACATGTAGGGAGCTCATTGCTTTTTTTCGAAAATAATGCTATAATCCTTTCAGAAAAAAGGAGGTTCATTATGAAAAAATGTATTTATGCTATCGGCTTACTGTTTTCTTTTTCCGTCAGTGTTTTTGCAATGCAGCATCCGGATATGAACTTGGAAATATATCCTAAGGCAAAACAAGGCATGAAGAAGGTTGTGTATCTTTTAGAGAAAAAAGAAAAAGAAGAAGACTATAAATTGGAAATAAAATTTGGAAAAGATCTTGTTGTAGATGATAATCTTCATCACTTTTTAGGAGGAAAGCTGGAAGAGAAAGATGTAGAAGGTTGGGGCTATCCTTATTACATTTTTTCAGGAGATTCTCAAATGGCACAAACTTTAATGGCGTTTCCTTTAGGAAGTGAACGAGAAAAAAGAGTATATTATCCCACAGCTACGAAAATATTGCCTTATCATTCAAAACTTCCTTTGGTTTTATATGTTCCGGAAGATGTGAAGGTAGAAGTATCTCTTTGGAATCGAATGCAGGAAATCAAAGAAGTTTCTCGTTAATGGAATGAAATAACAGTTAAAAAAGTAAGGACATGAGAAGATGATGTTGATTGAAAGAGAATCAATTGACATCATTTTTTCTTTTTATCAAAATTTAAATCCTTTTTTATAAGTATGCATGTTTCGTGGTACGATGTTATAAAACTATACTAATATCTATGTAATAAAAAGTTATAAATGTTATGAAAATTATATTTTTAATAAATTTTCTATACAAAATATAAAAATATAGTACAATATAATAAAGAAAAGGAATTTATAAAAAAGAAGGGGATTAATATGATTATCAAAAAGAAATCAATCCGTGAACAAGTATATGAAAGTTTAAAAGAAGAGATTGTAAATGGAAGAATACAATCAGGAGAAAAGATAATAGAACTTGAATATGCGGAGAAATTTGGAGTAAGCAGAACTCCTCTTAGAGAAGCACTTAGGATGCTGGAATTGGAAGGATTGGTAACAAATGCGGAAAAGGGAGGAGTCACTGTAAATTATATTTCAAAAGAAGATATTGAGGAAATTTATAAAATTCGAGTGGCCTTAGAAAGTATTGTGCTGAAAGAAATTCTAAAAAAGGATAGAAGTTGTTTGAAACCTTTACATTCTATTTTAGAAGAGACAAGGATTGCTTTAGATGAAAATATGGAATCTGAAGCATTGATTGAGATTTTTCAAAGATTTAATCATGAATTATATGAAGTGGCAAATTTAAAACAAGTTTCTAAACTTATCAAAAATTTAAATGAATACACGAAGAGATTTCGCGTTCTTTGTTTAAAGGATGAAATACGTTTAAAAGAAGCTTTTCTTGAGCATTGCAGTTTAGTAGAAGCTTTAGAAAAGAAAGATTTGGAAGAAGCTCTACGAATCAATGATAAACATCTATTCCAGTCTATGAAATTGGTTTTAAACAAGATGCCGGATACAAAATAAAGGAAGAAAATATCTGTTTATAAATAGGATTATTTAATCCATTCCCGAAAAGAACTCTCTTTTTTCAAAAACTAGTTGACAAAATTATAAATTTATATTACCCTAAAGACATTAAAAATTGTATACAGTATACTGTATACAATAAGAGGAAGAGAAGGGGAGGTCATTATGGCAAAGAAGAATTTCAGAGAGTTATTTGATATTCGAGAATTAAAATGGGGAGGAGTAAATTTTCCTATTTTTTTATCTATGTTACTTTTAGCAATGATTGTAGTTTATGTTCCTTTTGGAGGAGAAGAATCCGGTTTTTTAAGAGCTAATTTCTTAACTATTTTTGCATTGTTAGGAGTTTTTGGTTTGTTATTCGGAGAGATTGGAGATAGGATTCCTTTCTGGGATGAATACATTGGTGGAGGAACTGTTCTGGTATTCTTTGCAGCAGCAGTTTTTGGAACGTATCAATTGGTACCGGAACCGGTGGTAAGTGCGATCAAGATTTTTTACGGGAAGCAACCGGTAAACTTCTTGGAAATGTTTATACCGGCTTTAATCGTCGGATCTGTGTTGACGGTAGATAGAAGAACTCTAATCAAATCCATGAGCGGATACATTCCTTTGATTATTGTAGGAGTTTTGGGAGCGAGCCTTTGCGGAATTGCAGCAGGACTATTCTTTGGAAAGTCACCTATTGATATTATGATGAATTATGTTTTGCCAATTATGGGCGGAGGAACCGGAGCAGGAGCGATACCTATGTCAGAAATGTGGTCTTCTAAAACAGGGAGACCTTCCAGCGAGTGGTTTGCCTTTGCGATTTCCATCTTAACAATAGCAAATATCATTGCTATCTTAGCAGGAGCTTTCTTGAAAAAATTAGGAGAAAAGAATCCAAGCTTAACAGGAAATGGAGATTTAGTGATAGATGACTCCAAAGAAGTTGTGAAAGATAAAGAAGTAGAAGTAAAAGCGGAATTGGTCGATACCGCAGCAGCTTTTATGACGACGGGAATTTTATTTAGTGCAGCTCATATTTTAGGAGAAGTTTGGGAAAGTTTTGAGTTTCCTTTTGAAATTCATCGATTGGCTTTTTTAATTATTTTAACTATGTTTTTAAATATTGCCGGAGTTGTTCCGGAACGTTTAAAAGCAGGAGCAAAAAGAATGCAAACTTTTTTCTCAAAACATACCATTTGGATTTTAATGGCGGCAGTAGGTTTTACTACAGATGTGAATGAGATCATCAATGCCCTTTCCTTAGCAAATATCCTGATTGCCTTTGCCATTGTTATGGGAGCTGTTATATCGATTATGCTATTATCGAAAAAAATGAAGTTTTACCCTGTGGAAGCTGCCATTACGGCAGGTCTTTGTATGGCGAATCGAGGCGGAGCGGGAGATGTTGCAGTACTAGGAGCTGCAGATAGAATGGAATTGATGTCCTTTGCACAAATTTCTTCTCGTATCGGAGGAGCCATGATGCTAATTTTAGGTTCCGTTCTCTTTGGAATTTTTGCTTAGCAATGGAAACAAATGCAGGAGGTTTTTGTGAAGAAAGTAAAAATTATGGAAACCTGTTTGCGAGATGGCCATCAATCCTTGATGGCTACTCGTTTGAAAACAGAAGAAATGTTGCCTATTATTGAGACTATGGATAAAGCGGGATACTATTCCATGGAAATGTGGGGAGGAGCAACCTTTGATGCCGCTATTCGTTTTTTAAATGAAGATCCTTGGGAAAGACTTCGGGAAATCAAAAAGAGAACAAAAAATACAAAGTTGCAGATGTTATTAAGAGGACAAAATTTACTGGGATACCGTCATTATGCGGATGATGTCGTGGATAGATTTATCAAAAAAGCGGTCGAAAATGGAATTGATATTATAAGAATCTTTGATGCTTTGAATGATATTCGAAATCTAAAACAGGCTTGCGAATCTACCCAAAAATATGGTGCTCATGCACAGTTAGCAATGTCTTATACTATTAGCCCGGTTCATACAGTGGAATATTATAAAAATCTGGCTCTGGAAATGGAAACGATAGGAGCGGATTCCATCGCTATCAAGGATATGTCAGGAATTTTACTTCCCGAAGTAGCCTATGAGTTAGTAAGAGAATTAAAGGCGGTATTAAAAGTTCCGGTAGAACTTCATACCCATGCAACGGCCGGTTTAGCAAGTATGACTTATTTAAAAGCCATAGCAGCCGGGGTTGATATCGTGGATACGGCAATTTCTCCGTTTTCAGGGGGAACTTCTCAACCCGCAACGGAAAGTTTGGTAAGAGCTTTGGCAGGAGCGGAAAGAGAAACAGGATTAGATTTAGAAGTGTTAAAAGAAGTGGCGGAATATTTTAAACCGATTCGTAATAAATATGTAGCAGAGGGAATTTTAAATCCGCAAGCCTTGATGACGGAACCGAGCATTGTGGAATATCAATTGCCCGGTGGAATGCTTTCCAATATGCTTTCCCAATTGAAAGCACAAAAAGCGGAACATCGTTATGAAGAAGTATTACGAGAGATACCGAGAGTACGAGAAGACTTGGGCTATCCTCCTTTGGTAACTCCCTTAAGTCAGATGGTGGGGACACAGGCAGTTTTCAATGTTATTTCAGGAGAACGTTATAAAATGGTTCCTAAAGAAATTAAAGACTATGTGAGAGGACTGTATGGAAAATCTCCTGTCACAATTTCAGAGGAGATTAAAGAAAAAATTATTGGAAAGGAAGAAGTATTCACAGGAAGACCGGCAGACTTAATAGAGGCGGAATATGAAAAATTAAAACGGGAATCCAAAGAATTTGCACAATCGGAAGAGGATGTGCTGATGTATGCAATGTTCCCGCAGGTAGCTCAAAATTATTTGAATCAAAAATATCATTCCGTCAAACAAGAACGAGAAATAAAAGAACAATATATACATATTGTGTTTTAGGAGGAGAGATGAACAGTATTATCTTTGGAGATAAATTTGTCAGTTTTTCAGACTCTTTATACATTACTGTGATTAGTATGTCCATTGTATTTTCCGTTTTAGTACTCATTTGTTTCTTTGTGGCTTGTATGAAGTATATTCCGCAAGAAAAAGAGACAGAAAAAATTTCTACAAAGAAAGCTAAAACATCGACAATCCTTCCTCAAAAGATGGAAGAGGAAAAACAAGAAATCAACTATGAGGATGAAAAGATACGTCTGGCATTGATGGTAGCTTCTATGGAGGCTGCGGCAGAAGAGGAAAATGCTTGGATTAAAATTCGTTCTGTAAAAGAAATTGTATAGGGGGAAAACATGATTAAGGTTTATAAATTAAAAATTGGAGAAAAAATCTATGAGGTAGAGTTGGAAGCTATTACAGAAAAAGAGGGGAAGATCATAACGACTACTTCAACTCAAAAGAAAGCGGATACAGGAGCATCGGCATCCATAACAAGTGCAATAACGGGAACTGTAGTGGAAGCTCCTATGCAGGGTATGATTGTAGATATTGTAGTATCGATAGGAGATCAAGTAGCTGAGGGAGAAGAATTGGTAATTTTAGAAGCGATGAAAATGGAAAATTCCATTGTAGCACCTGTTGCAGGAAGAATAGCAAATATTCATGTGTCTAAAGGAGAAAATGTAGACAACGGAAAAGTATTGATTACTTTAGCATAGAAAGGAGAGCGGCATGGAATTACTTTATACTTTATATCAGACAACCGGCCTATCTATGTTGACAGTTCATAAATCTATTATGATTTTAGTTGCCCTGTGTTTATTGTATTTAGCAATAAAAAAAGGCTATGAACCGTATCTATTGTTACCGATTTCATTCGGAATGTTATTAGTAAATTTACCGGGAGTTCCCAATGAAGGTCTGATGGATGAAGGAGGATTATTATATTGGTTATACAAAGGAGTCAAATTGGGAATTTATCCTCCTATGATTTTCTTGGCAATCGGAGCAAGTACTGATTTTGGACCTCTGATTGCAAATCCTAAGAGTCTGTTATTAGGAGCGGCAGCTCAATTAGGAATTTTTGCTGCTTTTGTCGGTTCCATTTTGTTAGGCTTATCCGGAAAGGCAGCGGCTTCTGTCGGGATTATCGGAGGAGCGGATGGACCGACTGCTATTTATTTGACATCAAAATTAGCACCGGATATGTTAGGTCCCATTGCGGTAGCAGCCTATTCCTATATGGCATTGGTTCCTGTTATTCAGCCACCGATTATTCGACTGTTAACAACAAAAAAAGAACGAGAAATCAAAATGGTTCAGCTTCGACAGGTCACAAGACGAGAAAAAATTATATTCCCAATTTTAGTTACTATCATTGTTATTTTATTGATTCCCTCTTCAGCTCCTTTAGTAGGAATGTTGATGTTAGGGAATTTAATGAAAGAATCAGGAATAGTTCCAAACTTAGTAGAACATGCGAAGGGAGCAATGATGTATGTTATTACGATTTGCTTGGGAACCACAGTAGGGGCAACAACAAATGCAGAAACATTTTTGACCTTAACAACGATTAAAATTGTGTTGTTAGGATTGTTTGCTTTTGGTTTTGGAACAGCCGGCGGAGTTATTTTTGGAAAAATCATGTGTAAAGTAAGTGGAGGAAAAATTAATCCTATGATAGGGGCAGCAGGAGTAAGTGCCGTGCCTATGGCAGCTAGAGTTGTACAGAAAGTAGGACAGGAAGAAAATCCGAGTAATTTTTTACTGATGCATGCCATGGGACCAAATGTAGCAGGAGTCATTGGTTCTGCGGTAGCGGCAGGAGTATTATTAGCAGTATTTAAATAGAGGAGGCATAGTATGGAATTAAAAGTACCTGCAGTGGCAGGAACGACAGATAAAAATGATATTTTTATTTCGATTGAACCGGCGGAGCAAGGAATGGAAATTTGTTTGAAAAGTAAAGTCATGGAACAATTTGGGGATAATATTCGAGAAACCATTGAAAAGACATTGAAAGACATGGGAATTTCTTCTGTAAAACTGGAAGCGGAAGACAATGGGGCGATAGAAGTTGTCATTATGAGTAGAGTACAAACAGCGGTGATGAGAAGTGCTCAAAGTACGAAATATATTTGGAAGTAGGGAGGGAAGAATGAGACTAAGAAGATCAATGTTATTTGTTCCGGCAACAAAACCGGGACTAATGAGAGATGCTTATGTGTATAAGCCGGATTCCATTATGTTTGACTTAGAAGATTCCGTGGCAATCACGGAAAAAGATTCTGCTAGAATTTTATTATTTCATATGTTGAAAAAATTTGGATCATTTTATAAAGAAATGGGAATTGAAACGGTAGTCCGAATCAATGCCTTGGATACAGAATTTGGGGTGGAAGATTTGGAAGCCGTTGTAAGAGCAGGAATTGAAGTAGTCAGAATCCCAAAAACGGATACTCCGGAAGATGTAAGAAAAGTGGAAGCTCATATTGAAAGAATAGAGAAAGAAGCGGGAATTCCGGTAGGAACTACAAAAATAATGGTAGCGATTGAAAGTCCTTTAGGAGCTTTGAATGCTTTGGAAATCGCAAAATCATCTCCGAGATTGATTGGAATGGCAATCGGAGGAGAAGACTATGTAACAAACTTAAAAACAACACGTTCTCCGGAAGGAATTGAAATGTTAATGGGAAGAGCTATGGTAGTTATGGCAGCGAAATCAGCAGGAATTGCGGCCCTGGATTCTGTATATTCCGATATTGATAATCAAGAAGGATTTGTAAAAGAAGCGACGATGATTAAACAAATGGGCTTTGACGGAAAATCTTTGATTCATCCTAGCCAAATTGAGCTAATTCATCAGGTATATACGCCGGATGAAAAATCATTAAAGAAATCCGTGAAAATTATGAAGGCAACAGAACAAGCTTTCAAAGAAGGAAAAGGAGTTTTCACAGTTGATGGAAAAATGATTGATAAACCCATCATTGAAAGAGCACAACATGTATTAAGTCTAGCCAAAGCAGCCGGATTGAATTGGGAAGAGGAGGATGCGTAAGATGAAAGAAGTAAGAGTAAATGAAGCTTTATTGGCTTCTATCAAAGGATATGAAAAGAGAAAAGCTTATGTTTCTCCTTTCGCCTTTCAACCCGAAGGGACTATAGAGGAAGCAAGAGAATTCAAAGGACAGGTAAGAAGAACAAAAGTGCTTTCTTCTTTAGAGGAAGCGATTCGAAAATCAGGATTAAAAGACGGGATGACCATCTCTTTTCATCATCATTTTCGAGATGGGGATAAAGTTCTTCCTATGGTGATGGAAGTCATTGCAACTATGGGCTTTAAAGATTTACGAGTTGCGGCAAGTTCTTTTACAGGGGCTCACGACTGTATGGTGGATTATATTGAAAAAGGAGTGGTAACCCGAATTGAATCAAGCGGATTGAGAGGAAAGTTAGCACAGGCCATTTCGAATGGTGTGTTAGCCTCTCCGGCAGTGATTCGTTCTCATGGAGGAAGAGCTAGGGCTATTGTAGAAGGAGATTTGAAAATTGATGTCGCTTTCTTAGGCGTTCCTTCTTCTGACTGTATGGGAAATGCGAATGGAGTGGTTGGGAAGTCTGTTTGCGGATCTTTAGGATATGCTATGGTGGATGCACAATATGCAAAGAAAGTGGTGTTGATTACGGATACTTTAGTAGAGTATCCAAATCATCCAATCAGTATTCCGCAAACACAAGTTGACTTTGTCGTGGAAGTAGAAGAAATTGGAGACCCCAATGGAATTATGTCCGGAGCAACTCGGTTTACAAAAAATCCAAAAGAACTGTTGATTGCAAAAAATGTAGTAAAAGCTATGATTGCGTCGGGATATTTTGTAGATGGCTTCTCCATGCAAACAGGATCAGGAGGGGCGGCTCTTGCAGTTACTCGATTTATAAAAGAAGAAATGTTAAAGAGAGGAATTAGCTGCAGCTATGCTTTAGGTGGAATTACAGCAGCCTTTGCTTCTTTGTTGGAAGAAGGCTTGGTAAAGAAAATTTTTGATGTACAGGACTTTGATTTGGGAGGGGTCGCTTCTATTACCAAAAATGCCTTACATCAAGAAATTAGTGCGGATTTCTATGCAAGTCCGTTTAACAAGTCGGCAGCTGTGAATAAATTAGATTTCGTAGTGTTAAGTGCTTTGGAAATTGATAGAGACTTTAATGTCAATGTAATTTCCGGATCCAATGGAGTGATTCGAGCAGCTTCGGGAGGGCATTCGGATGCGGCAGCCTGTGCGAAAATGTCCATCATTGTAGCTCCATTATTGAGAGGAAGGCTACCTATTGTGATTGACAGAGTAACTACGGTAGTAACTCCGGGAGAAACCGTAGATGTGTTAGTAACGGAATTGGGAGTTACGGTAAATCCATTAAGACCGGATTTAAAAGCTAATTTTGAAAAAGCGGGAATGGAATTGATTGAAATGGACAGTTTGATTGAAAGAGCGAAATTCTTAGCCGGAGAACCAAAGAAAGCGGAATTTAGCGATGAAGTTGTCGCTGTCGTGGAATATCGAGATGGAAGTATCCTTGATGTCATTAGAAAAATAAAATAGAAAGCTCCTGTTCCGTTTGACAATTTGATAAAATTGAAATGAGACAGTGAAATAATCCCTAATCAGGAAAATTTCATTGTCTCTATTTTTTTAGTCTTCTGTAAATTTATGTTTGTTTAACTGATATTTTTGGATTTTTTTATAAAACAGACTTGGATGAATTTTTGATAATTTTGCAGCTTGTTGTATATTTCCCTTGCTTTGTTTCAAGTAATATTTTAATAACTTTTCTTGGTATTGATTCATAGCTTCATGATAACTTAATTTTTGAGGGCTTATAGAATCATGATTGATAAACTCTACAATTCTTGACGGCAAATCGGGAATTTGAATAAAATTTTCATTACAAACCGCATAGGCACTTTTTATTACATTATCAAGTTCTCGTATATTCCCAGGCCAATCATAAGAATAAAAGCAGAGTTGAACCTCAGGAGAAAAAGCAATATTAGTTCTGTATTCATTATTTAGTTTATTTAAGAAGTATTCTGATAAAAGCAGGATATCATCTCGTCGATTACGAAGAGGAATCATTTCAATATTAATGACGTTGAGCCTATAGAATAGATCTTCTCGAAATTCTCCGTCTAAAACCATTTTTTGTAAATTCTTTTTTGTAGCTGAAATAACACGAATATCAACAGAGATAGATTTTATGGACCCAATAGGATCTATCTTTTTTTCTTCCAAAACTCGAAGCAATTTTGCCTGCATAGGAAGAGGCATATCTCCGATTTCATCTAAGAAAATAGTGGAATGATTTGCCAATAAAAATTTTCCTTTTTTCCCTCCTTTTTTAGCTCCTGTAAAAGCTCCTTCTTCATAACCAAAAAGTTCAGATTCCAGTAAATCATTAGGAATAGCGGCACAGTTAATACTAATCATAGGATTTTTGCTACGCTCACTGCTGTTATGAATTGCACGAGCAAAAACTTCTTTTCCTGTTCCTGTTTCTCCCGTTAATAGAATAGAAAAGGAAGTTTTGGCTACTTTTAAACTTTTTAATTTTTGCATGATAAAATTTGTATCATTCCCAATGATAGAATCAAATCCATAATTGCTTTTTTGTAAAGCGGTATACTGCTCTTTATAATAATTCAAAGTAGAATATTCTTCTAGAAGTCTCTTGGTAGTCTCTAAACTTGCAACTTTGAATTTTACTTGAGCAACCCCTGCAATGACTTTTCCAACTTCATCTTCTACATAGGATCGACTAACAATAACTTTTTCTCCTGCCGGGGCTCCGGCAATATAGGTATGAACAACACTTTCTTCCGTATAAGTCTTGCTGACGATATCTAACATTTTGGAATTGGGAATGATATTTAAAATACTTTTGCCGATTACTTGCTCTTTTGTAGTTTTAAAAAAATTACAATATCTTTCGTTGATATCTGTAACGATTCCTTGGGGATCTACCACAATAAATCCGTCTTCACTCATGTCAAATACTTTATTAAAAATATATTGATATCGATTTTTTTCTTCATACCTCATGATGTTCCTCTCTCCTTTCTATGTTTTTGTTCTCAAATTATAACATATTTGGAATTGACAAACAAACAGATTTAAATGGAATCATCTATAAAATTCTCAAAATTGATACCAATTCTCAAAAATGAAATTTTGTAAAATTATGAAGTGAAATAAAAGTGGCAAATAAATTGATTTTTGATAAAAATTAAAATTGGCATACTTTTTGCTTATTATAGAGTGACAGACATAAAAATAAGGGAGGCATATTTGATGAAGTTAGGGGAATTAAAATGTGTAAAGGTAAAAGTCGAGGGAAAAATAGCTTTTGTTACTATGGATCGGCCAAGTGCCATGAATGCATTAAATAATGAAACACTGAGTGAATTATTGAATATTATTGAATGGCTTAAAGGAAAGGAAGAGGTTTGGGGAGTGATTATTACCGGAAACGGAAAAGCATTTGTAGCAGGTGCCGATATTTCTCAAATGAAAGATTATTCTGCAGAAGAGGGACGTAAATATGCTAACTATGCACAAAAAATTTTTAATCAATTAGAAGAGTTGGAAAAACCTGTATTAGCTGCAGTAAATGGGTATGCATTAGGTGGAGGTTGTGAACTAGCCATGAGTTGTGATTTAAGAATTGCTTCCAGCGAAGCTGTTTTTGGGCAACCGGAAGTGAATTTAGGTGTCATTCCTTGCTTTGGAGGAACTCAAAGACTTTCTAGGCTCGTTGGACCAGGGAGGGCAAAAGAATTTATTTATACAGCCAGATTCATTAGTGCTGAAGAAGCTTATCAAATTGGCTTAGTCAATAAAGTAGTAACTCGAGAGGAATTACTAATAGAAGCTAAAAATATGATGAATACCATTTTAGAAAAAGCTCCTATTGCAATTCGATATGCAAAAGTAGCCATTAATTCCGGAATGGATTTAGATTTAGCAAATGCCTTAGAGTTAGAAAAAGATGTCGCTGCTTTAACCTTTGCAACTTCTGATAAAAAAGAAGGGATGTATGCCTTTTTAGAAAAGAGAAAAGCAAAATTCGAGAATAAATAAAAATAAGGGGGATTATTATGGATGGAGAAACTATTTTAAGTCTTCTAGGAATTATAGCTGCAATAGTTCTTTTGGTGGTGCTGGTTATGCGAGGAGTAAATATTTTCCTAATTGCATTTATTTGTACGGCTGTAGTGGCATTAACAGGAAAAATTAACTTGTATGAAGCGTATAAAACAAATTATATGGACGGTTTTGTTGGATTTTTAAAAGCCAATTTCTTTGTGTTTCTAACAGGAACCTTAATGGGAAAAGCTATGGAAGTTACGAAGGGAGCAAAGTCTATTGCTAAAATGTTAATTGATGGACTGGGTTCGGATAAAGCACTTATTGCAATTCCATTGGCTTGCGGAATTTTAGGCTATGGAGGAGTAAGTGCCTTTGTTATCAGTTTTGCTGTGTTTCCTATTGCGTTACAAGTTTTCCATGAGGCTGATTTGCCTAGGAAATATATTCCTGCGGCTTTATGTTTTGGATGTTCTACTTTCGCAATGATCGCTCCTGGAGCTCCACAAATTCATAATGCTATTGTTGCAAATGCGATGAATACAAGCATTATGGCAGGAGCAGTGAATGGCTTTGTTACCTGTTTTGCTATGTTAGTGATTGGTTGTATTTGGTTATACAGAATGGTAAAAAAAGAAAAACAAAATGGAGCACACTTTGTGGCAAAAGAGGGAGATACCTTTTCGGATTCTGAGGAAAAACTTCCGAAAGGAATGCTTGCATTATGTCCCTTAATTATTACAGTACTATTGATTAATATTAAAAGGAACGGCGAAAATATTGTTCATTTAGAAACAGGTTTATTTGTAGGTACCTTGTTGACAATTCTTTTGATGCATCATTTTATTCAGAAGGAAGAATTGATTGCAGATATTGGAGTAGCAATGAAAAGTAGTGTAATCTCAATTACAAATACTTGTGCAGTCGTTGGATTTGGAGGAGTTGTAAAAGCAGCTTTAGCCTTTCCGGCAGTTGTAAATGCGATGACAAATATTCCGGGACCGGCAACTTCAGGAGTAGCACTAGGAACAATGGTTATTGCAGGGATTTGTGGATCTGCATCCGGAGGATTAGGAATAGCGGCTCCATTATTAGGACCCGTATTTTTGGCAAAAGGTGTGGGAGTAGGAGCTATTGCACGTATTATGGCAATTTCTTCCTCTTCATTAGATTCTTTACCACATAATGGATATATTGTTACCGTAACAAATGGAGTCTGTAATGAAACACATAAAGATGCTTATGGAGCAGTTTTTAAATTAACTGTGATTGTTCCATTGTTAGCGACTGTTTTAGCTGTCATTTTATTTACATTATTCCCTAATTTACCATAGAAAGAAGAGATAAAGAGGAGGATTAGCATGAAACAACCATTAAAAGGAGTAAAAGTGATTGATTTAACATATTTTGTTGCAGGACCGGGAACAGGAAGAATTTTAGCTGATTGGGGAGCAGATGTCATCAAAGTAGAACCAAGTTTTGGAGATCCGGGAAGAAAAACCGGAGCAACTATGACTATGCCGATAGCTGATGATGCGGTGAATCCATTTTACAGTGTATATAATGCCAACAAAAGAGGAATTTCGATTAATTTAAAATCAAAGGAAGGATTGAAAATCATGGATAAGTTATTATCGGAATCGAATGTTTTCTTAACAAGTTATAGAACCGGGGCATTAGAAAGATTAGGTTTGGATTATGAAGCATTATCCCGAAAGCATCCTCATATTGTTTGGGCACAAGTGAACGGATTTGGAGATCACGGTCCGGCAAAAGATAAGCCGGGATTTGATACAGTGGCATTCTGGGCAAGAAGTGGGGCAATGCTAGATATTACAGAACCCGGAACAACTGTAAATCCACCTATAGGATTCGGAGATGCAACAACGTCATGTAGTTTATCCGGAGGAATCTGTGCAGCCTTATATGAACAATTGAAGACGGGAAAAGGGCAAAAAGTTATGGTATCTCTTTTTGGACAGGCAATTTGGAATTTAAGTGCTTTAATTGCTTCAACTCAATTTGCAGATGTGTATCCAAAGACTAGAAAAAATGCAATTACACCGGTGATTAATTCATATCAATGTAAAGATGGTAAATGGATTTTCTTAAGTATCTTAGAACATGAAAGATATTATAAAGCTTTATGTCAAGTGATAGAAAGAGAAGATTTATCAGAAGATTCAAGATTTTCTAATCCCATTGCAATAAAAGAAAATGCTCCGGAATTCATCAGTATTATGGATGAGGCTTTCGCAAAATATACACAAGCGGAAATGGTAGAAAAATTGTTAGCAGCAGATATAGCACATGAAAAAATACAACATGTACAGGAAGTTTTATCTGATGCACAAGCTATTGAGAATAACTACATTTATGAATTTGAAAATAGAGATCACAGTAAAAATATGATGGCGATGTCACCCATTAAATTTAATACCATTGATGTAAGGATTGATAAAGATGCTCCCTTCATTGGAGAACACAATGATGAAGTTTTATTAGAACTTGGATATACAAAAGAAGAAATTATAGACTTTTATGCAAAAGATATTCTTGCTAAGAAATAGTAATTTACAGAGAAGGAGAAATCTATGGAAATAAAATTTAATGAAGTAGAGTTAAAAATTAGAGAAGTTGCGAAGAAATTTGCGGAAACAGAAGTAGCTCCCATTGCAGAAGAAATTGATAGAGATTCTATTTATCCTGAAGAAACATTTCAAAAAATGGTAAAGTGCGGATTTACGGGAATTGGAATACCTGTGGAATATGGGGGATCCGGTGGAGGAGATATTATCAAATGTATTGTAGTGGAAGAAATTGCCAAAAAGTGTGCTTCTACAGCAGGAATTTTATCTATCCACGGAATCTTTGGACAATCTATTTTGAAATTCGGTTCGGAAGAACAAAAAAAATTCTATTTACCTCAAGTGACAAATGGAGGCAAACATGGTGCCTTTGCTTTAACAGAACCGGATGCAGGATCAGATGCAGGAGCTGCGAAAACGAGAGCTGTGAAAGATGGAGAAGAATATATTATCCATGGTACAAAATGCTTTATTACTGGAGGAGCAACTGCGGACTATGTTCTCGTGTTTGCTCTTACAGATCCTTCAAAAGGCTTAAAAGGTTTAAGTGCAATTGTGGTAGAGAAAGAAACACCCGGATTCACGATTGGAAAAAAAGAAGATAAAATGGGAATTCGAGCATCTGAAACTTCAGAACTGGTATTTGATCATTGTAGAGTTCCTGTCAAAAATTTAATTGGCAGTGAAGGTCAAGGATTTAAAATTGCAATGATTATGTTAGATGGAGCAAGAATTGGAGTTGGAGCACAAGCATTAGGAATAGCAGAAGGAGCTCTTGAAGAAAGTATCAAATACATGAAAGAGAGAGTACAATTTGGAAAACCGATTTCTGCATTACAAGGATTACAATGGTATATTGCTGAAATGGGAACAAAAATAGAATGTGCAAAATGGATGCTATATAGAGCTGCGAGTTTAAAAGAACAGGGAGTGCCGCATACGAAAGAAGCGGCAATGGCAAAATTGAATGCCGCAGAAACTGCAAGATTTGTGACTAATTTGGCTCTTCAAATTCATGGAGGTTATGGATACATGAAAGATTATCCATTAGAAAGAATGTTACGAGATGCCAAAATAACTGAAATTTATGAAGGAACTTCTGAAATTCATAAAGTTATTATTGCAAGAGCATTATTAGGGTAGAGGTGATCTAAAATATGAGAATAGTAGTATGTATAAAACAAGTTCCGGATACAAACGAAGTTAGAATCAATCAAGAAACAGGAACATTAATTCGAACTGGGGTACCTAGCATCATGAATCCCGATGATAAAAATGCTCTAGAAGAAGCGTTGACTTTAAAGGATAAATATGGAGCAGAAGTTGTGGTGATCACTATGGGACCATTGCAGGCAAAAGAAATTTTAAACGAAGCATTGAGTATGGGGGCGGATAGAGCTTATTTAATAAGTGATCGTAAATTTGGAGGATCTGATACTTGGGCAACAGCAACTATTCTAGCTGCAGCAATAGAAAAAGTAGGGAATTATGATATTGTCTTTTGTGGAAGGCAGGCAATTGATGGAGATACTGCACAAGTAGGACCGGAAATTGCAGAATTTTTAGGATTACCACAAATTACTTATGTAAAAAGTATAGAATTAAAAGAAAACAGTACGTTGGAAGTATGCCGATTTACAGAATATGGTGATTACATTTACCATGTTCAAATGCCCGTAGTATTAACTGCCATTAAAGAATTAAACGTTCCGAGATACCCGACAATTTCTGGAATCATACAAAATTATGGAGAAGAAAAGAAGGAAAACATTGAAACAATCGATTTCTCAAACCTTCCGGTAGATGAAACACAAATTGGATTGAAAGGTTCCCCAACAAATGTATTGAAATCATTCGTACCTGTAAAAAATAAGGTATCAGAAATAATAGAAGGGGATACTGCAAAAGAAAAAACGGATAAATTAGTTATGAAATTATCTGCAATCCATTTGATATAAAGGGGGGATAAAGATGAGAGCAAAAGTAAATCAAAATATCAATTTAGAAGATTATAAAGGAATTTATGTTATTGGAGAACAAATAGAAGGAGAAATTCATCCAGTAACCGTTGAATTAATTGGAGAAGCTAAAAAACTGGTATCGGATACAAGGAAAAAGCTTACAGTAGTGATAGCAGGATACGGTGTGGAAGAAAATGCAAAAAAGCTATTACATTATGAAGTGGATGAAGTTATATATTTGGAACATTCCTTGTTGAAAGATTACATTACAGATTCTTATGCAATTGCAATTTCAGATTTAATTCATGAAAGAAAACCGGAAATTGTTTTGATTGGAGCAACTTCCATCGGAAGAGA
>UMKD01029436.1_pt1 | contig 24994 bp, 20 predicted proteins | sample 1966221 | NCBI WGS metagenome assembly UMKD01 (sample SAMEA4836167, study PRJEB28245) | human gut metagenome | biome: gut microbiome; material: fecal sample | place: Denmark | collected 2008
GCAATACGGTCGCAAATGAGCATGAGTTCGCGTAAATCACTGGAAACGACAACAATGCCTTTTCCCTTAGCCGTCAACGCATTCAGTAACTGGTAAATATCTTGTTTTGCACCAATATCTATACCTCGAGTGGGCTCATCAAATAAAATAATCTGACAATCTCTTTCTAACCATCGGCTAATTAATACTTTTTGCTGATTACCTCCTGATAAACTCTTTACAGGCTGCGAAGGATTTGTCGCGCGGATGCCTAAGTTTTTAATATATTTATTTGCTAAATTGGTTTCATCAAGTGAGCTAACGATTGATAGAAAGCTTGTTTTATCGCTATTACCCAAGGAGATATTTGCTGCTATAGATTGTGGTAATAAAAGGCCTTCGCCTTTACGATCTTCTGTAACCAATGCGATACCGTGCTTAATTGCATCCTTAGGAGATCGTATTACTACGGTTTTTAACGGATCACCAACCTGTAATGTGCCGCTGTCGATTTTATCAGCACCGAAAATAGCGCGTAAAAGTTCTGTTCGTCCAGAACCTACTAGACCGCTAATACCTAATATTTCACCACTGTGTAGCGTGAACGATGTATCCTGAATAATTCTTCCACGCTTAAAGTTTTTCACTTTCAAGATCGGATGACCGACCTGGTGCTGATTTAAATTAAATGAACTTTTTAAATCACGTCCGACCATCAGTGAAACTAGCTGATCACTGTTATAGCGTTTAATATCATCCACACAGACTAGGTGGCCATTCCGTAGTACTGCAATATCATCAGCAATTACCGCTAATTCATCTAATCGATGGGAGATATAAATCAATGAAACACCTCGGGCTTTAAACAACATTATCTGTTTAAACAGTAATTCAACTTCACGGTTACTGAGCATTGCTGTAGGTTCATCAAGAATAAGAACTCGGCTTTCGCCAATTAAGTTTCTTGCGATTTCAATCATCTGTTGATGGCCAATGCCTAATTTACCAACAAGTGTATTAGGATCGATCGATTGCAATCCAACCATGGCCATCACGGGTTGAGCTACTTCGTTTAACTTTTTCCGATCAATCCAACCAAATCGGTGAGGAAGCTGTTCGAGAAACAGATTTTCTGCTACCGATAGCGTGGGCAGTAAATTGAGTTCCTGCATCACCATGCGGATACCCAATTTTTCAGCATCTTTCCTACTGTTAGGCGTGTAAGGTTTTCCCTGATAAATAATTTGTCCAGAGGTTGCGCTGGTTAGTCCTCCAATTATTTTGGCTAAGGTACTTTTTCCGGCGCCATTTTCCCCAGTCAGAGCCAATACTTTTCCTGAATATAATGCTAGTGTCACATCCACTAAGACAGGTTCACTATAGGTTTTACTTATTCCGTGTATTGCGAGGATCTCTTGCCTATTTTTCATATCCTGACCTTATCGGGTAAGCTGCTCTGATATCCGAAAGGTGCAATACCAAAGCAATGAACCATGATTAACCTATTGTTTAATAATAAGTTTTATTGGGGTCTCAATATTGCTGGATAAATCACTTTGTTTTTTACCATTTTTGAGCGCATCAAGTGCGGCATCAATGCCAAATACAGCTTGCTGGGAAGCGAATTGATCTGCTGTTGCTAATACTCGGCCATCATTCAACATCGGCTTAATTGCTTCGATATTGTCATAACCTACCACCAGAACCTGTCCTTTTTTTCCAGCTGAACGAATTGCAGAAACTGCACCTAATGCCATGTTATCGTTATTTGCTAACAGTGCTTTGATATCGGGATATTCACTCAGCATTGCAGCGGCTACAACATTAGCGTTGTTTATTTCCCATTGACCGGATTGAATAGAAACCACTTTCATTCCGCCCTCAGCCATTGCTTGCTGGAATCCCTGAGTGCGTTGTTGAGAGTTACGGGAGGTTGGAATGCCTTCAATAATACCTACTTGATCACCTTGTTTAAGGTGCTTTACTAAATAATCACCAATATCTTTAGCTCCTTTTTGATTATCAGGACCAACAAAAGGAATATTTAGATTTTTATCTTTGAGTACACCTTCATCAAATTTATTATCAATATTAATAACGATTATTCCTGCATCAATTGCTTTCTTAACTACAGGTAGGATTGCTTTAGAATCAGATGGTGCAATGATGATAGCATCCACTTTAGATACAATCATTTGCTCTACAATCTGGATTTGATTTGCCGTATCCGTTTCGTTCTTTATTCCATTAGATATCAAATCAAACTTATCTATATTTTTTTTCTGATAATCTTTTGCTCCTGTCTCCATTGTCAGAAAAAACTCGTTTGCCAATGATTTCATGACTAGGGCAATTTTTGGTTTATGCGTCTGCGTATCGGCGGCAAATGCAGGTATGATGAAGAAGGAGGAAAGTGCTATTCCGACAGTTGCACCGATGATGCGATAAAACATTTTATTTTTCATTTGGTTATTCCTATAGGCTTAGGGGACTGAATAATTCTCTAAACAATTGCTGCTTACGGTGATAAACGAGCGAGTTACTGGGCATGTTTGATGCGCCTTTACGTTCAACTTTCAACGATGCAAACGCAGAAGCATACTGCGCTGCATTGACGAGCTCTTTACCGTTAGCAATGTATGCAGCTAGTGCTCCAGTAAAAGCATCGGCAGCTCCACTGGTATCGACAACAGCTGATTTATAGGCAGGAATATGGGTATAAACTTTGCCATCAAAGATTAGGCAACCTTGATTACCTAACGTGATAATGACGGATTTTGCACCTTGAATATGAATGCTTTTGGCTGCGTTTTTTGCCGAATTAATATCGTCAATAACTACTCCAGATAATGCTTCGGCTTCAATTTTATTTGGTGTAATAATATCTATTAAATGCAATATTTCTTTGATTTCTGGAACATAAGGGGCTGGGTTCAATACAACAATAGCTTTCCCAAGTTTTGCCTGCATTATTGCATAACGAGTTATAGGGAAATTGTTTTCTAGCTGAGTCAAAAATACTCTGCAATTACGAATGATATCAATATCTAATAAAATGTCCTCTTCGGTAAATGTTTCGTTGGCACCAAGAGTGACACTGATCATATTGTCACCAGTAGCATCAGAAACCCATACGATTGCTATTCCAGTTGGTGACATTTCATTTATAAGAAAAGAAAATGATGAAATCTCAGTCTTTGTTAAATACCTCTTGGCTTTTTTTGAAAACTCATCTGAGCCTAATTTAACCGTTAAGTGAACGTTATTATTAATTTTAGCCGCAGCGATAGCTTGGTTTGTCCCCTTTCCTCCGGCATAAAAATGTGTTGCAGAAGCCCGTATGGTTTGACCAATCTGGGGTAGTGCTGTTATTTCAGAGACAATATCAACATTAAACGAACCTAGGATGTAAACACTTTCATTAATATAGCTGTTTTGTGTAGTTCGATTTGAATTTGGTGCAATATCCTTGCCGCTTTTAAAGCCGTTTAATATCGTTTCTGTAAACGATTGTTCAAATAAGGATTCGTCATCTGGTGTGTTTTTTAATTGTACGCCACCATGAAACAATGAGAATAGTGTACTTTGGCATAGCTCATTTAAGTCATTACGAATAGTTCGAGTAGTTACCGATAATTCTTTAGCTAATTCGCTAACATAAGCTTTTTTATCAGTTATCAACTTAATTCGAATAGCTTTTTGTCGTTCTTGTTTTTTCATAAATACTCACCTCCAAGTTTTATAATATTAAATTAATGCTAATGTTTATTGAGTGACGTTCAAAAATAAACACATAAATTGGAATTTTTTTTTCCGATTTGGGTAATTAGTTAAATGTTCAGGAAGCTCGAATAAAAATCTAGTGTCAACGGATTACAATCTATAGTTATAATCCGTAATCTATACACTCTCCTTGCATTTGTTACAAATAACAAATAAGTCAGTTTTTCAGGGTGTTTCATACTAAAAGGTAATTACGATGCCGCCTATGAATTTATCAAGCGAGTATTAAAATTTTCCACTACTGAGTGACAGCTAAAATATTCAGCATTGATAAATGTGTCTATTACAGTAATGTGATTTTCCACTTAATTAAATCGTAATAACATAAAATGATTAAAAATCAAATGCATCAGTAACTATTCATTCAATCCTGTAACTCTGGCCAGTTACTTTTAATTACTAATTAGGCTAATATGAAATTCAATAATTCTGCGAATTCTAATTTTAAAGCAAGTAGTTTTGGTATTTTTTTTGATTTTTTGCATCCTGTTCAAAATTTTAAATCCGATAATAATTAAAAAGCAATTCTTTTATATCGATTATAGTATTACTAAGAACAAAAAATTATTTCTTTCTCATAGGCTAATTCGATAAATATTAATAGTCAGTTATCAATAGAGAGGTTAATATGAATATTCTTATTATTTCAGGAAGTCCAAATTCGAAATCACTTTCATCTGCCTTACTTGATTATATTCAGCAATGGCTTGGTGAATATAATGTATTGATTGAACGGGTTAGTGTGAATGAATTTGATTCAAGTGTGTTATTAAAAGCAGAATATCAACATTCTCAAATAGAATTGTTTATTAAAAAAGTTAATAGAGCAGATGGTGTTATTATAGCTTCCCCCGTTTACCAATCATCGTATAGCGGTGTGTTAAAGTCATTAATTGACTTATTACCACAAGGTTCATTTGCTAATAAAAGAGTATTACCAATTATGTCTGGAGGCAGTGAATGTCATCAATTAGCCTTGGATTATGCTTTTAAACCCTTATTGATGGCATTAAAAGCTGAAGAAATTATGATTGGAATTTATATTAGTAATAAACATTCAAAGTATTCTGAGCAATCTCAGAAATATATTTTTAATGATGAGATTATTGGTAGAGTAAATAATACTTTACGTTTTTTTATCGCTCACTAAATAAAACTAGGAATTATATATTACAAGCTGAACTATACTCGATTGTTGGATTGGGGGAATAAAAATGAGCTATCAACGTAATTTATTTTTGAGTTGGCTAGTGCCTTTAGCTTTACTGATGATTTGGCAATTTTCCGTAAATTCAGGCTGGGTATCAAACCGTATATTACCAGAACCACTTCAAGTAATGAATGCGGGGTGGAGGTTAATAAAAAGTGGTGAGTTATGGGAAAATATGGTTGTCAGCACATTACGTGCCTCTATCGGTTTTATTATTGGCGGCTCGATAGGGCTTATTTTAGGACTAATTACAGGGCTATCCCGATTAGGTGAAACTTTATTAGATAGTTCGATACAAATGATCCGCAATATACCACATTTGGCACTTATCCCTTTAGTTATTTTATGGTTTGGTATTGATGAGAAAGCTAAAATATTTCTCGTCTCATTAGGTACTTTTTTCCCTATTTATTTAAATACATTACATGGCATTAGACATATTGACCGCGGTTTGATTGAGATGGCAAAAAGCTATGGACTAAATGGATATCAACTATTCCATCACGTTATTTTTCCAGGGGCACTGCCATCAATATTGGTTGGTATCCGTTTTTCTCTTGGGCTGATGTGGCTAACATTGATTGTTGCTGAAACCATTTCTGCAAATGCAGGGATCGGATATTTAGCAATGAATGCGCGCGAGTTCCTCAGAACTGACATTGTAGTATTTACCATCATTGTTTATGCCTTACTGGGTAAAATAGCAGATTGGTCGACCTATTTATTAGAAGTTGTACTTTTGCGTTGGCATCCTACTTGGCAGAAAAAAAAGGTTCCAGCATGATGATAAATCAACCTCTTAGAAATGAAGGCATTACAGTTAATGTTAACCAGATTACTCAACAGTTTGGTGCTCATGAAGTACTTAAATCCCTTAGCTTTACAATTCCTGCAGGGCAATTTGTCGCCATTGTTGGGCACAGTGGCTGTGGTAAGAGTTCCTTATTACGCCTAATAGCTAATTTAGATTTTCCCTCGTCAGGGGAAATCACGAGCGAAACACTATCACTAGCTCATTTTTATAATAATACACGCATGATGTTCCAAGAGCCGCGATTACTACCATGGAAAAAAGTTATCGAGAATGTAGAGCTTGGACTTAAAGGAAAATGGCGTAATGAGGCACTTGAAGCGCTAGATGCCGTTGGACTGCTTGATAAAGCTAATGAATGGCCTGCAACATTATCTGGTGGACAGAAACAGCGTGTCGCATTAGCAAGAGCACTTATTCATCGTCCTCGTTTACTATTACTTGACGAGCCTTTAGGTGCACTTGATGCATTAACTCGAATAGAAATGCAGCAGTTGATCATTAAGCTATGGCAAGAATACAAATTTACCGTTGTGCTTGTAACACACGATGTGCATGAAGCTGTGTTTACCTCTGAACGAGTATTGATGTTAAAGGATGGCGGGCTGTATTTTGATTTACAAGTAAATGAAGATTATCCCAGAACACTGACTAACTCTAGGTTGATTGAACTTGAATCGAAGGTATTGAGTGCACTTACAGAGTTTTAGAGGTATTAAAAATAATTTCTGATTGTTATCAATTGAATAGGGATTAAACATGACAGCACAGCAAGAACTACAGATATTTTGGTTTTTACCGACGCATGGAGACGGGCGCTATTTAGGCACTCAGAAAGGTGCTCGTCCCGTGACATTACCTTATTTGCAGCAAATTGCTATCGCAGTGGATAGTTTAGGTTTCCATGGTGTGCTGATCCCAACAGGTAAAAGCTGCGAAGATTCGTGGTTAATTGCTGCAGCATTGGTTTCAGTGACCAAACAATTACGTTTTTTAGTGGCGGTTAGACCAGGTCTTCAACCTCCTTCACTAGCTGCTCGCATGTCCTCTACTTTGGATAGACTATCAGATGGACGATTATTGGTAAATGTGGTTACAGGAGGTGATCCGATAGAAAATAGAGGTGATGGGATTTTTTTAAATCATGAAGAGCGATATAAAGTGACAAAGGAATTCCTTGAAGTTTATAAACGGTTGATCCGTGGAGAGCAGCAAGTTAATTATCAAGGAGAACATATAAATGTTGAAAATGCAGGATTGCTATTTCCACCAGTACAACCATTAGGTCCTCCATTGTATTTTGGTGGCTCATCGCCAGCTGCGTTAGCGGTTGCAGCAGAACATATTAATACATATTTGTCATGGGGCGAACCAATTGCTGATGTAACTGAAAAAATTACAGCTGTGCGGAAACTAGCAGATGAAAAGGGTAACCAATTGGAATTTGGAATTCGCTTACATGTGATAGTGCGAGAAACAGAGCAAGAGGCTATTGATGCGGCGAATAAGCTGATTTCACATCTTGATGATGAAGTGATTGCTCAAGCTCAATCTATTTTTTCGCGTATGGATTCAATGGGGCAGAAGCGTATGCAAGCACTCCATAATGGCTCTAAAGATAGCTTATTTATTGCACCTAATTTATGGGCCGGTATTGGTTTAGTTCGAGGCGGAGCCGGAACGGCTTTAGTTGGTTCACCTGAGCAAGTTGCAGAACGAATTAGGGGATATCAAGCCGTGGGTATTAGTAAGTTTATTTTTTCAGGTTATCCGCATTTAGAGGAAGCACACCGGTTTGCAGAGTTAGTAATGCCGTTATTACAAGGACTAAAAGAGTTCTCTTTCTCTAGTTCATGTATTAATACTGGGCCATTTGGTGAAACAATTGCCAATGATTCAAGGCCAAAATAAGTGAGTGAAAACTATTTGAGGTAATTAATCCTATCAGGAGTCCTACTATGAAAAAGTTAATACTATTTGCTTCATTATTGCTGATTTTCATCTACCCCAACTTTATTTTCGCAGAAGTGAAAAAAATTAATATTGGGTATCAAAAAGCCAATATTTTTGCAATATTAAAATATCGAGGTTCGTTAGAAAGCGAATTTAAAAAATATGATGTTAATATTAATTGGATTGAATTTCCCGCAGGACCGCAAATGTTAGAAGGGTTAAATCTAGGAAGTATTGATTTAGCCGCGACGGGAGATGCACCACCTATTTTTGCTCAAGCAGCACAAGCTGATTTTGTCTATTTAGGTCATTCACCAGCTAATCCCAAATCAGAGGCAATTATTGTTCCTGAAAATTCATCAATTAAGTCTATCAATGATTTAAAGGGAAAACGGATCGCATTAAATAAAGGTTCTGATGTGAATTATTTACTTTTGGCCGCATTGCAACATGCGGGGCTTAATTACAGTGATATTATCCCAGTTTATTTACAACCATCAGATGCGAGAGCAGCCTTTGAGAAAGGGGCAACTGATGCATGGGCGATTTGGGATCCTTTTTTAGCTGAAGTTGAAACTAACTTGTCAGTCCGTCAAATCGTTAATGGTGAAAATTTAGTTCCTCATTACACCTTTTTCCTTGCTAGCCGTAACTTTGCTGAAAAAAAAATTAAATATGTTGAAGTAATTATTGAGCAACTAATACAACAAAGTGAATGGGTTAATACACATCCTCAAGAAACCTCAGAAGTCTTATCAGTATCAACAGGGCTAAGCAAAGATATATGGTTAAAAGCATTACAACGCGTAAATTATGGGTTTATTCATATGAGTGATGATTCGTTTGCGAAGCAACAAAAAATTGCAGATATTTTTGTAAAAGCACGTCTAATTCCTGAACCTGTTGATGTTAAAAAAGCACAATGGATAATTAAGGTAAATTAATTTTTTAATAAAAAATATTTAAATCTAATAATTGATAAAGTTTTATATAAAGTCGCCAGATTAATACGAGAATATTTAACACGGTTTTTCGTATAATCAGATGTTTTACTACTTAATGTTATATCATTTGCCGCTTTCTAGTAGATGAAATTGTCTCCTGCGATAAAAACTTAAGTGGCTGAGTTTTATTAATATTGACGAATATTTACTCTGTCATTTTATTGGTAATAATATATTGGAGGTGGAGAAATGCAGGGAATAAAACGTAGAATTGTATTTATAACGATTTATGAAGTTATTGGCTGGTTTATTTCAGCATTGGCACTGGCTTTTCTTTCTGGTAATTCAGCAGGAACTACAGGGCCATTAGCCTTAGTAATAACTACTATTGCCGTTAGTTGGAATTTTATTTTCAATACCGCATTTGAATATTGGGAATCGAAACAAAAATCACGTATTAGAACATTTAGACGTCGTTTTGTTCACGCTATACTTTTTCAAATAACACTAGTTGCTTTCTTAATTCCTTTAATTGCATGGTGGCTGTCAGTTAGTCTTTTACAAGCATTAATATTCGATTTTGCCTTAATTATTTTTATCCCAATTTATACTTTCTTTTTTAATTTGGCTTTTGACAAAATCTTTGGTTTACCAAAATCAGCATTGCCGCAGGAAAATAAAATGACATGATAATGTCAAGGTTGTGTTTCCTTCTATTTGTTACCTAAGGAAACATTGATAATAGGGTACTCTTGTAAATAAGGAAATAGATTTAAACGTTTTTATCCTATTCTAGGTTGCAGATCAAATACTCTATTTACCAGATATACTTTTTCAGAAGGCTGGCCATAATAAAAATGGCCAGCTGACTTTTGCGAACGCTAATATCGCTTAAACCCTTTTGAGTGTTACATGGCTTTTTCCTAATGTGGAATAAACGATACGTTTTAAAAGAGGGTTATTTGTAAGTCTTTATCTTTTATTCTTTGTTCACATATTCCTCATTCTTATAAGTTTTTCTTTTTAATTATTTCCCGTAATTGATGCTATCTGTCAGCCTCTTCTTATCATAAATTTAATGAGGAAATGTGGATGACACGTTCATGGCAGGTAACAAAATCACAATTTACGACGGCATTGCTATTGCTGTTAGCAACAGGGGCTTGGGCGAAAAACATTCAATTGCTGAATGTGTCTTATGATCCGACTCGTGAGTTTTATCAGCAATATAATCAGGAGTTCAGTGATTATTGGAAAAAGAAAACGGGCGATACCGTTACCGTTCGGCAATCTCATGGTGGCTCAGGTAAGCAAGCCATATCAGTGGTGAATGGATTAGAAGCCGATGTTGTTACCTTAGCTTTAGCCTATGATGTTGATGCTATAGCACAAAGTGGCCGTATAGATAAAAATTGGATAAAAAAGCTCCCCGATAATTCAGCTCCTTATACATCGACTATCGTCTTTCTCGTTCGTAAAGATAACCCGAAAAATATCAAAGATTGGGACGACTTAGTCCGCAAAGACGTTTCCGTGGTGACACCCAACCCGAAAACCTCCGGCGGAGCACGTTGGAATTACTTAGCAGCATGGGGCTATGCGTTAGATAAAAATCAGCAAGACCCTGAAAAAGCGAAACAATTCGTTAAACAGCTCTATAAAAATGTGGAAGTACTCGATTCGGGGGCTCGCGGCGCAACCAATAGTTTTGTTGAACGCGGTATAGGTGATGTATTAATTGCTTGGGAGAATGAGGCTTTACTCGCTATCAATGAGTTAGGGGAAAGTGGGCAGTTTGAGATAGTGACGCCAAGTATTTCGATTCTTGCTGAGCCAACTGTCGCTGTTGTTGATAAAACTGTCGATAAACGTGACCGCAGGGCAGTTGCCGAAGCTTACCTAGAGCACCTCTATTCTGCGGAAGGGCAGGAAATTGCAGCGAAAAACTACTATCGTCCACGAAATGTGGAAGTGGCTAAAAAATATCAGCAGCAGTTTCCTGAGCTTAAGTTACTGACGGTAGATGAAAGTTTCGGAGGGTGGCAAGCGGCACAAGCAACTCATTTTGCGAATGGGGGGGTGTTCGACGAAATCATCCAACGCTAATACTCTTCATATTTCGCACTGTAGCGTTGTTGGCTACGTTCGCTAACCCTAGTCACATACTGGTGTATGCTTCTAGGGATTAGCTTTTCTTGCCGCCTAGCTACAGCACGAACTATTTTGAGTATTATCTGAGATGTAAACTAGGGCTAATTATTGCCACTGGTATTTGACACCTAACTGGCCAAGATAAAATGTTTGACGGTTGTTGCCACCTGAGGTGATACCTGCATTTTTTGGGTTTTCCCAAGTACTAGGTTCAACCGCGAAGCCGCCCCATAGTGTTAGTTTTGGTGTTAAGTTATAAAAAACTTGTGTCCCGACACGGTAGCCGTCTTTAACTTTCTGGGTAGTGCGTTTGTTACTATCGTAGTTATGTTCATTTAAATAATAACGAAAATAAGGCATTACGCTCCAGTCCTGGTTTAACGTGATAGGAAAATAACCGCGAATTTGGTTTTGTTCCCATGTCTTATTAAAGTCTTTATCCCATGTCCAATCGGTGTATAGATAGACTTTGGCGGTTGCAGAGTCGTTGACCTTATAAACAAGTCCGTGTTCGGATTCCCACTCATAACTATTGGGGGCATGGAAATTATCGTAATGGTAAACCGCATCCCAAAAGTTAAATGCCCACTTATCATTGAAATTGTATGTCCCGCTAGGCATTAACCAAAACATAGTATTCGATGGCCGTGCCTGTGTGCCCGGTGCGGAGTCATTTGATTCCTTACGATAGGTGACATTCAAATTGAACTGACCAATATCGCTCGCATACATTTTCCGAGTAGCGCCAATTTGCGTACGATTACGAATAAAAGAATCTTTGGATGTTGAGAAATTGTGGTTGTAGCTTCTTAATGATTCCTTATGTTCCAGAAAAAAGCTCCATTTTGATTCAGGATTCGCTAAAAATAGTTGGCCAACCATCGTGGTTTTGTCGTAGACCTTACGACCGCTGGTATTATGGTGTCCTTCAAATTTTTCGAGTTCCATATAGACGTTGGAAGAAACGCGCCAGTAATCATTATTGACCTGATCAGCTGCGAAAACGGATGTTGTCAATCCTGTGAGAGTAACAAAAAGTAAACCATTCAGTGAAGTTTTCATTTTAACCCTTTAATTTTTATGTATATTTTGTTTTTTATGCCTTAGTTCAAGGCGTTAGTGTCTGGCCTTTATACCGTGGGGTATAAAGGCTAAATCATTGTTAATAATTAATAGGTTGTGTAATTAATTGATTGTGGAGTAGGTTTCACCATGACCATAAGGGAACAGCACTTTGTTACCTTGTGGGTTTTTAATATTAACGGGTAGCAACCCTTGAGGTGGGTTTAGCGGCTGGCCGTGAGTGTTAGCAAATAATGTCCGTAAACCGCTGCGAATATTGGTTTCTAACGAATTGCGGTTATTATTGGTGATATCAAATCCGGTAATACCATAGATGGCAATATTTGCGTTTACATCGTTTAGGTATGCAATGTCATAGGGGTTACGTGAAGAGATAACAACAATAGGGGTTTTAAGTTGGTTTGCAGCATCAATGATAAGCTGAGCATTCGTTGGCGTATCCTTTAAATTATAGGTCGTCAGTAATACTAAATCTTGGTTTTGAACCAGTTTTTTTGCTTCATCTTGAGTTAGCGTACTTTCATTCAATTTAACGACACTTTCGCCTGTAATAATAGCAACCCCCGTTTCCTGTGCGATATCATTTAACTGTTTTTGAATTAAGGTATTGCGTGGCTTTTCATCAGAAATAATGAAAATTCGATTTAGCGGTTTTAATTGATAGGGCAGCACATTCTCATTTTTAATTAATGTGATAGCCTGCTCAGAAACCATATTTTCAATATCTTTATGGCCTTTTGATGCGACGACTTGTTCTGCCTTCACTAAGTCTATTGGTTGTGCTGTAATTTCTTGCTGAAGCTTTTTCAGCACTACACGTTTTGCGGATTCATCAATACGTTTTTTCAGTTCTGGGTTTTTCTCTGCTTGTGTTTCTAAATAGCGGTACATGTTATCTAAACGAGAAACCGCTTGGGAGTCCCACATTTTAATTGGCATAAGAATAATATCTGAGCCAGCGAGTAACGAGGTTTCTACCGCCCAATTAATATCGAAGTTGTCAGCAATAGCCCCCATGTCCATGGCATCTGTCACTATCAAGCCATCATAGTTGAGCTCATCGCGTAAAATACCATGCAAAATAGGTTTGGAAAGCGTCGCTGGGGTGCCAACTTGTTTACCTGCAAGTGTGGTGATCTTATCGTCATCCAGTGCTGGTACAATGATATGTGCGGTCATGACGGCATCAGCACCATGAGATAACGCGTATTTGAATGGGACGAGTTCAGTGTCTCGCCATGTTTTCGCGTCGGAATTAACAACGGGTAAATCAACATGGGAGTCAGCAGAGACATTTCCATGACCCGGGAAATGTTTAAGTGACGTCAATAAATTATATTTATGAATGCCTTGAATATAGCTGGTGGCCAGAGTGCCAACTAAATTTTTATCATCTGAGTATGAGCGTACCCCAATCACTGGGTTATTTTGGTTGTTATTAACATCAACAACTGGGCCAAAATTGATATTAAAACCAAGACTGGATAGCTCATATCCGTGGATCATCCCTGTTAGCTCTGCAAGGGCTGGGTTACGTGCTGCGCCTAATGCCATATTTCCGGGCATTTCGGTGCCTACGCGTAAGCGGGTGACATAACCCCCTTCTTGGTCGGTGCCAATAAATAGTGGAAGGTTACTGCGGGAAGATTGAAGTTTATTAATTAACTCCACAGTTTGTGGTGTATCAATCAGATTTTCTCTAAATAGGATCACCGAACCGAGGTGGTACTGATTGATAACCTTAGAAACTTCATCATTCATAACGAGAAAAGGAGCGGGTTCTCCATGGCTGTCTTTATTCCAATATCTGAAATCTAACATGAAGAGCTGACCAATTTTCTCAGCCTCGGACATATTATTTACTATTTCTTGTGCAGACTTTTGTTTGTCTTGCCATAATTCATTCAATTGGGCTTGTGTTATTGGGTTAGCCATTGAAAATGCACTGAAAATACAAGCACTAAGTAAAGTGAATTTCTTCATTTTTCATTTTCCCTAAGTTATTTTTCAAAAAATAATAAGTGGCTGGATATATTTATGATGTGAGAGTGCTCACAGTTGATAGTATTCTCTCTTTCAGAGTAAGAGGAATAGAGTACAAATAGATAGAGAAGGGGGCTTTATTTATCTCATTGATATTAAATAGCAAATTATCAAGAATAATTAATTTTAACCTAGAATAATTTCAACTTGATATTATTTTGTTATGTGACGTAAGTATAAATTATAATTAAATGGTATTTAAATCGACGGTAGAGCGTAAAAAATTAATGTTTTCACTAATTATTTACTTTTTAATATATTTTATTCTTATATTCAAGTAGTTTTCTAATTTAAAATATATAAGCCATATGATATTTCACATGGCTTATTTTTTTAAGAGAAATAAGTTAGTTACAAACCAAAGGTTACCATTGGTATTTTACGCCAATTTTACTTAGGTATAGCGTTTGTTTATTATCATATCCTGACGTAATTCCATTCTTTTTAGGTGATTTCCATGTTGAAGGCTCATAGGCAAACTCACTCCATAAAGTCAGTGATGGGGTGACTTGGTATTCCACGAGAGAGCCAATGCGGAAGCCATTTTTAATTTCCTGTGTTAAATAATTATTTTTATCATAGGTATTTTCTTGTAAGAAATAACGTGCATAGGGGGTGATTTTCCAGTTGGGTTTAATGGTAATGGGTAAGTACGCACGAACTTGTGATTGTAAAAAGCGGGTACTGAAATGTTTATCCCATTGGTTATCAATATAAACAGTGAATTTTGCTTTTAATGCATCTGAATATTTATAGGTCACACCAAATTCGGTTTCTGCTTCATGACTGCTGTCATTGAAATAATTACTGTAATAAAAATAAGAGAGCCAAAAGTTAAAAGACCAATCATCATTGAAACGGTACTCGCCGGCAGGAGTTAAGCCATATAAACGATTCGAAGAACGTGCTTTGGTGTTGGGTTCGACATCGTTTGACTCTTTTCTGTAACGAAAACCAAGCTCTAAGTCTGATGTTGGGGTGTTAATCATTTTCTTGATAGCATCAATTTGCGTGCGATTTCTAATGTAAGAATCCCGTGAAGTCGTGAAGTTACGGCCATGATTCCTTAAAGATTCGCGGTGTTCAAGAGCAAAGCGCCAGGCAGATTGCGGGTTGAAAAGCTTTAGTTGCCCAACGGTGCTGATTTTATCGTAGACTTTATTATTAAATGAATCCCGTTGTCCTTGATATTCTTCTATTTCCAAATAGATATTGGTATTAACTCGCCAAGAGTCATTATTTAATTCAGAGAAACAAATTGTAGGGAATATAATTATGATGCTATAGATTAAACCAACTATATATTTCATATTTATCCTTCAGGGTGAGTTTTATTAGTGTTAATTATCTAGTTGAGCGATTAGAGAGATAAATGTGTATTAACTTTTATAGATTGTCTACCGTTATTATTTAATAGATGATGAATGGTATATATAAATTAAAAATCTAATAAGTTGCATCTTGTTGTTATTTTTGGGAGTTTTATTATTGTCGGTATAAAGGTGTATTTTTATTTATAACTTTATTTAAGATTTTTAATCATATGTTTATTTGTTATTTTTAAATTTAATTAATAAATATTAATTAAATTTAAAACTAAGTGGTAATTGTATTATATGGTTGGTAATTATGAGAATAATAAAAATATTGATGTGATGCTTTTATTCAAGTTGGAATTAATTAAAATAAAAAACCGCCAATATTTGGCGGTTAATCTCAAGGTATTAAAATAACCTTATTTAGATTTTTTCGCTTCAGCAGCCGCTTTAACAATAACAGCAAAAGCGTCAGCTTTCAGAGAAGCGCCACCCACTAAGGCACCATCGATATCTGGCTGGGTAAATAGCTCAGCTGCGTTGCTGGCATTAACAGAGCCGCCGTATTGGATGATAACTTGTTCAGCAATGGCTGCATCTTTTTTCGCAATATGAGTACGAATAAATTTATGGATTGCTTGTGCTTGTGCTGGTGTTGCTGATTTACCTGTACCGATAGCCCAGATTGGCTCATAAGCGATAACGGCACCTTGGAAAGCTTCTGCACCTAAAGAATTCAATACGGCATCGATTTGACGAGCGCAGACTTCTTCGGTTTTACCCGCTTCATTTTCAGCTTCAGTTTCACCAATACACAGTACTGGGATCAGACCTTGTTCTTTTAAGACAGCAAATTTCTTAGCGACAAATTCATCACTTTCGTTGTGATAAGTACGGCGCTCTGAGTGGCCGATAATGATGTATTTGGCGCCAACATCTTTTAACATTTCAGCAGAGGTTTCACCTGTAAATGCACCTGATAGGTTAACGTCAACGTTTTGTGCACCTAATGCAATGCGACTGCCTGCTAACGCATGTTTAGCTTGAGTCAAATAAATCGCAGGTGGTGCAATAGCCACATCACAGCCATCAACGCTGCTGAGTTCATTACGCAAGCCAGCGACGAGGTCATTGACCATCTGTGTGCTGCCGTTTAGTTTCCAGTTACCCATTACCAATGGATGTCGCATGTTATTTCCTCCAACCAGAGAGTTTGAATGATTAATCAATAAGTTATTCATCACACGCTTATGTTACACGCGTAACGTGACAATGTTGTCGCCATTCACCTTCTGCATTATAAGAACAATGGATAATAATAGCTTTGCTTTTCATCATGCTTGTTCTTAGAGCGTGATCACAGTCAGTTTAGGGTGTTTGTTGTTCTAGCTTAATCGGTTCAACAGCAAAAGTAAGCACATTATTGTCACTTTTTACTAAAATATATCTTAAAGCGCCTAATCGAGCTTCTTCCGCGTGAGTTGCACTATTATTGGCAATAAATTTATTTAAGGCTTCCGTAAGTTCAGGGGCTTTATCCTGTGAAACTTCAGGGGCGAATATACGGACCATTGCAATGGTATAACTTTCCATTAATTGTCGATTTTTTTGGTTTTCTTGTGGGTTATCAGACGGTAGTAATGTGATCTGTAAACTTTTAATTTTTTCACTTCCGCGTTCTAACACCGCAGAGGAATAAATTTGTTGGTTAATTCGAGAAGCTGCTCGAATATAGGGAGCTGCGATATCTTGGCTAGCAATTACTTTATATTCATGAAGATATAAGTCTTTGTATGCTTGATTGAATTGGTTACGTAATTCAGGAATAGTGAGGTTAAAAGAAGGCGCATCAGGGGCCAAATAGGAGACCTCAAAGTCAGTATCTGGCAGCGTTGGGACTTTTTGAGCAAAAGCCAGTTGTGGCACACTAAGTACAAAAATGGTTATGATGGCGTATACAGAACGAAATAAAGTTTGGGTCATTTTTGAGCCACTCATTTTTAGTTTTCCACATTGTATCAGGATTATAGGTAATGACATTACAACAATGGGCTTTTTCCTTCAAAGGCCGTATCGGTCGCCGGCCATTTTGGGTAGGTATTGCAGTCATTTTTATTTTAATGACGGTAATTGCCCTGTTACAAAATGCACTGCTATTCTCTGAAACACTTGCTATATCGTTATTTATTTTACTACTTTACCCTTTGGCCGCTATCTTTGTGAAGCGTTTACATGACCGTGGAAAATCGGGTGGGTGGTTTGCGCTGATTTTATTGGCGTTTGCTCTTTTTTCAATCGACGTCAGCCAATTTGAACCTGTATGGCAATGGGGGATAGGGCGCTTTTTACCATTATTAATTACTATGATAATGGTACTTGATTGCGGAGCTTTTATGGGAATGGATGGTGTTAATCATTATGGTGAAGAAACAGAAACTGTGGATTATTTATAGCGTCAATACCATGTGGCCCGACTACCATATAACATGAATGCTACCCTGAAAATATTTCAGGGTAGCATGCTAAATTACCAGTATTGCTCACTCGAAATATGGCCAGGTTTGCGGCGTAAATGTTTAACCATGTTACGGTTATTTTTTAGTGTATCGCGAGTGTCCCTGACCATTTCAGGGTTACCACATAGCATAACGTGGCAGGTGTCAGGCGAAAGGGCTAGGCCAACAGCCTCTTCGAGTGCATGATTTTCAATTAAGGCTGGAACACGGCCATATAATGAACCTGTACATTGTTCGCGGCTCACCACGGTGACAATTTTTAATTTCCCTTGATATTGTTGTTCCAACTTTTTCATTAAGGACAAATAACTTAAATCTTTCTCATAACGGACAGCGTGGAGTAAAACAATGTTCTCGAAGCGCTCAAGGTCTTTGCCTTCCTGTAAGATGGACAAAAAAGGCCCAATGGCGGTACCTGTTGATAACATCCATAAGTTTTTACATTCGGGTATTTCGTCTAAAACGAAGAAACCCGCTGCTTCATCCGTGATCTGTAACGTATCATCGGGTTTTAATTGTGCTAATTTTGGGCTAAGTTTCCCTTCGGGGACGATGACAAAATAAAATTCAAGTCGGTTATCACTAGGTGCGTTGACGTAAGAATAAGCTCGTTGAATACGTTCGCCTTCGATTTCGAGTGCCAGTTTGGCGTATTGTCCGGCGGTAAAGGGTTTAATTGGCGCCTCAATGACTAAGCTGAATAATGAATCAGTCCAAAATTTGGCTTCAATCACTGTTCCTGTTACCCAATTTGCCATAGATCCCACCTCTTCATATTTTAAAATCGACCATCTGAAAAATAACTCATTTTTGATGTGAATGAGCCAAAGCATGGTTCACTAGGATTTAATACTAAAACAGTTCATTATTTATGCTTATCGATAATGTGTTCCAGTGTTTTATTCTTAATATTGGTCTATTTTAAAGTTCAATGTACAGTTATGTTGACAATGCTGGCGAATATTACTGCCATTGTTGAAAAATATAAAATGTCGCACTACTACGAAAAGATGGCTGCTTTTGTTATCTTAGTCACACTCAAGCAAAACGCATTATTTGCTATTTATTAAAAATGGCATAAAAGCGTAGAGCAGTATTTTTATATTGATAATTAAGCACCTAAATAATTTTGCGTTATTACAATGAAATAATGCGGCGTTATTTTGTGTCCGAAATAGCGTGCATTTGAATTATTGGATGTATTTGAGAGAAAAATGAGAAAACTGGAACATTTTAATTTGCTATTAATGCTAATTGCATTGGCAGCAGTCGGCCAAATGACACAAACTATTTATGTTCCTGTCATTGCTGAAATTGCCGCTTATTTTAATGAGCCCTCTGGTGCTGTTCAACAAGTAATGGCGGCTTATTTATTTTCTTATGGTTTTTCGCAGTTAGTTTATGGGCCGCTATCTGACCGAATTGGTCGCCGACCTGTTATTTTAACCGGTTTAACGATTTTCTTATTTTCAACGGTTGTGGCAATTTTCGCGCCAACGCTAAATATACTTACAGTGGCAAGTGGGTTACAAGGGCTAGGAACTGGTGTTGCCGGTGTAATGGCAAGAACAATGCCTCGTGACTTATATAAAGGCACAGCGCTGCGTTATGCAAATAGCCTATTAAATATGGGGGTGTTAGTCAGCCCATTATTGGCTCCCATGTTTGGCGGAATATTAGCGCACTTTTGGGGCTGGCATGCTTGCTATATTTTCCTATTTATCTTAGGAGCCTCAGTATTATTGAGTATGTATCGTTGGCTACCAGAAACGCGGCCTGTTTCCCCAGAAAAGTACAGAATGTTGGTCTCATATCGTGAATTACTTTCAAGTGGTTCATTTCTCTCTTACCTTGCCATGCTAGTTGGTGCGTTAGCTGGGATAGCGGTATTTGAAGCCAGCAGTGGTGTATTGATGGGCGGTGTATTAGGGCTAAGCAGTATCACCGTGAGTATTTTATTTATATTGCCGATTCCTGCCGCTTTCTTTGGCGCTTGGTATGCAGGGCGAGAGGGAAAAACGTTTTATAATTTGATGTGGCACTCAGTGCTTATTTGTTTATTGGCTGGCTTTATGATGTGGGTACCAGGCTGGTTTGGGATTATGAATACATGGACATTGTTAGTCCCAGCAGCGGTATTTTTCTTTGGCGCTGGTATGTTATTTCCATTAGCAACGACAGGGGCTATGGAGCCTTTCCCTTATTTGGCAGGTGCCGCAGGTGCACTCGTTGGCGGCTTACAAAATGTCGGTTCAGGTGTTGCGACTTGGGTTTCCGCCTTGTTACCACAGAACGGGCAGTTTAGTTTAGGATTGTTGATGTTTTTAATGTCGACGCTTGTATTGTTGTGCTGGTTACCTTTAGCAAAACGTATGAATCACTCAGAACGCATGGTTTAATGGGATATGGTCAGGCTGCAAAAGACAGCCTGACCATCAAATTACGCGCTTAGCAGTATATCAGCTTGCTTTTGTGGCGGAATTGATAGCACCGATGAATACAAGGAGCTAGGTTCCTCTTCTGGCATTGATGATATAAGTTCCGGCAACATGACTCCTGAATTAAATATCACTGGTTGGTTATAATCTAGAAATTTTGTATTTTCTGCTAATTGTCCTGTTGGATTTTGAGTGTTTTGTTGGAGCCAAATCAACTTTGGTACAGTATGGTCCTGCAAGTGTTGGTCTATATGAATGATTATTCCATCCAGTTTTAACTCAGGGGTACTGTCTATCGTGCCTTTTATTGTTAATTGATTTTGTTGTACTGAAAAATACCATTCCTCTATTGGTATGCTTTCTTGAATTTGTTTTTGGTCATCACTTGTCCTTAGTGTGACCCAAAAAGAGTACTGGCCATCAGGCAAGTTTAGGTGAGTAATATCCACCGTTTGTTCGAAGTTTACATCCGCAACTAAAGGTTGCTCGACTGTGTAGTAGATCACATCGGGTATTGCTGAGTAATGCCTTGCGTGAGTATCAAGGTGATTGAGCGCAATAAAGTTCAAAGAGGTATCAACCTGCGAATCTTGGCCAAATGGGTCAGATAATGAAAAATATTGTTGATGTAACCGGCCTTTTTCAACCCACTTGGCGCAAAGTGCACTTTTTGAGGTGATTTTGTCGAGATTGACTTTACCTGTCGAAAAATCAATTAAGCCTTCTTCTGTTGCTGCCCAGTAAATAGGGGCACCTTGCCAATAATTATCGAGAATCAACTGGTTGGGTAATAAATAGCCATCACTGTTTGTTAATACACGGCAAGCTAATGAATCCGGGTTGTTATAGTGGGAGATCAACTGCCCAAGCTCTTTTTTGTAGTTCAATTCATGTACAGTAAACTGAACCAATTCGCCTTTATCTGCAATATTGAAGCTCTCTGTACGTCGGATTTGCAATACTTCGGTCGATAACCCATTCGGAGTTGCATAAGTGACGGTTAATGCATAGTCACCATTAATATCAAATGGACGGCCAACCCCTGTTTTTAGGTTATGGTAATCGGCCGGCAAGCTTCCTATGGTACGGTCAACCGTGATGGTGCTATAAGGGTGTGGGGTATTATCTGCCATTTTAGTAAACTGATGCTGTATCCAATAAATCGCTACATCACGTTGATGAGGGAATTGCTCAATTTGCGTTAGGTGATAATATTTTGAGTAATTCTGTTGAGTTAGTGTGACCCATTGTTTGTTAATTTGATCCCAGCGTTGATAAAAACCGTCTCCTGCAAACCCGCCATCTTCAGTATCCTCCCCTTTAGTTTTATTGCTTTGCCAGCGTATTCTTTTGCTTAAAAATTGGTGAATTTTTTGGTTGTAGACATCAGGATGAGGCAAAAATGCATCATAAGCACCGCTCCTAAAAGGCACAAAACTAGAAAGCATGGTCGGCATAGCCTGTTTTAAGTGACTATGGAGATCGTGATAAGTGATATAATATTGCCTAGATTGGCTATAAGCTGGGTTTTTGCCATGGCTGTGAGGGTCGTAAGGGTATATTAACTGATCATTCTCACCTTTTATGTCGGTATGAGGCAAACCAAGACCGTGACCAAAAATCTCATGAAACATCACGTTAGGTTCATGAACCCCGCCACCGTGGTTGGGCGACCCAAGCCCTAATAGCGCAGTGCCAACATTTGAAGGTAGGGTTTCAATCGCAGTATATTGATAATCAGAATCAGCATTGTTAGCAGTTTGGTATTTATGGCTATTATTATAAGCCCAAAGGATTTGTGCACTGGGGTGATAGTTAATCTCTTCAGGGTTATCATAATGAGGATGAATAAACGGAATGACGTTGTTATTGGTGTCAGTCCTAAGTGACGTTAAGCTTGGGTGACTCACTGTAGCAGGAAGGCTATGCACTGTGAGCTGTCCAATCGGTAAAACTGTTACCGCTTCTTTTCCCCAACTTAGCGGGGAAGATGAATAAACGCCATGACCTTGTTGATATAAACTGTGATTATCAACCTGAACAATTAGATGGCTATCAAGGGTAACATTAGGTGAAAATAGACCATATTGGTTGGTTTCTTCGGTGATAATGGGTTTGCCATTAACAGTGATAACGAGGTTGATATCCGGTTGTATCCACTCGCCTTTTAGCGGAGCAGTAAAGCGTTGCTGATGCCAATTTTGTGCGGAAACATTCATCTTTTGGGGGAGCGCTGTTAATTTTTGGGGCAAATGATCCGGGCCAGTTAGTCTCACTCGACCTAATATTTTTCTTTCTTTATTGCTGACGATGGCTTCAATATTAGGGGATTTAGCCGCCGTTTCGCTAGTAATTTCTACATTCAATAACGCCCAGCGGTTAGCCGTTAAGCTCATATGCTTATCGGTCATATTCTGCAGGTGAGTTTGCGCAAGTTGAATATGATGGATTTGCATATCACTTGGTGTTGGGTTGTAACGCCGTTGAGGTTCATGATAAACAGGGTCTGGAGTGGAATATGTGCGTTTACCAGGAATGCGCAGTTGTGGTGCATTTGCGGTTTGTAACTGAATGGAAAGGGGTTGGGATTGCTGCCCATTAGGTTGCATAGCGATAAAATCAAATTGATCTGAGTGGGTTTTAAATTTGGCGTTATTGGCAATGTATTGCCATTCGTTGGTGGTGTTATTTAGCGTTAATTGACCAAATTTGGGCTGCTCAAGGATTTTGTAACCCTTAATATGGGGGCTATTTGGTAGTTTTCCTGTTATGGCACCTACAACTAACTGATTTGGGAGCTCATCTGGGTTTTCTGCTACTAAAATAGGTAGAATTTGAGGAACGCTTTCTTGCGCATCATGTCGAGAGATCGCCGGTTTTGTTTGTTTCAATTGGAACTGGCGAAAAATGATATTTTCACCAACAAGTTTTAAGGTATTCTTTTCATAGCGGATTTTAACCGCAGGAAGCTGATTTACTGCCATTATTTTATTTACATCGGTTTCGACAGAATGGGCAATCTGTTGCCAAGATGATGTTTTTGTAATTGGAACGTCATGTAAAGACAACACCTTGTTATACTTCATATTTTCTATAGATATTGAGAAATATTGGCTGTTTTTTCGTAACTCATCGGTTAGCTTCAATGAGTTTATTGCTTGGGTTGGTAGGGTGATAATTTGCTGGAAACTGTGATTTTCTAAGGTGCGGCTGGCTTGCTCAATAGGCTCTACTGGATTAAGTTCATCAATGAGTTGTTGGGTCGATGCTGATGGTTTTTTGTGTTTATTTTTGACTATCAATAAACTGCCGCCGGTGAGTTCCAACCAATGGCGAACTAGCTCGACTTGTTTGTCATTGGCTTTTTCAGGCAAGACTACGATGTTATAATGGCGATGCCATTGCCCGCTTGGTAATAATAAATCAGCGAGCTGAGCTTGTGCTCTGGTTTCTCCATTAATCCATTCATGGGGTGAATTAAAGCTTTCGACAAATAAATTTTGCTTGGGGTGGAAACTAAATCCAGAGAAATGTTCAGTACAGAGCGCACTCAATAAATAAGTTTTTTTATTTTCACCCGCTAGCCGGGGGTTATTATTTAACCAACTAAATAACTTAAATACTTTTTCGCCGTCAGCTGATTGTTCAGGGTTATCCTTTAATGCATTTATTAAGGTGGTATCTTGTTGAATAATTGCCACTCTCCCTTTTTTATACCATCCTAGTTGTAAGTTGTCTTGCTGTATCTCATCAGCAAATATTTTAAGGTTATCCATTACCATAATCCATTTTTTGAGGGTTAATTTTGAATTTTATTGAAATATTATTCTAAATAAACTGCAAAAAACGGTCTAATTTATTATTGTTTTAATAACTGCATTTTCATTGATTAACTAATTAGTTATTAGAAGAAAGTCATACTTGTAGGGATAAAATAAAAAAGGCCATATGATTCATATGGCCTTTGGGATATTAGAAATAAAACAGATTAAAAGATGGATTAGCCACGATCTTCCCACTCTTGGGCACGAGCTACGGCTTTTTTCCATCCCTCGTATTTGAAATTACGTTCCGTCGTTTCAATACCTGGTTTGAATACACGCTCAATAGTCGCCTTGCTCTGTAACTCATCAAGATTACTCCAGAAACCAACGGCTAAGCCTGCAAGGTAAGCGGCTCCCAATGCAGTGCTTTCTCGCACTTCAGGGCGTTCAACAGGAGTACCTAAAATATCTGACTGGAATTGCATTAAGAAGTTATTGGCGACAGCTCCACCATCAACACGTAGTGCTTTTAAGCGCTCACCTGAATCTGCTTGCATTGCATCAAGTACATCACGGGTTTGATAAGCGATAGATTCTAATGTTGCACGGATAATATGGTTGCGGTTTGCACCACGTGTCAGGCCAAAAATAGCACCGCGCGCATATGGGTCCCAATATGGAGCTCCCAAACCAGTAAAGGCAGGAACAACATACACGCCATTGCTGTCTTTCACTTTAGTGGCAAAGTACTCTGAGTCTGTTGATTCATCAATTAATTTCAATTCATCACGCAGCCATTGGATAGAGGCACCTCCGACAAATACAGCGCCTTCAAGTGCATAATTGACTTCACCTTTTGGGCCACACGCGATAGTCGTCAGTAGGCCATGATTTGAACGTACAGCAGTCTCTCCCGTGTTCAGAAGTAGGAAACAGCCTGTTCCATAGGTATTTTTGGCCATTCCTGATTTGACACACAGTTGGCCATACAGAGCGGCTTTTT
>UMKD01001051.1_pt1 | contig 24720 bp, 17 predicted proteins | sample 1966221 | NCBI WGS metagenome assembly UMKD01 (sample SAMEA4836167, study PRJEB28245) | human gut metagenome | biome: gut microbiome; material: fecal sample | place: Denmark | collected 2008
CCTTCTGGATACCGGGCGACTACGACACGCAGGAGTATGAGACCGTGGAGTCGAAGCTCTCTGAGATACGCGGACTGATGAAGAGTGCCATAACACCAAACTCATCGCAGACCACATTCTCGCCGACAGGCGTGCAGACATCGCTGCAGATGAAGACCGACGACGGACTTTACATCAACATTCATGAGGCAGCCTGCGTAAACTATGCCACAATGCACCTTAACCTTGACGACAAGAACATGGTGTTTGAGTCGTGGCTCACACCCGACGCTCAGGGCTACAAGGGCTATATACAGACTCCGTTCAACACGCCGTGGCGCACGGTTATCGTGAGCGACGACGCACGCGACATGCTATCTTCCAACCTCATTCTCAACCTCAACGAGCCTTGCGCGCTCGACGACGTAAGCTGGATACGTCCTATAAAATATTGCGGTGTGTGGTGGGATATGATTGTTGGCCGCGGCACATGGAGCTACACCAACGACCTTCCGTCGGTTCATCTCGGTGTTACCGACTACAGCAAGTGCAAGCCCAACGGCACACACTCTGCCAACAACGAGAATGTGAAGAAATACATCGACTTCGCTGCCGACAACGGACTCGACGAGGTGCTGGTTGAAGGATGGAACGAAGGATGGGAAGACTGGTTCGGACACTCAAAGCTCGACGTCTTCGACTTCATCACTCCTTATCCTGACTTCGACATCAAGATGCTCAACGAGTATGCCCACTCTAAGGGTGTCAAGCTGATGATGCACCATGAGACATCTTCGTCGGCATGGAACTATGAGCGCTGGATGGAGAAAGCATATGAGCTGATGAACAAGTATGGCTACGACGCCGTGAAGAGCGGCTACGTTGGCGACATCATTCCGCGCGGCGAGTACCACTACGGTCAGCTGATGAACAACCACTATCTGCGTGCCGTAAAGGAGGCCGCAAAGCATCATATCATGGTCAACGCACACGAGGCAACACGCCCGACAGGTCTTTGCCGCACATATCCTAACCTCGTGGGCAACGAGAGCGCACGCGGAACAGAGTATGAGGCGTTCGGCGGAAGCCGTCCCGACCACACTGTCGTGCTGCCGTTCACACGCCTTCAGGGAGGTCCGATGGACTACACTCCGGGTATTCTTGAAACTCAGCTCAACACATGGAGCGAGAACACTTCGTTTGTTCACACAACGCTCGTAGGCCAGCTGTCGCTTTATCTCGTTATGTACAGTCCGCTGCAGATGGCTGCCGACCTGCCCGAGAACTACATGAAGTATTATGATGCCTTCCAGTTCATACGCGACGTTGCCGTAGACTGGGACGACTCAAAATATCTCGAGGCCGAGCCGGGCGACTATATCACCGTTGCACGCAAGGCTAAAGGAACAGACAACTGGTTTGTCGGAGGTAAGTGTGACGAAAACGGACATAAGGCTGTCGTTAAGCTCGACTTCCTCGACAAGGGCCGCAAGTATGACTGCACGATATATGCCGATGCCAAGGACGCTCACTATGAGAAGAATCCTAAGGCATACGAGATAACACACAAGATTGTTAAGAAGGGCGACGTGCTCAAGCTGCAGGAAGCTCCCGGCGGAGGCTTTGCCGTGTCGCTCATCGCTCAATAACAATACAAAATACAGAAATGCGGAGATGAAAGAAAACCTGACGTTTTCCAAAAGGCATCCTTTCAGGCTCCAAAAGGCCGTCTTTCTGCATGTAAAAGGCCACCTTTTGGAGCCTGAAAGGTGGCCTTTTATAATACCCTGACATACAGGATGTTATACCTGCTGTAGTAATATTTTATATGAACGACAAAAAAATACCAGAAAACAATAAAGCATACCACAGTATGAAATTTAAAAAGATTCTTGTTATGGGCATCTTGTCCTTCTTGCTGGCACCAAAGGCCGGTGCACAGACCTTCAGCGAGGCTTGTTATACTCCGGGGCTTACCCGTTTTCAGCTCTTTGCTCCCGACAATGCAAAGCAGGTTACGCTGCGCATATACGACGACGGACAGGGCGGCAAGCCGGTGAAGACCGTTAAGATGAAGCGCACGGCTGCCGAAACCTATTCTGCCGAGCTTAAAGGCGACCTGAAAGGCAAGTTCTACACCTTTGACACCGGGACAGGAGAGTGCGCCGGAGTGTTTGCCAAGGCAGTGGGAGTAAACGGACAGAGAGCAGCCATCATAGACATGTCTGCCACTGATCCCGAAGGATGGGGCACCGACCGCATAACCACGGTTGTAAGTCCGGCCGACCTCATTGTATATGAGATGCATCACCGCGACTTCTCTGTCGACCCTTCGTCGGGCCTTGTGAATAAAGGTAAGTTTTTGGCGCTGACAGAGCCTAAGGCTATAGAGCATCTGAAGAAACTGGGCGTAAATGCCGTACACATATTGCCGTCGTTCGACTACGCTTCGGTAGACGAGACACGCCTCAATGAACCTCAGTATAACTGGGGCTACGACCCTGTGAACTACAACGTGCCCGAAGGTTCTTACTCGACCGATCCCTATAAGCCCGCAACACGCATTAAGGAGTTTAAGCAGATGGTGCAGGCACTGCATAAGGCAGGCATACGCGTTATACTCGACGTGGTCTACAACCACACATTCAACATAGAGGGAAGCAACTTTGAACGCACTTATCCCGGCTACTTCTACCGCAAGACAGCCGACGGACGCTGGTCTGACGGCTCGGGCTGCGGCAACGAGACGGCAAGCGAACGCCCTGCCATGCGCAAGTTTATGATAGAGTCGGTGCTGTATTGGGTTAAGGAATATCACATCGACGGTTTCCGCTTCGACCTCATGGGCGTTCATGACATAGAGACGATGAACCAGATACGTGCAGCGCTCAATAAGGAATATCCTGCAACAATTATATACGGCGAAGGCTGGTCGGCAGGTCCGTGTGCCTATCCGCAGGACAAGCTGGCCATGAAGGCCAACATGAGCAGCATGCCCGGCATATCTGCCTTTGGCGACGAGCTGCGCGATGCTCTGCGCGGTCCGTTCAACGATGACCACAAGGGTGCTTTCCTGGCAGCCGTTCCCGGCAACGAGGAGAGCATAAAGTTCGGCATAGCCGGAGCAATCAGCCATCCGCAGGTAGACATGACAAAGGTAAACTACAGCAAGGAAGCATGGGCTGCAGAGCCTGTGCAGATGCTCAGCTACGTGAGCTGCCACGACGACATGTGCCTCGTTGACCGTCTGCGCACAAGCATTCCGGGCATAGGCATGGACGAGCTTATACGTCTCGACCTGCTTGCACAGACAGCCGTTATGACATCGCAGGGCATGCCGTTCATCCTGAGCGGCGAGGAGATGCTGCGCGACAAGAAGGGCGTGCACAACAGCTTTAACTCGCCCGACAGCATCAACCGCATCGACTGGACTAACCTTGAGAAGTATCCGCAGGTGATGGACTATTACAGCAAGCTAATCTCGCTGCGCAAGAATCATCCGGCATTCCGCCTCGGCACGGCCGACAAGGTGCGCCGTCATCTTGAGTTTCTGCCTGTGCAGGACAATCTTGTGGCCTTCCGCCTGAAAGACAATGCCGGAGGCGACGCATGGAAGAACATCATCGTGGTGCTCAACTCTGCCAAGGAGGCACGCACCGTAGCCGTTCCTGAAGGCAGCTACACCGTTGTCTGCCGCAACGGCGTTATCAACGAGAGCGGACTCGGCATTGTCAGCGGCAGCGAAGTGAACGTTCCGGCGCAGTCGGCACTCATCATTCACGACTGACATGCCGCGTAGATGAATGTAAGACATCACCCGACTGAAAATAATAACATAAACAAATAACCAAATAATCATGAACAGATTAGTTTTATCTTTAAGCTTATTGCTCAGCATTATGACAATGAAAGCAGCGGTAAAGATAGACCGCATTGAACCTACAGACTGGTTTGTGGGAATGAAGAACACGTCACTGCAGCTGATGGTCTACGGCGAAGGCATCAAGACAGCAGACGTTACAACGGATTATCCCGGCGTAAAGGTGGACAGCCTGGTGCGCCTCGACAGTCCTAATTATCTCTTGGTCTACCTTAATCTTGACGGAGCGCAGCCCGGAACAATGACGCTCAACTTCAAGAACAACGGCTCGACAAAGAAAGTTAAGTATCTGCTTAAGGCACGCGAGATGAGCGGAGACAAGCGCATGGGCTTCACCAACGCCGACGTGCTCTACATGCTCATGCCCGACCGCTTTGCCGACGGCAGCCAGAAGAACAACGCCGTGAAGACAAAGTACAGCTACAAGATAGACCGCTCGCAGCCGAGCCTGCGCCACGGCGGCGACCTCGAGGGCATACGTCAGCACCTCGACTACTTCAAGGAGCTGGGCGTTACGGCTTTGTGGTTTACTCCCGTGCTTGAGAACGACTCACCCGACAACGGCGTCAACAGCTCTTATCACGGCTATGCCACAACCGACTATTACAAAGTTGACCCTCGCTTCGGCACCAACGAGGAGTATCGCAAGCTCATCGACGAGGCTCATCAGAAGGGGCTGAAGGTGGTTATGGACATGATTTTCAACCATTGCGGCTATGAGCATCCATGGATAAAGGACATGCCTTCTAAAGACTGGCTCAACACTCCCGAATGGCTTTCAGCCGGAGAGAAGACCGGAAGAGACGTAACCACAGGCTATGTTGACGGCAGCGGCAAGATTAACGACCTCTATCTGCAGACAAGCTATAAGCTTACTCCGGTGGTTGATCCATATGTAAGCGACATCGACCTGCACGAGACTGTTGACGGATGGTTTGTTCCGTCTATGCCCGACCTTAACCAGAAGAATCCTCATGTAATTAAATATCTTATCCAGAACAGCGAGTGGTGGATAGAGACCGTTGGTATCGACGGCATACGCATGGACACTTATCCTTATGCCGATGCCGACGCCATGGCCCTCTGGATGAAGACTCTCGACGAGGAATATCCTAACTTCAACGTTGTAGGCGAGACATGGGTAACTGAGCCGGCATATACAGCCGCATGGCAGAAAGACTCAAAGATAGCCAAGAAGAACAGCTATCTGAAGACGGTGATGGACTTTAGCTTCTACGACAAGATAAACATGGCGAAGAAGGAGAACACCGACGACTGGTGGAACGGATACAACCGCATATACAACAGTCTGGTTTACGACTATCTTTATCCTAACCCGTCGAGCGTCATGGCTTTCATTGAGAATCACGACACCGACCGATTCCTCGGCAACGGCAAGGACACAACGGCACTGAAGCAGGCTCTTGCGCTGCTGCTCACCGTAAACCGTATACCGCAGCTCTATTATGGCACTGAAATCCTGATGAACGGCACAAAGGAAGTTACCGACGGCAACGTGCGCAAGGACTTCCCCGGCGGTTTCAAGGGCGACGAGCGCAATGCCTTTGCTGCTGAAGGACGCACAAAGGCCGAGAACGCAATGTTCACATGGCTGAGCAATCTGCTCCACTGGCGTCAGGGCAACGACGTGATAATCAAGGGCAGCCAGAAGCAGTTTATACCTTACAAGGGCGTATATGTCATTGCACGTCAGTATAACGGCAAGACCGTAATGACCGTTATCAACGGCACACGCAAGGATGCTGCTCTCTCTGTTAAGCGCTATGCCGAGGTTATCGGACAGACAAAGCAGGCACGCGACGTGCTGACCGGCAGCAACGTGGCTCTTGATAAAGACCTGAAGCTCACTCCGCGTCAGGTGCTCGTGCTCGAGTTCTAAACAATATAGCCGGCCGCCTTCAGCGGGCAAATCTGCTGTAGGCGGTGCGGCGATAACTCTCCTGGCCGTTGAAACATAACGGCTGTTTGGAGAAAAAGACCGAAAATGTCTTAGTTTTTTCATAAGCCCACAACAGTTTAACAGCGGTCTGATACCGATGTTAGTTTTATAGGGGCTGCAAGCATGAAGATGCTTGTCGTTTAACCTGCGCCATGCCGTTTCTGTTCGATTGGCGCAGGTTTTTTGTTTTTTAACCCAAATCAGTCATAAGGATTCGGTATGTATTTTTGCTTTATATTGAGTGGGTTTTAGTTAGATTTTTCGCAGGCATAGCGGGCTATGTCAAGAAAAAATAGACGCCAATAGAAACAAGAAGACAGGCTGAAAGCATCAATATACAAAATTGATAAAGTAATATGCGGCCTAATTGCCGATTGGGGTTTAAGCCATACTATGCCATGCTTATGATATCCTGATATTGTTTTTGTATTGATTCTTAGCTAAATGTTGACGGAATAACGGTTTTATGTGCATAAAATCACGGATTTCCGTTATTGTGTAAATATATGTTTGTAGTTATATTTGCAAAAAATATTAAAAACAATATACATTCGTCTATGTAAATGTTGCAAACGACATCAGGTGTGCCTGCACGCTGTAATAAGTTAAATATAATTATATGCCATGAAAGAAATTCTGTTAACGTCAACTCTGCCTTACTGGCTTGTCTTCCTGCTGGTATTGGGCGGCTTCGTTGCCCTGTTGTTTCAGGGGCGAAACGGCAGTAAAAGCAACCTGCCTATACTCACGGCTGCCGGCTGTATGCTTGCCGCCACTATCCTCGAGGTTCTTATTTATGCCATAGTGGGCAACAACTGTATGTGGTGGTGCCTGTCAAAGGAGTACGGATTCTGGTCAAAGCTGTTCCGCATTATACCCTTTGCCGTGTTTGTGGTGCTTCAGATAGGACAGATATTCATGTTTAAGGGTGTGCTTGAGGAAATGATGGGCAAGTCGCTCTCGATGAAACTGCTTTTCATCTGTTTTGTGCTTACGTTTCCTGTTGTGTTTGTGCTATCTGTCGGAGCAGACATCTTCGGCGCTTCCGATGAAACGAAGAACAGCATCGGCACCACAACCTTCTGGATTCTCGTCATAGCCGGACTTGCATGGTCGCTTGTGCGCAACATAATGTCTGTCGGTATAAAGCACGGCGTAGTCTTCACCGTGTTCTCGGCTGTCTGTGTCGTTGCCGTCTGCCTTGCTGTGTTCGTGTTCCTTGTAGCCCTTATTGCGCTGTTCTTCCAGGTGCTTATAACCGTGGCTGCCTGTGGAGCTATATTCTTTATACTTACAAACGGAATGGGCAAGGGCAGCTCGATGGTTGACGAGTTTGCCAACCATAAGTCTCCCGGACCGGTGTTTCGCGATGACGACGGACATCTGCACCATAATTCGGCGGCACGCGACAGTGCCAACCGGAAGATTGCCGAACGCAGGAACGGCGAAAGTTAGAAGTTACGAGCTTAAGTGCATTTTATAGAAATGATTGTTTAATATTAAAAATTTTTTGGTTATGAAAAAGATTATCAGAACAGTTTGCATTGCTGCAATAGCTCTCTTTGCAATACCTCAGCAGGCCGATGCGCAGTTTTTCAAGAAACTGAAAGAAGCCGCCAAGGGCGTCGTGCAGGAAGTTACCGGAACCACTACTACCGGTACAGCCTCCACTACCACGACAGCTCAGAATGCTCCTTCTGTAAGCTATCTTCCGTCAGCCTCGGGTGTGTTGGTGGGCAATCCCGGCTCAAAGTATTTCACGCTGGAGTTTGTCGAGGCCAAGGGCAGCAAGGGCTCCAACCGCGTTGACATTTATGTTAAGGTAAAGGCCGTAAGTCTGAGTATACAGAATGCGCTTGTAGGCGGAGCCGGTCTTACAAAGGCTTATGATGCCGACGGCAACGAGTATGGTGCTGGCTGCGACTATGACGACAAGAAGAACCTTAATCCCGATGTGGCTGTAAAACTGAAGTTTGCCACTATCTGTGAGGTACCTTCCACGGTTACGTCGTTTGTACTTGTTAAAGGTCCGTGGAATCTTGGCGGAGGCCGAAACTCGTCGTCCATCAACGAATATATTCAGCTGAAGAATGTGCCTATTGTATGGGAATGATACGAAACCGGTCAAATATCTGAATGGACTCTTTCTAATAACGTGAATGACGGGACGCCTTGCCGGCGCCCCGTTTCTTTTTGTTGATTTTTTATATTTAATGTTTATTGTGTAGGTTGCTGCCCGGTCTTGAGTTAAAGTTCCGGCATCTGAAAATTTAAGTTATAGTTTCCTGTCATAGTCTTGCCGTCTGTTTGATATAAGGCTGCAATCTTGCCGAAACTATATGACATGTCTGCGGTAAGTCGGGATATTCCGTCTCATTTTCATGCTATATTATAGACGTTCCTTTCCTGCCGCGCATAGATTTTAGGCTGTTAAGGCTTGTCGTAAAACTTCAGTATGTGCAGGGCAAGGCCGCGCATCTCCTCTCTCACCGCTTCAGGTTCTATTATCTCCAGCTGGTTTGCCTGCGCAAGTATCAGCTGATAGAAGTCGAACGTAGGCTTGAGGTGATATTCAAACAGCGTAGACTCTTCGTCGCTGCTGAGTTCGCGCTGCGACTCATGCAGCGGCAGCGTGCGCAGATAATCTACGAAGTTGTCGTATGCACGCACCACAATCCTTTGTAAAGGCTCATCAGACGTAATCACTCCGCAGCAGCCTTCAAAGTATTTCGCTGCGTCGAAGTCTTTGTTCATTGTGAACGTCTTGTCCGTGTCCTGTATATCCATTATCCTGTCGAGGGCATATATCCGGAAGACATCGTATGGCTTGATGCCTTTCTCTTTGTTCCTTTCAGAATAATAGGGACTTCGCGCCAGCACATACCAGCGGCGGTGAGCCACTTTAAGGCTGTAAGGCTCTATGTCGAATGTCGTTGACTCCGACTTGCCGAATCCGTGATATGTTATGCTCAGCACCCTGTTGTTGCGCATGGCTTCTGCGATATGTGTCAGCCATGTCTGTCCCGACGGTATGTTCTCAAATATAATTCTGTTTTCCAACTTGCTGTCGGCCTTTATTTGGTTGAGCGTAGAGTAAGAACTTATGAGCCAGTTGTACAGGTTGTTGCTTTCAAGCCTTTCTGGCTCGTCAATATAATATCTGTATCCGTCCTTCTTGTCGCATTCTATATACACGTCAAAGATGTCCTTTATTGCATCCTGGTGGCGATGGAATGTCCTCAGTGGCAGTTCCTCGCCATAGCTTAGTCCGCTTTCCTGCCACAACGAACATATTTCCTTAAATGTCAGGCGCTTATACCTGCGCAGGATGTCTATCAGCCATACATACCGTCCAAATATATTTGCTGCCATATATTTATTGTTTTTTTAGGTTACGCTGCAAAGTTACAATTTAGCCTGTGACAAATCATGACACAGGCTTGTCTTTTTTATTCTTTTGTCAGTAAATTTTCGTAAGAGATACAGCCGTGGAATGATGTATGCATCAAATTTTCGTGCCGCCTGGTATGTAGCAACAAAGCTAATGTACCGGCTGATTTGCAATTGTCGTGCAAGTGAGAGCAGAAGCAAATTATATTTGGTTATGCCGAGCGCAGCCGACAATTAATAAAATTAATCTCCCTACAATAGGCATATACCAACAAAGCTATTGTGCCGGCTGATTTGCAATCTGCCGGAATTAAGTATAAGGATTTTTCAATCCGATTACTTCCTATTTTTTTGATTAATAGGTATGAGTCGCGGATCGCAGATCCTTATATTTGATGCTGTCGGATAGCATATCCGCCAGAACATTAGTCTTGTTGTTTCTCGATGCTGTCGAATTTTTCGTTGCGCTCAACAATACGTGCATATCCGACAGAACATTAAATGAGAAGGAATACGCAAAATTCCGTTATGTCTGATTATATTTTCATATCATTCGAATATGAAGCGCGATATTTTCTCTATTTCCTCTTTTCTGCGTTCCTCTATTTCTTCTTTGCCCCAATTCTCTTTTTTTGTTATTTTCTTCACCACGGCAAAGCGGCTGTCCTTATAGCATAGCTTGTTGTTGCCGCGTTCTTTCTTTTCCTTAAAAGTCAGATTGCCTATAGATCTGTTTATGTCATATTCGAGCAGCATCAGGTTGCCGATGCTGTTTTGTAAATCCCCGTCAATATCGGTTCCCTCTTTCTCATTGCAGTTGGCATGGATGTGCTCAATGTCATAATAGCCCCATTCAAATTTTTCTTTTAGTTCTTCAAGCGTTGTTCCAACTTCTGATTCATCTATATAATCGCTTAACAGGCAAATTAGGTCTTTCCAAACCCTGTTGTCTGCTATAGGTTGGCCTATGCAGTTAGTTCTAAACATCCTGTTGTCATTTTCCTTTATCTTTTTAGTCAGCGATGAAAATACATCTTCTTTATTGTTTTGGAATTCCGCTGTCTTATTATAGATGCTACGCATAAATGAATGCATCTCGTTTACTTGCCGGGCATACATTATGCTCCAGCAGAAGAACATTCTGCATAGCAGGCGTAATACGCCGTAAACTTCATCAAGCCTTTCTTCTTTTTGTTTATCCTTATTTGAAAGCAATATCTGGTATGCAATGCTTAAGTAGCGGTTGTAGCGTGAGCGTTCTGTCAATGTGTAAGAAATAAATTCATCGTTATTTCTAAAGTCGCTTCCCCTCCAAAGACATGCAACCTCTATAATATTCCATAAATCTTCCAAAGACAGCTCCACACGTTCAACTCCTGTCATGTCATTATGTCCTTGTACGTTGAGCAAGACGTCAAACAGTTCGTCAAAGAATGTGTCGGTGGCTTTAGCGTAAAGGCTTGTCGGCAGTTTGTATTTCGAGATGATGTATTCTTTATAAATCGACCGCACCAGTCTGATGTCAATCAAATCCCAGTTATGTGTTTTTCTCCATTTGTCGTTTCTGATTTTCACATTCTTGTATATTTCGCCAATCTCATTAAAAGTTTCTTCACCAAGGTTTTTTATGTCGTGCAGATATTCATACAGGCGCACCTTAAACAAGTCATCACCGTTAAGGTCAAGACCGGCTGTGTTAATTGTGTTGAATATCTGAATGGTCTTGGATAATCCTGCCACGGTTTCGATAACCACAAACAATATGTCGTTTAAGATATATTCAACAAACGAATCTATATTCTCAGAGAATTCTGCAAGCTGATTTCCTTCATTGTCCGTAGTCATTTCTTTAAAACATTCGTCTATGACGGCAATGCTTTTGATATAGTTGTTCTGCTCTGTGTCAAGGTCTGTCTTGTTTAGGCAATCCAACGAAAGCATGGCGTTAAGATATTCTTCCTCCTTGCCGTTGTTTACTCGTGTCTCTATCCAATCAAGGCTTCCTGTCTGCTTTAACGCTTCTGCCGACGGATATTTCAGTTTCAGATATTTCAGCATGCATATAATCGTACTGAGTCTTTGCTGCCCGTCAATGACGTCTTGTTCACATTCGTTTTCATTGATATATTTTTCATATGAAAGCTGCATGGTTCCAATAAATAAAGGCTCTTTTATTATCTTTCTGTCCACGCCCCAGAAGCCTTTGAATATGTCGTCAACAAACCTTGTTATCTGCTCGTATCCCCACGAATATTCTCTTTGATAAACGGGTATCACGTATCTTGTACGGCCGTTAATAATAGATTCTTTGCCGTTACATTCTCCTTGCTTGCCTTTAATCCTGCACGTCTTTGCCGTTATGTCCATTCTGTGTTCCAATTTTTCGTTAAATAGTTTTTTCACTTTTTCAGCTATAGAGTTTGCTTTAAAGAAACAACCTCTTTTATAATCGAACATTTGGTCTTTAGGTAAGTCCACTATCTTTACCTTAACTCCATATCCCCAGTCGTCTTCCAGGTCGAACGGTTCACCCTTCTTAACTTTAATGGCATTTTGCTTTATCAGTTCATTTAATGGTATCGGGTCTGATGTAGCCTTAGCCACCGATTGAACAAACAGACCATCGGCAATAGCAAAATAGTCCGCCCTTCTTTACTTCATTCTTAAAACGCTCTATACAGTCTCTATGTCCTAAGAAAACAACATTGCTCCTTCTGAATATCGAAATTATACTTGAGTCTCGCTTACCATCGTCGCTCCAGCGCGAGCCTATCTTCCATACGTTTTCCATAGCTTATTTAAAAAAAATGTGGTTACATAATGTTGCTCGTTGCTTTTGTAATGCCGTGCAGACATTTTATTATGATGCCCAATCCTTAAAAATTTGTTTTTCATATTCTTGTGTTTTTATGTTATGTCGCAAAGTTACTCTTCTGCCTGTGAAAAATCAAGGCACAGCATTGTTTTTTTATTCTTTTAACCTAAATAGGTTATTTCGCTTGTTTTTTGTTGGTATTGTGGGCTATGTCAGGACATATCATCTGCAAGGCGGCAGTTTAAAAACAATAGGACAGCTGAAAGTATCAATATCTTTGTCCCGTGTGCTGGGTATGTAGCAACAAAGCTATTGTGCCGGCTGATTTGTAATCTGCCGGAATATAATATAAGGATTTTCAATCCGCTTGCTTCCTATTGCTAATTTATAGGTATGTTTTTCGGATCGCAGATCCTTATATTCGATACAGCCGGATAGCATATCCGGCAGAACATTACTCTTGTGGCTTCCAGGCAACGAGGCTTACAAGCAACGATATATACCAACAAGACTAATGTACCGGCTGATTTGTAATCTGCCGGAACTGAGTATAAGGATTTTCAATCCGCTTACTTCCTATTTTTTTGATTAATAGGTATAAGTCCCGTGCCGACGGGTATGTAGCAACAAAGCTATTGTGCCGGCTGATTTGCAATCGGCCGGAATAGAATATAAGGATTTTTCAATCCGCTTGCTTCCTATTTTTTTGATTAATGGGTATGAGTCTCGGATCGCAGATCCTGATATTTGATACAGCCGGATAGCATATCCGGCAGAACATTAGTCTTGCTGTTTCTCTGCAATTCGGTATGTAGCAACAAAGCTATTGTGTCTTGCTTGCTGCCGCATCTCATTAATCCAACCAATTAATGTTCGGAAATTTTATCATGACGGCACTGTTGCGACAGAAAACTTTTTTGTTTTGACGCTCTCAGACTTGCCGTCCTTATCTCATTTCCGGCTTTTCATGCGAAAAATGCTCAAAAATGAATATTCTTGTTAAGTTGTTGATATATTGTGAGATACGTGCTTTTGTGAATGAATGTGCAAATGTTAAAAAACATAACTCGGCCACTTACGGTCGGTTAACCATAGGTTTGTCTCTTGAAAGTGGTGGGTTTTAAGGCGGAAAAGTGCTGTTTTGTGCCACGAAAACGATGATTTTAGATGATTGAGATGTGGTAAATGTAAACCAAAGTTAATTATTCTGCGGTCTATTCATTCTTTCTTAACATAAATTATACTGCAATTTTCTATTTCACAGAAAACTCTGTACACGGATAATGTAAATAGTTTTCCTTTTGCCGTGCCTTTAGCTCCTTTGCTTTGGCTGCAGCTTCTTGTTGCTTGCAGCCGTATGCTGATGCGCAGGCGTAAATATTATTTATGACAGATTTGTGGTCGTGTTTGTTTCAAAATCATTATATTTGCATAACGGTCATCCTTGGTGTATGTCATACGTTAGGGCACATATACGGCAGGATGAATTTATGGCTAGAAGTGCATGCTGGCGTTTGACTAAGACAAAGAAGTGAAGTTATGAGCGAAGAGCAGTTTGTTCCGTTTATCGGTGTGTCGCGCCACAGAATGGCGACCGACGGCAACGGCGTTACCACGCTTGCCGCCTTTCATGGCTGCCGGCTCGGTTGTCGCTATTGTCTCAATCCGCAGTGCCGCGCAGACGATAGTCCGTGTTTGTGGCATTCGCCCGAAACGCTGTATGAAGAAGTCAGGGCAGACGAGCTGTATTTCCTCGCCACAGGCGGCGGAATAACTTTCGGCGGCGGCGAACCGCTGCTGTATCCAGATTTCATCGTAAGGTTCAGAGAACTTTGCGGACCGCAGTGGAAAATCAATGTTGAGACTTCGCTCAATGTGGCAGCCGCCAATGTTGAGGCCATAGCCGATGTTGTAGACGCTTGGTTTATCGATATAAAAGACCTTGATGCCGACATCTACCGCCGCTACACGGGGCACGACAATGCGCAGGTAATAGATAATCTCTCGCTTATAGTCGGTGGCGGCAGGGCAGGGCGGTGCGTGATACGGCTTCCGCTCATACCCGGATATAACACCGATGCCGACCGCGCAAGTTCAGAAGCCAGGTTAAGGGATATGGGCTTTGAACATTTTGACAAATTTAATTATGAAATACCATGACACGGGGAAAGGAAATTTGCGGAATACTGAAAGACATACGCCGCCGTATAGCCGAGGCGAACGGTATAGAATATGTTGCAGCTGAATGCCGTTATGAAGGCGACTGCAGCGGCACTTGTCCGCGATGCGAGGCCGAGGCGGCTGCTCTATGGCGTCAGCTCGACATGCGCCGTGCCGCAGGCAGGGCAGTGGTGCTCGCAGGACTTTCAGCCGGACTGCTTACGGCGTCGGCACAGAGCAGCGGCGGAGCAGGGCAAGGCTGCGGCTCATGCCACTCAGGTTGTCAGCCGGCGGAAGTGTCAAGCCGTAATCCGGCTGCGGAAAATGTTGACACAATCAAGGTTATGCACAACAGCGGCAAGGCAGAGCCGCGCTTGTCTGCCGATAAAGACGACTGGCAATTGTTTGGCGCGATAAACGAAGTGATGCCCCAGTTTAAGGGAGGCGTTAATGCCATGGCAGATTATGTCAGGTCGTCGGTAGACTCTATTATGGTTAAGCGCAACCTGACGGTCGACTCCCGGTCGGCAGGCCGTTGCGTAGTTTCGTTTACAGTTATGAAAGACGGCACCATAGCCGATGTTAAGGTAGTTAAGAAACTTAACGATGCTTTCGACAGCGTAGCCGTTGACGTGGTGAAAGGCATGCCGCGCTGGAATCCCGGTAAGCGGAACGGCAAATGCATTGACGTAAGATACACCATACCGATAATATTCCGTGTTTATCCGGACGATGTGCAACCGGACAAGATGCAGCAATAAATTGGTTTGCAGATAGATTTGCAAAAGGCAAATCAGTAATCAGAAGCAGTGCCTGCAGCAGATGTCTTTATTGTGCCGGAACAATTTATGGGCTTTGTTTTTGTGAGGTATAATTTTTTCTATATTGCGGTCTGCCGGAAAAAATACAGCCTTGCGGCATCTTCTTTGTCAAGTTCCCGCAAGGCTGTATGTGTTGTTATGGTTTTACAAGCTCCATCTTTCCTTTGGCGTTCTTTCTGAAGTCGAGTTCATAGAACACCGTTGAGGTCTGTCCCGCATTGCTTACGGTTTCCTTACCTTTCTCGATGACGTTGAGTTTTATTGAAACTTTCGGGTCGTCGTATGTGTTCATCGTGTAGCTGTCCATCGACTTAAACTCAAATTCGGCCGGTATCAGTGCCTTTGCAGCCTCAATGTCCTTCATCACCTCGGCAGGGTTAAGGTTGGCCATGTCTATGGCAGGCACGTCTTTGGCGTTGAGATTTTTGTGCCATTTCTCCCATCCTGCGTCAGTAAGCTCTGTTGCCTTCCAGCCCAGGTCAGACATGAACGACTGGTTCCACACGCGTCCGTCTTTGTCAACCATCTCATAGGTAAAAATAGAAACGTTGTTAGAAAGTTCGTCGCGCCCCATGCCTTCGGTCCACGACACGCTGATTATCTTCCATTGATCGGGCTTGATGTTGTCGGCTGCTATCGACTTGGCTTTCTCAACAGCACTCTCCGTGTCCATTTTCACCCCTGTCAGATCTTTCAGCCCCGACTTGCTGCACGCCGTAATCATTATGGCTGCGAGGGCCAGCATAAGCACTCTCTGTAAGTTTTTCATAATAACTCAATTTTTTTAATTAAACAATAAATATTCTTTGTCTTTCTCTAAAGTGTTTTTACCGTGTTGACCATATGCGGCAAACAAAACCGAACGGTCGTTCATATTTGTCTGCAAATATATGAATTTAAACCGTTCGCATTGCAATTTCAACAAATTGTTAACACTTTATAACTTATCGCCGGGCGTTGCTTTGCGTCTGAAAGAAGCTTACATTTAGCCGGTGCCCAGCCGATGCGTGCAAAGCAGTTGCCGGCAACAATAGTATGAAAGGTATGTCGGCGTTATGATTAAACAGCCAAAACCATTAAAAATCAATGAATTTATTTTGTCTTGCCCCCGATTTGCATTATCTTTGCACAAGAAAAGCTGCATCTCGAAATATTTTATGCCGGACGGCCAAGGAGAGCAGCTGAATATCTTTCAAGAACAAACAATTATATACCGTAAATATGATTCTTTTTTTCAGAACTCCATCACAAAGCGTTATTGCTACCGAAGCTGACCATCAGCTCAATAACGAGGAAATAAAGGAACTGTGCTGGCTTTATGGCGACGCCACACTCGTAGAAGACAACTGCCTCAGCGGATATTTCGTAGGCCCGCGCCGCGAGATGATTACCCCCTGGAGCACAAATGCCGTTGAGATTACACAAAACATGAATCTGAACGGCATTTCGCGTATAGAGGAATACTTCCCCGTAAGCAGCAAGGATGCCGACCACGACCCAATGCTGCAGCGCATGTACGACGGACTCGACCAGAGCATCTTCACTGTTGACCACAAGCCGGAGCCTATCAAGCACGTTGACAACCTTGAGGAATACAACGAGCAGGAAGGTCTGGCGCTGTCGCCTGAAGAAATTGAGTATCTGCACAAGATTGAGAAAGAGCTCGGCCGCCCGCTGACCGACTCAGAGATTTTCGGTTTCGCACAGATCAACTCAGAGCACTGCCGCCACAAGATTTTCGGCGGTGTGTTCATCATCGACGGCAAGGAGATGGAGTCGTCGCTCTTCAACATGATCAAGAAGACGACAAAGGAGAATCCTCACAAGATTCTGAGTGCATACAAGGATAACGTGGCTTTCTCTCAGGGCCCTGTCATCGAGCAGTTTGCCCCGGAAGACCAGTCAACATCTGACTATTTCCGTGTTAAGGACATCGAGAGCGTTATCTCTCTGAAGGCAGAGACACACAACTTCCCTACAACCGTAGAGCCGTTTAACGGTGCCGCTACAGGTACGGGCGGTGAGATTCGCGACCGTATGGGCGGTGGCGTAGGTTCATGGCCTATCGCCGGAACAGCCGTTTACATGACTTCTTATCCGCGCATCAACGGCGGACGCGACTGGGAGGACATCCTGCCCGTGCGCAAATGGCTGTATCAGACACCTGAGCAGATTCTTATCAAGGCTTCTAACGGTGCGTCAGACTTCGGCAACAAGTTCGGTCAGCCGCTCATCACAGGTTCTGTGCTTACGTTCGAGCATAAGGAAGGCGACGAGAAATATGCTTACGACAAGGTTATCATGCTTGCCGGAGGCGTCGGCTACGGCACAAAGCGCGACTGCCTGAAGAAGGAGCCGCAGAAGGGCAACAAGGTTGTCGTTGTAGGTGGCGACAACTATCGCATCGGTCTCGGTGGCGGAAGCGTTTCTTCTGTTGACACAGGCCGCTACAGCAACGGCATTGAGCTTAACGCCGTTCAGCGTGCCAACCCTGAGATGCAGAAGCGTGCTTACAACCTTGTACGTGCCTTGTGCGAGGAAGATGTAAACCCAGTTGTCAGCATCCACGACCACGGTTCGGCAGGACACGTCAACTGTCTGTCAGAGCTTGTTGAGGAGTGCGGCGGTCAGATAGACATGACCAAGCTGCCTATCGGCGACAAGACACTGTCGAGCAAGGAGATTATAGCAAACGAAAGTCAGGAGCGCATGGGTCTGCTCATTGACGAAAAACATATTGAACACGTGCGCAAGATTGCTGAGCGCGAGCGTGCCCCGTTGTATGTGGTAGGCGAGACCACAGGCGACGCTCACTTCTCGTTCGTTCAGGGCGACGGCGTTAAGCCTTTCGACCTCGACGTTGCTCAGATGTTCGGCCATTCACCAAAGACATATATGGTGGACAAGACCGTAGAGCGCCACTATGAAGACGTAACTTACAGCCAGGACAAGCTCGACGAGTATCTCAGCCGCGTACTGCAGCTTGAGGCCGTTGCCTGCAAAGACTGGCTCACAAATAAGGTTGACCGCAGCGTTACAGGTAAGATTGCGCGCCAGCAGTGTCAGGGCGAAATACAGTTGCCTCTGTCTGACTGCGGCGTCGTAGCTCTCGACTATCGCGGACGCAAGGGTATAGCCACAGCCCTCGGACACGCTCCTCAGGCAGGTCTGGCTTCGCCCGAGGCAGGCAGCGTGCTGTCAGTGGCCGAGTCGCTCACCAACATAGTATGGGCTCCGCTCGAGGACGGTCTCGACAGCGTAAGCCTCTCTGCCAACTGGATGTGGCCCTGCCGCTCACAGGAAGGTGAGGATGCACGTCTTTACAGCGCCGTTAAGGCTCTGTCAGACTTCTGCTGCGACATCAAGGTGAACGTTCCTACAGGTAAAGACTCTCTCTCAATGAGTCAGCAGTATCCTGACGGAACAAAGATTATCAGCCCGGGAACAGTTATCGTCAGCAGCGGCGGTGAGGTTGCCGACATACGCAAGGTGGTTTCTCCCGTTGTTGTCAACGATGCTAACTCAAGCATCTATCACATCGACTTCTCGTTCGACGAGCAGCGCCTGGGCGGAAGTGCCTTTGCACAGAGCCTCGGCAAGGTAGGCGACGACGTTCCTACAGTGAAGAATCCCGAATACTTCCGCGACGCGTTCAACACCGTTCAGGAGCTTATTAAGAAAGACCTCGTAATGGCAGGTCACGACATCAGCGCCGGTGGTATGATAACCACTCTTCTCGAAATGTGCTTCGCCAACACAAAGGGCGGCATGGACATCGACCTGAAGGATATTGGCGGCGACGACATGGTTAAGATTCTTATGGCTGAGAACCCCGGCGTTATCGTTCAGATTGCCGACAAGGATGCTGAAGAGTTCAAGACCATAATGGACAACAACAGCATAAGCTATGCCATGATAGGCAAGCCGGCTGTAGGCACACGCACGCTGAAGGTTGCCAAGGGCGCGTTCAACCACGAATTTGACATCGACGCTCTGCGTGACGTATGGTACAAGACTTCATATCTGCTCGACCGCGACCAGAGCATGAACGGATGTGCCGACGCCCGTCATGACAACTATAAGAAACAGCCGCTGGAGATGAAGTTCAACGACTCGTTCACAGGCAAGCTCGAGCAGTATGGCATTTCGGCCGACCGCCGCGAGCGTACAGGCATCAAGGCTGCCATAATACGTGAGAAGGGAACCAACGGCGAGCGCGAAATGGCTTACTCGCTCTATCTTGCAGGCTTCGACGTTAAGGACGTGATGATGACCGACCTTATCAGCGGCCGCGAGACTCTCGAGGACATCAACATGATTGTGTTCTGCGGCGGTTTCGCCAACTCTGACGTGTTGGGCTCTGCCAAGGGATGGGCAGGAGCGTTCCTCTTCAACCCGAAGGCTAAGGAGGCTCTCGACAAGTTCTATGCCCGCAAGGACACTCTGTCGCTCGGCATCTGCAACGGCTGCCAGCTGATGGTTGAGCTCAATCTCATCAATCCTGAGCACGAGAAGAAGACTAAGATGCTGCATAATATTTCTCACAAGTTTGAGAGCACATTCCTCAGCCTTGACATACAGCAGAACAACAGCGTAATGTTCGGCTCGCTGAGCGGCAACAAGCTGGGCATCTGGGTGGCTCACGGAGAAGGCAAGTTCTATCTGCCCGAAGGCGAAGACAAATATAATGTTGTTGCAAAATACAACTATGCCGAATATCCGGGCAACCCCAACGACTCTGACTATGCCGTTGCAGCTATCTGCTCAGCCGACGGACGCCATCTGGCAATGATGCCTCACCTTGAGCGCGCCATCTTCCCGTGGCAGAACGCATGGTATCCGGCCGACCGCCGCAACGACGACGTTACGCCATGGATTGAGGCCTTTGTCAATGCGCGCAAGTGGATTGAAGAGAACAAATAATAAACAAGCAAGCTGAAAAGTAAAAAGACAAGAGTCCTGTCATGACGGCCGTCAGCACAGCCCGTGGCGCCTTTACTGTAAGGCGGTGCGGCAAAGGCCGGACAAGGCGGAGCGCGTGTCTTTTTACTTTTCGTTTTTAAACAACTAAAACAAGGATGAGCAACTTTTATTTAGAGAGCTTCAAGACTTTTTTCAAGATAGGCCTGTTCACCCTGGGCGGCGGCTACGCCATGATTCCTATAATAGAGTCGGAGGTGGTCGATAAGAAGAAGTGGGTGAGCAAGGAAGACTTTCTCGACATCATAGCCATAGCCCAGAGCTGTCCGGGCGTGCTCGCCATCAACGTGAGCGTGTTTATAGGCTACAAGATGAAGAAGGTGAAGGGCGCCGTGTGTACCAGTCTGGGCACAGCCTTGCCCTCGTTTCTTATCATTCTGGCCATAGCCATGTTCTTCCATCAGTTTGAGGACAACAAGGTTGTTGCGGCCATCTTCCGCGGCATACGTCCGGCTGTTGTGGCTCTCATAGCCGTGCCTACGTTCAAGCTGGGACAGAGTGCCAAGATCACTCTTACTAACTGCTGGATACCCATTGCCGGTGCGCTGGCTATATGGCTGCTCGGCGTCTCGCCCATACTTGTTATCCTCATTGCCGGCATCGGCGGCTATGTCTACGGCAAGTATATAAAGCCTACGGAGTGACATTAATCTAAAAAAATGACGAACCAAATAAAGAGCATATTCTTATGATTTACCTGTATTTGTTCATAACGTTCTTTCAGATAGGTCTGTTCGGCTTCGGCGGCGGCTACGGCATGCTCTCGCTCATTCAGGGCGAGGTGGTGCACAATCACGGATGGCTCACCACGGGCGAGTTTACCGACATCGTGGCCATAAGTCAGATGACGCCGGGCCCTATCGGCATCAACTCGGCCACCTACTGCGGCTATACTGCCGTCCACAATGCCGGCTACGGCTACTGGATGTCTATCCTCGGCAGCGTAACAGCCACCTTAGCGCTGGTGCTGCCGTCGCTAATACTAATGATTCTGATATCGCGCCTGTTCATGAAATATATGAACACGCCCACAGTTCAGAGCGTATTCTCAGGCCTTCGTCCTGCCGTTGTCGGACTGCTCGGCGCTGCCACTCTGCTGCTTATGACTCCCGAGAACTTCAGTGCCCCGTCTGTCAATCCCTGGCAGTTCTGGATTAGCTGCTTTCTCTTTGTGGCAACCATGGTGGGCACGTGGCATTTCAAGATCAATCCGATACGCATGATATGCTACAGCGGCTTTGCCGGGCTGATTCTGTTATACTGATAAACATAGTTTGAGATAATATCCCCTTGGCTCTTCGGTTGTGAGGAGTTGAGGGGATTTTTTTATTGCATAATTTCCGTAAATACAGATTTTGCTTTATGCAAAACGCCATCAACTGTATTGCAAAAGGTAGCTTTTCACATGCTCAAAGGTGCCCTTTTGCATTATGAAAAGGCATGTTTCGCAGTATGAAAGTATACTTTTTGCGCCATGTAACATGGCGGCAGAGAGCATAAGCAAAAAAGTTTTTGTTAAAAACTCGTCACTCGTCACATCATGGCTTAATGTGCTGTTTGTCAGAATGTTATGGTGTGACGAGTTGATCCTGTAACTCGTCACCGCCGGAGACAGCAGGGCTTGCGTGACGAGTTGGAATCTCAACTCGTCACACTCTAATCCTTTGTAAATCAGAAGGTTATGTGCTGATGTGACGAGTGATGAGTTTTAAAGAAAAATAATTACGCTTTATATTCCTGCTTTGGGTTGACTTCATGCAGGCCAACACCTGTTTTTAGTTGGCTATAGCCCGTGTTATCGCTGTTGCCGGTCGACTTTATGCGCCATTGTATGTTATTTGTTTTTGCGTTGCCGTATGCTTAATGATTGATGTTAAGTGCCGATAGTCAGTATGAATATATAGTGACAAAATAAAATTCCGGCAGATTTTTTAATGTCTGCCGGAACATGAAGCATTGTCCTGTTATAAGCCTGCTTAATTAGATTTGTGGTATTTCGGAAAAACTCTTTAATGTCTTTATATTGTTACGTCATATCTGATGTTTGTCATTTCTTCTTGTCGCTTTTAAAATAACGTATCATTTCCGGCAGATTAATGCCCATATGAATGGAAGTATAATAAGCCTTATTGTTTGTTATTGTCTTATACAACGGAGTTAAGGACATTGACGCTCCCATATATATACCCATGAAACAAAAAGAATATTCAAGGTTAAGTCCGAAGCGGTTAAGTCTTATGGCGTCAGGGACATTCGGTGCGGCACTGCCTGCTGCAGGAGAGAAGCGGTAAGCACCATTAGTGCGCACCTCTGCGGATATTCCGAGATTCATGCAATATGAACGATAGTCATGTTGTAAAGAGAGCATCAAAGGTATGCGCAGTGTTCCGTAATTCATGTTGTTGCCTGATGCCTTCATGTCAAGTTTGGTGAAGTCGAGCCTGTCGCCCTGCATGCCTGCTGCATAGTTCTTGTCGAAACACATGTGTACCCATGTAAGCTGAACGCCTCCAACCAGTCCTAATGTATTGCTCTTGTCGAATGGCAAGGCAAACGACCATGGCGTTATACCTATTTCAAATGATTTGCTTCTGCGGCTGTATATGCCCTCATTTTTAGTAGAACCTATTTTGTTGCCCATATAGTTGTAACCATACCATATAGTCGGCAGATATGAGCGGAATTTCAGGTTCTGCAGATTTTCTGTTGGAATTAGCGGTGAACCTACATAAACCTGCTCCACTTCCTGACCGTTAACGTACTCCATTTCACGTGTTTTCAGAAGCTGAAAACCGTTGTTGTCGTAAACTTTCACTATTGTTTTGCTGTCCTGCACGTCTACAACTATTTTCTTGTCTTTCACGTTGAATGTAGTGTCGTTGGCCTCCTCGGCGTATGCTGTGGCAGAAAGTATGAGTGCCGTAAATAAGAATAGCAGTTTCATCATTAATGTGTTTTAGGGTTATTGTTTGTGTTATATACGTATGCCCAGTCCGAACGACACGGGATAGCATTTGGGTGCAACGCTTGTCTTGAGCAGCGGCGTGAGAGCCGTGCGTGCGTAGATCATCAGACAGCCGTAGCCGGCGCGTATGTCGAGGTTGAGGCCTACGGGATTCATGTTTATGTCGCCCGTCTCGGTGGTCTTGTTCTTTCCGATGAAGTAGCGCGAGTGGTCGTTCCAGCGCAGTTCAATAGACGGACCTATTGCCGCGAACATATCAGCGCCGCCGGTGCGCTTCTGCCACTCTAACATCACCGGAATGCGGATGAAGGTGTAGCTTATGTAGCTCTTCTTGAGCGTCTCGCCCTCTATCTGCCTCATGGAGGTTATGCCGTCGGTTGTAGACAGCACGTAGTTGTCCTGAAAGTGATGATGCACCTGACCTATCTGAAACGCCGATGTAAGCGCCAGCGGATTGGTTATTCTGAAGGCCAGACTGGTCAGCGTGAAGCCATATTCCCACGACTTTGAGTCGCGTGTGTGCATGCCGGTGTTGCCTCCCGTGCCCATCACGCTTCCGGCAAGCTGGCTGAAGCCCATGAAGAACAGCGGATAGTGGCTTCTGGGCTTGCTCTTCTTGCGGTTGAGGCTTTGCGGAATGAAGGGCGACGTTACATATACGCGCTCAATCTCCTGTCCGTCAACAAAGTTAGTCTCGTATGTGCGGTTAAACTTCTTGCCGTCGCTGCCGTAGACAGATATTTTTGTGCTTCCTGCTGAATCGTTTACAACAATCTTCTTGTTGTTCACCACGAATGTAGTGTCGCCGGTTTCGGCGGCCATGCCCGTCAGGGGCAGCAGCGCCGCCAGAAGTAGTGTCTTTTTCATATTTGTCATATTTATTGTTTGTTTCTTTGATTATGCGTAACACAGTTTCATTATGTCGTCGGGCGAGAGTTCGCCCTCTATGTATATCACCGTTCCCCGGTTGGGCTTCACCTTGCTGAACAGTATGTAGCGGTTGATGCCCTTGCTCTTTGGCGGCATTATGTAGTATCCGCTCACTATCTGGCCGTTCTCGACCACCTCGCGTATCTTCTTGGCGTTCTTTCTGTCGGCCTTCAGATAAGGCTCTATGCTTGCTCCGATGTTCTTGTAGGTAAGGCTCTTGTACACCTTCAGCTCATATCCCTTCAGCTTGGCGTTGTGCATCTCCACCATCTTGCAGCCTTTGGCATGTCCGAACCGCTGAAACACCTTGTTGACGTTAAGCCCCTCCTGCGCCATGGCTGGCGTTGCGGCCGTAAGGGCCAGTGCGGCTATGAGCAGGATGCGGCATAGCCCGTGCCACATAGTGCCGCTCCGTGCGCGGCTTGTGCCTTTGGCGTTGCGTCGTGTGGCCTCGCTGTTGCCGAAGTATGTGTTAACCGGCAGTCTGCATGCCGCGGCAAGGCGTGTCATGGCCGTTATCATTATCGCGCATACAACATCTATGGCGTCAGCATGCGTTGCCGGCAGTTGCGGGTTATAATATTGCTGTTTCATATCTCGGGTTAATGTTTTTTACATTGTTGTTTATATTATCGTCTTTCATGTGCCTGCATGAGGCGTTCAGCAGTAAGAGAGTGTCATTGGCGCATCAGTTCGAGCGCGCCAAAGTTGTCTTTCTCGTCAGATGATACCATTTCGAGAGCCTTCAGGGCTTCCTCCTCAACCACCTTCTTGTTGGTGTACACCTTTCCGTCTATTACGGCATAGTTGTCGCTCTGGCGCGGCAGCGCGATCATCACC
>UMKD01035429.1_pt1 | contig 24403 bp, 23 predicted proteins | sample 1966221 | NCBI WGS metagenome assembly UMKD01 (sample SAMEA4836167, study PRJEB28245) | human gut metagenome | biome: gut microbiome; material: fecal sample | place: Denmark | collected 2008
TGAAGATCCTGATCTTATCTCTACTGTTGACCGTTATGCTCCCGAGTACCGAGATACGCTTTATCGTACTGAAGGCATTCTTAATCAACTCTCTTCAAAATTAAAAACAACATCGGTTCCATGGTTCTCCCCCCGTTATATGGGGCATATGAATGCAGATACACTGATGATTTCTAATTTGGCTTATGTCATGGCGATGATGTACAACCCCAATAATTGTGCACAAGAATCTTCACCAACGACAACAGTTTTAGAAATAGAAGCCGGGTTAGATTTATGTGCCATGTTTGGTTATGACGTACAACATGCTTGGGGACATATTACATCTGGTGGAACGGTTGCTAACTACGAAGGATTATGGGTAGCTAGAAATATTAAAACGTTACCGTTAGCGATTATGCAGCATCCAAAATCCCAATACTTGCTAAAGGATAAAACTGAAAAAGAGTTACTCAATCTCTCAGTTTCCGCGGTTCTAGATTTAATTGACGAGTTAAAGAAACAACAAATTTTTGAGGAAATTCGTGATTTAACCCGCCGTGGTGTTGGAATAGAACAAGGAAAACTCGGTAAGTTATTGGTACCGCAGTCTAAACACTATTCATGGATGAAAGCGATGGATATTCTTGGTTTAGGCCAACAGAATATTGTGCAATTACCCGTTGATGCAAGTTATCGAACAGATGTACGTAAAATGCGTGAAACGGTATTTACATTAATTGAGCAAGGGGAGCCAATTTTAGCGGTAGTTGCCGTTGTTGGTACCACAGAAACTGGCGCAATAGACAATGTCAGAGAAGTTATTGAGCTACGACGTGAATGCGAGCAACGTTTTGGGGTTTCTTTTTATGTGCATATCGATGCTGCTTACGCGGGATACGCTTGTGCGATGTTTCGCGATGAAGAAAACCAATTTATGGAGTATGAGAATTTACTCCAACGCTATCATAGTGAAGGGATTTTTCCTGAAAATATGGTGTGGCCAAAACGTGATGTTTATGAAAGCTTTAAAGCATTAAGCCAAGCGGACTCGATTACCGTTGACCCTCATAAGGTGGGGTTTATTCCTTATGCGGCAGGTGCAATTTGTATGAAAGATAAGCGGATTGTGGATTTAGTTTCTTACCATGCCGCTTATGTATTTGAAGAAGTTCAAGAAAAGCAGCGTAAAACAGAAAAAACACAAAATGTATTATTGGGCTCATCTATTATGGAAGGGTCAAAAGCGGGCGCAACCGCAGCAGCGGTATGGGCTGCACATCGCTTAGTTCCGTTAAATGTTTTAGGGTATGGAAAAGTGATTGCGGCTGGGGTCATCACTGCCAATTGGATGATTGATAAAATTAATCAATGTGAGCCTTTTATTATTGAGGAACGTCAATTTTCAATTATAGCGATGCCAACGCCTGATTTTCACATGATTAACTTTATGTTTCGTGAAATTGGCAACACCTCTTTAGAAAAACAAAATCAATTAAATAAACGGTTATATGAATTATGCTCTTATGCGGCAGGCCGGAGTTATTCTAATGATTTTCTCACCTCATCAACCTCGCTAACTTATGAAGAATATGGCGATAACCCATTGAATCTATGTCGAGATGCACAATTCTCTGATAGTGAATGGCATAAAGTACGGTCGATTTATGTGCTACGGGCGGCAGTCATGACACATTGCCTGCGTGATAGGGCACATTTTGAAACCTATTGGGCAGAGTTAAAAAATATTTTTGAAGACAAATTACAACAACTCATTAATGAAGAAAATAAGTTAAATCACTCTAATTATAAAATTAATATTTAATTGATTGTTAGGATCTCAATATGAAAAATCGCACACTTGGTAGTGTATTTATTGTTGCAGGTACTACGATTGGCGCAGGTATGTTAGCCATGCCTATCGCTGCCGCGGGTAATGGTTTCTTAGTGAGCCTCGCTATGTTATTAGTGTTGTGGGCATTGATGTGCTACACGGCGTTACTTTTGGTCGAAGTTTATCAACATGAATCTCACGAAACTGGGATCGGTAGTGTTGCACAACGGTACTTAGGCTCTAGTGGCAAATTTATTACGGGTTTTAGTATGATGTTCCTGATGTATGCATTGACAGCAGCTTATGTCAGTGGAGCAGGGGAAATCATTACATCAAATTTGAAAAGTAGTTTTGCTATTGAAATGGCAGATTGGATGGGAATTGTTGTATTTACCGTCATTGGTGGGGGAGTTGTATGTTTCGGGACTTCATCCGTAGATTTTATCAACCGTATTTTATTTGCTGCAAAAATTGTTTTCTTAGTCATTACATTGGCATTAATGATGCCGCATGTTGAGCAACAAAATTTATTAGCTGCCCCAACTGAAAAAATACTTATTTTATCTGCTATACCGGTGTTTTTTACCTCCTTTGGTTTTCATGGTAGCGTCCCAAGTATCGTTAAATACATGGGGGGAGATGTCAAAAAATTGCGGGTTATTTTTATTATCGGAAGTGCTATCCCGTTGATTGCTTATATTTTATGGCAAATCGCAACATTAGGGAGTATTGGTACAACCACATTTGTTGGTATTTTGGCGGAAAACGCAGGGCTTAATGGATTATTAGATGCAATTAAAGATGTGGCTCAATCAGGAAAAACAGAGTTAATTGCACAAATGTTTATGAGTTTGGCGCTTGCGACATCTTTCCTTGGTGTTGCTTTGGGGTTATTTGACTTTCTAGCGGATTTATTTAAACGTCAAGATAATGCGTCAGGGCGTCTACAAACAGGTTTGCTCACCTTTGGACCACCACTAGTTTTTGCTTTATTTTATCCTAAAGGGTTTGTGATGGCGTTAGGGTATGCCGCAATCGCACTTTCAATACTGGCTTTATTATTACCTAGTGCTATGGCATTTAAATCAAGAACATTAAACCAACGGAAATATCAAGTGTTAGGCGGTGGATTAGGTCTTTCATTAGTATTTATTTGTGGAATTATAGTCATTGGTGTTCAGTTAGGGATTGTTTTCAACATATTACCTAATATTGGGTAATTGCACTTCGCTTCTATAGCCAGCCAACATACCGACGGCTGGCTTTATCACTTCAAAAATAGGTTAATTTCATATCTATTGCCAACTTTACTCAGTTAGACAATTTACCGCACATTTTTTACTGTTGTGTCGGCATTTAGTCGGTATAATCCATATAAGAATGATTATCATTAGCACGTTATGCATAAAAATAGATATATCTAAAGCTGGCATTTTCTGTAAAAGTAACTATCATATTAGATATATCGGTTTTTATATAAATAACCACTGAGAATTTTAATGGCAAATGAACAACAACTCGAGCCGTGTTTGTGCAACGGTAAAAGTGTCAGTCGTATGTTTAACCCTAAACAGTTAAGGATTTATATCCTACATTTACTGACAGGGGGAATTAATTACGGTTATGAGCTAATAAAAAAAATTGCAGAAGAAACGGCAGATTTTTATTGCCCAAGCCCAGGTGTGATATATCCAACTCTGACGTTATTAGAGGAGTTAGGGTTTATTTCGGCGGGTAAAGATAATGGAAAAGGGCGTAAGTGTTATGTCATAACGCCAGAAGGTCGCTGTTTTTTATTACTCAAAGCTGAAATATTGGCAGAAGTTCAACTAAAATTAAAATATGCTCAGGAATTAAAAGCAGGTAATCAATTCGCTAATGAAATTGAATGCGCTGTAGATAAATTTAAGTCATTGTTGAGACACCAAATCGTGATACAACAGTTGACGAAAGAAGAGACAACAAGAGTCGTTGAGATCATTAACCGAGCAGTGGAACGTATTGAGCAAGTCAATGCAGTGTTAGTGGCAGAGGGAAAATCAAATGGCTAAAACGAATGATATTATACAAGCAAAAGAGCGTTTATATATGAAAGAGACAAGCAAAATACCACAGAGCAACGCCCCGGTTTCATCTGAAAATGAACCGTCTGTGAAGACGAATAAAGACGTTAAATTTAAAGAGGTTGTATGCCCTAATGTGCCAACTTCATATTTTAAGCGAGCAAAGAAACAAAAAATAAAATAACCAATTAGATAGTTTACAAAATCTTTATTCACTTAAAAGACATAAAGAATAAACCTTATTTATTTTCTTATTGATGAATAACGCGACTCAGTCTTCTATTATTCCATCAATAAGGTAAATTTTAGGGTGCATATAATTATTTTGTAAACTTTAGCTATGATCCTATATCAATATATAACTTCATAAAAAATCCCCTGATCACTTAACGTAACCAGGGGTATCGGTTACAAGCCCAATTTAGCGTGTATTTGGGCTATTTCGTTGATCCACTGCTGCTGTAATTGCGGTTTTTGGTGGTTTAATTTGCGTTTTTGATCCGCAAGTAGCTTTTGCTCCAATATCAGCAATGTTTCTAACAACTCATCTTCATGAGTAGCTTCCTTACTGAGAATTTCAATCGTTGATTTAGAAGGGGCATTTTCCCCAAGCGTAGACGTTAACACTTGCTGGGATTGCTGCTCGATTTTATGATAAATATCATCAGCATTAAGGTATTCCTCTAGCCGATTATCATCGATAAACCAGAAGCGTTGGCAGCTATTTTCAATGAGCCATTTATCATGGCTTACAACCAATAATGCCCCAGAAAATAAGCTAATTTGCTCACAAAGTGCTTCCTTGCCTTCTAGATCAAGGTGATTGGTAGGTTCGTCCAATAAAATCAACTCATACTGAGCTAAACTTAAACCAATAAACAATAATCTAGCGCGTTCACCACCGCTCAGTGTTGCCACTTTCTGTTGGTGACGATTATAGGCAAAACCCGCTCCAATTAATGCCATTTTTCGTTGTTCATCGGTTAAAGGTGAAAAATGACGTAGTGCATCTAATAGGCTATCATTATCATTTAACTGCTCTAATTGTTGGTCATAATAACCAGCACGAATTGCTGGATGAAACTTCAATTGTGAGCTATAGCGTAAATTTTGTTGATAATGTTGCCAAAGTAGACGTAATAGTGTTGATTTACCACAGCCATTGGCTCCCATGATAGCGATACGATCACCACTTTTCACTTGATGAAATGCCGTTTTAAATAACTGATTTCCATTCGGTGTTGAAACAACGGTGTTTTCCAACTCTAAAACTCTATCTGCAGGAATAGCTTTGCCATTTAAAGCAAGCTTCCATTGATAGCCTTCAGTTAGCTCAGTTTGGGCATCTTTAAGACGGTCAATATGTTTTTCCATCTGTTTAGCTTTGCGTGATAAGGCTTCATTGTCATACACATGCCCCCAAATCGCTAAACGCTTGGCACTTGATGCAATACGGTCAATTTCTTTTTGCTCTGCTTGATTACGGCGTGCATCAGTGATGTCTTTTTCACTTAATGCTTGCCGTGCTGCACTGCAAGGTAACCGATAAAAATGTAATGATTTATCTCGTAAAATCCAAGTACAGTTACTGACTTTATCTAATAACGATTGGTCATGGGAAATTAGCACAAAACTCCCTTTCCATGACTGTAAGAAATTACCTAACCAAATAAGTGTGGGCAAATCTAAATGATTACTAGGTTCATCGAGTAACAGTAAATCGGGTTGTTCAATTAAAGCACGCCCCAGCAGCAAACGTGTATGTTGTCCTCCACTGATTGCATTCGCTTTTTGTTCCCATTGTTCAGGTGTAAAACCTAATTCTGATAATAAAACTTCAGCCCGCCAGCGCTCAGTGGCTTTATCTTGTTCAGGGAGTTTTTGAACAAGTGCATCAATCAGAGTCAAACAAGCGATTTTATCGGGTAAATGTTGTTCAATATAAGCAATAACACAATGATTTGCATAGGTAATACTGCCACTATTAGGAAACAGTTGTTGGGTTATTAGCTTCAATAATGTACTTTTTCCACTCCCGTTATGGCCAATTAAACCAATGCGGTCACCTTGTTGAATGGTAAAAGAAATATCGCTTAATAAGGTAGAGGTTGAAGTACCGTAATTTAATGATTTTACAGTTAATAAAGTGCTCATAGCTTACTCAAATTTTAGGCGAAAAAACGCCAGGGTATAGTCGTAACGACAACCCAGTAAGCTGAGGGAAGATTTTCTTTAGTGGCTTCGCTCAGGCAGGGTTATCGCAGTATAAAACTGTGAAAGCCTGAGCTCTGGCGATTACCAAAGAAGTGTGAATATTCAATAAGATCACACAACAACATAAATTAGCCTCCTTAATATTCATTTAGTTAATCGATGAGAGAATTATAGCTAATATGTTATTTAACCAACAAGGTCCGAAAATGCGCTCTCTGATTATTATGGGAAAAAGCATATACAGGTATAAATGTTACTTATATCATGCGCGAAGAAATGAATAATATTGCTGTGAATTGGGTTCTTGCTATGTAGCGTTTAAAATCATGATTCAAAAAACAAGAGAGCCCCAAATGAACGTAGAAATAAAACCCGCAACATGTGATGACGCTGCTTTGATATTAGATATGATCATTGAATTGGCAGATTATGAAAAAGCACGTCACGAAGTTAAAGCCACGGTAGCTGATATTGAAAATTCCTTATTTGGAGCGAATTCAAGCACAGAAGCCTTAATCTGTTATGTGGATGGCCAGCCAGCAGGGTATGCCGTATTTTTTACGAGTTATTCAACATGGTTAGGGAATAATGGTATTTATTTAGAAGATTTGTATGTCTCCCCAGATTTTCGTGGCGCGGGTGCAGGAAAGAAGTTACTCAAGCATATTGCAGTGTTAGCCGTAGAACGAAAGTGCCAACGGCTGGAATGGAGTGTTTTAGATTGGAACCAGCCAGCAATTGATTTTTATAAAAGTATTGGCGCAGAACCGCAAGATGAATGGGTTCGTTACCGAATGGATGAAAAAGTGATTGCTGCATTCGCAAGCTAATATTTATTCATATTCAAACATCGTTGAATAAAGCCAGTAAATTAAGTTACTGGCTTTATTTTTTTATTTTGAATTAAATATGTACAATTAATGCCTTATCCTGATTTTTGTGAGTTTATTCTGTTTTTTTGTGACATAAGGCAACTAAACTTAAACCAAATGTTGATAAAATGCCATTAAATTAAGTAGATAGCCAATTTAATGGTAGTGCTAACACTTACTTGGCCAAGTTTTAAATAAAAATAATATTTTTAGTTTTAAGGGTATTTATTTCGTATAGAGACAGTTATGTCATTTTATTAATAATCACCAGGTTAATAATCAAAATAATTGTTGTTCCTTGTTTTCTCATTTAATGGAAAGGGATGGTATGAAAATAAATAAACAAAAAGTATCTTTTTACATCATTTTAATATTAATTATTGTTGCGGGTGGTTTCTATTACTGGAATGTTAATTCAGGTGGTCTACCCGCTGGATTCGCTCAAAGTAACGGCCGTATAGAAGCAACAGAAATTGATATTGCCACTAAGACGGCAGGACGTATTGAAACGATTAATGTAAAAGAAGGGGATTTTGTTAAAGAAGGGCAAGAACTTGCTCGTATGGATACGCGAGCACTCCAAGAGCAACTCCATGAAGTACAGGCACAATTACGCCAAGCCATCAGTGCAGTGACCACTGCCGAGTCTGCTTTAGCGCAACGTAAAAGCGAAAAAGTTGCAGCCCAGGCTGTTGTTCGTCAACGTGAAGCGGAGTTAGACGCAGCGCAAAAACGGTTAAATCGTTCTAGAGCTTTGGTGAGAACCAACGCCGTATCTCAGCAACAAGTCGATGATGATACAGCACAGATGCAAGGCTCTCGTGCAGCACTGGAAGCATCAAAAGCTCAAGTTGCCGCCGCGACATCAGCCATTGATTCTGCAAGCGCTGGTATAGTCCAAGCGAAAAACCGTGTTGATGCAGCGACAGCAACGGAACGCCGTATTATTGCGGACTTAGATGACAGTATTCTAAAAGCGCCAAGAAACGGGCGTATTCAATATCGTGTCGCTGAGCCTGGAGAGGTACTTGGCGCTGGCGGGCGAGTCTTGAACATGGTCGATTTAAGTGATGTGTATATGACATTTTTCTTACCGACTGAAGATGCAGGAAAAGTTGCCTTAGGCAGTGATGTTCACATTATACTTGACGCTGCACCAAATATCGTAATCCCAGCCAAAACCACTTTCGTGGCGAGTGTTGCTCAATTCACACCGAAAACCGTAGAAACACAAAATGAACGCCTAAAATTAATGTTCAGAGTGCGTGCACGAATTTCGCCTGAATTATTAGAGCAACATCTAGAATATGTGAAAACAGGGCTGCCCGGAAAAGCTTATGTGCGTTTAGACCCTAATGAATCTTGGCCTGCTGAATTAGAGGTGAGATTACCACAATGACCAATAAACTGATGGATGATGTGATTATCGATATACAACATGTCAGCCAACATTATGGTGACAATTGTGCGTTGGATGATATTGTACTTTCCATCCCAGCAAGAAAAATGGTTGGGTTGATTGGCCCTGATGGTGTAGGAAAATCAAGCCTGATCTCCCTGATTGCAGGGGCAAGAGTGATTCAACAAGGCCAAATAACGGTACTTGATGGTGATATGAGTGATATTGAGCATCGTAGAGCTGTTTGCCCTCGCATCGCCTACATGCCGCAAGGTTTAGGGAAGAACCTTTACCATACGTTATCTGTTTATGAAAACGTCGACTTTTTTGGCCGCTTATTTGGCCAATCAAAAGCTGAGCGTGAATATCGGATTCAGGATTTGCTTGAAAGTACAGGGCTTGCGCCATTTAAAGACCGTCCAGCAGGCAAGTTATCAGGAGGGATGAAACAAAAGCTTGGGTTATGCTGTGCGCTAATTCATGATCCCGATTTATTAATTTTGGATGAACCTACTACAGGGGTTGACCCGTTATCTCGTGCGCAATTTTGGGATTTAATTGACCGCATTCGTTTGCGACAAACCAATATGAGCGTTTTGGTCGCAACGGCTTATATGGAAGAGGCCGAACGCTTTGATTGGTTAGTGGCAATGGATGATGGCAAGGTGCTCGCTACAGGTCATGCATCTGAATTAAAAGCCCAAACTCAATGTGATGATCTTGAAGCTGCGTTTATTGAATTACTACCTGAAGAAAAACGCAGTGGCCACAAAAAAGTCGTGATCCCTCCACGTGATACCACAGAAGACAATATTATTGCTATTGAAGCCCAAGACCTAACTATGCGTTTTGGTAACTTCGTCGCTGTTGACCATGTGAATTTTAAGATCCCAAAAGGGGAGATTTTTGGTTTCTTAGGGTCTAATGGCTGTGGTAAATCAACCACTATGAAAATGTTGACGGGTTTATTACAAGCCAGTGAAGGGCAAGCATGGCTATTTGGTCAAGAAATAGATCCGAAAGATATCGAAACACGCAAGCGTGTCGGCTACATGTCGCAAGCATTTTCACTATATAGTGAATTGAGTGTTGAGCAAAATCTCGTACTTCACGCCAAGCTTTTTCATATAGCTGAGGACAAAATTCCCCAGCGAGTGGACGAAATGTGCCAGCGTTTTGAACTTGATGATGTGCGAGACGTAATGCCTGACGATTTACCTTTGGGGATCCGGCAAAGGTTATCTTTAGCTGTCGCAGTTATTCATGAACCTGAAATGTTAATCCTCGATGAGCCAACTTCGGGAGTAGACCCCGTTGCCAGAGATATGTTCTGGAATTTGATGGTCGATCTATCAAGACGTGACGGTGTCACAATTTTTATTTCTACGCACTTTATGAATGAAGCAGAGCGCTGTGACCGTATTTCACTCATGCATGCAGGTAAAGTCTTAGATTGTGATACCCCTGCTAACCTGACCAAAAAAAGAGGCCTCGGCACGCTTGAAGAAACCTTTATTGCTTATTTACAGGATGCTGTGGGGGATGCAGGACAAGGGCAAGAAACTGCCCCTGAGTTCCATGTTGACCCTGAACTGAAAGAACAAGCGACCGAAGCGTTAAAAAAACGTTTTAGTTTACGTCGGTTATTCAGTTATTCCATTCGAGAAGGGATGGAATTACGTCGTGACCCAGTGCGTTCAACACTCGCGTTATTAGGGACTGTAATTCTTATGTTTATTATGGGTTACGGTATTAGTATGGATGTCGAAAATTTACGTTTTTCCGTACTAGATCGCGACCAAACAGGGTTAAGTCAGGGATATACACTGAACTTAGCAGGTTCACGTTACTTTATCGAACAACCACCAATCAAGGATTATGATGATTTAGAGTCTGGTATGCGTAGCGGTAAGATTACCGTTGCGATTGAAATTCCGCCTAACTTCGCAAGGGACGTTGCACGCGGCAATAACGTTAAAATTGGCGTGTGGATTGATGGTGCGATGCCAAACCGCGCTGAAACTGTGCGTGGCTATGTGCAAGCGATGCACTTAGCATGGCTAAGTACGATGGCTGCTCGCCAACCCGTTGGCGTTGCTGGTATGCCAGCTATCGACATTGAAACCCGATATCGTTATAACCCAGATGTTCGTAGTTTACCGGCGATTGTTCCCGCAGTTATTCCATTATTATTAATGATGATACCCGCAATGCTTAGCGCGTTGAGTGTTGTTCGGGAAAAAGAGCTTGGTTCGATTATCAATCTTTATGTCACTCCGATCACCAAATTAGAGTTTTTACTTGGAAAGCAGCTCCCTTATATTTTATTAGGCATGTTTAACTTTGTATTACTTTGCATACTGTCCGTCTATATATTTGGTGTTGAATTTAAAGGTAGTTTTCTGACGTTAACCTTGGCCGCATTTTTGTATATCAGTATTGCAACAGGAATGGGGTTATTAATTTCATGCTTTATGAAAAGCCAAATTGCAGCAATTTTTGGTACTTCTATCATCACTCTGATACCAGCAACACAATTTTCAGGAATGATTGACCCAGTTTCATCATTGGAAGGTATTGGCCGCTGGGTTGGGATGGTTTATCCAACATCACACTTTTTAACTATCACGCGAGGAACCTTCTCTAAGGGACTAAATTTATTCGATTTACAGTCATCGTTTATCCCATTACTGATCACTGTTCCATTGGTTATTGGGCTCAGTGTTTTATTCCTGAAAAAGCAGGAGGCATAGCGATGATACGTAAAATTCAGAATATTTTTAACCTAGGAGTCAAAGAGTTACGCAGTTTAGGCCGCGATAAAGCGATGCTAGCCTTGATTGTCTTTGCTTTTACGGTATCGATTTATTCGTCGGCAACGGTGACTCCCGGCTCTTTACATAATGCGCCCATTGCGATTGCTGACCAAGATAAGTCACAGTTATCAAATCGGATAATCAATAGCTTTTATGCGCCTTATTTTTTACCACCCGCGGATATCACACCAGATCAAATTGATGGTTTGTTAAATCGTGGTTCATATACTTTTGCGCTAGATATTCCGCCTAATTTTCAACGTGATGTGCTTGCCGGACGGCACCCAGAAATTCAGGTAAATATTGATGCAACAAGGATGAGCCAAGCCTTCTTAGGAAATAGTTATATTCAAAATATTACCTTAGGGGAAGTGAATGAATTTTTAGCAAAATACCGTAGTAATGCAAGTTTACCTGTTGATTTGGAAGTGAGGATGCGCTTTAACCCTAACTTGACACAGTCATGGTTTGGTTCTGTTATGGCAATCATTAATAATATTACGATGTTATCGATTGTTTTAACGGGCGCTGCACTAATCCGCGAACGGGAACACGGTACAGTCGAACATTTGATGGTCATGCCACTAACGCCATTTGAAATTATGATGTCGAAAATATGGTCAATGGGGCTGGTGGTATTGATTGCATCTGGTGTTTCCTTAATTTTGGTTGTAAAAACATTGCTACAAGTACCAATCGAAGGCTCTATCTTATTGTTTATGTGTGGGGTGGCCTTGAGTTTATTTGCGACAACGTCGATTGGTATTTTTATGGGGACGATTGCACGCTCCATGCCTCAGTTTGGTTTGTTGATGATCTTAGTGTTATTGCCATTAAATATGCTTTCTGGCGGAATGACAGCGCGAGAAAGTATGCCTCAGCTTGTTCAAGACATTATGCTAACCATGCCGACAACGCACTTTGTTAGCCTTGCTCAAGCGATTTTATATCGCGGAGCTGGCTTCCAAATTGTTTGGCCTCAATTTGCGGTTCTTGTTGTTATTGGTGCTGTATTCTTTTCTCTCGCACTCATTCGTTTTCGCAAAACGATTGCCACCATGGCATAACCTACTGTACATAAAATATCCATTAATGCATAAAACGCTTGCTGAATTTTTCAGTAAGCGTTCTAATGCTTCACCTATTAATTATTGGTGCATGATTAGGTTGTACCTATCAAATCAATAGTGGGTAATGATTGGATTAAGCTGCTGTAAAACAGTAACTTAATAGGTAACCAAACAGGAGAACATCATATGTCATTAATTAATACTCAAATCAAACCATTTACTAACCAAGCATTTAAAGATGGCCAATTTATCGAAGTTTCTGAAAAAGATGTTGCAGGTAAATGGAGCGTTTTCTTCTTCTATCCAGCTGACTTTACCTTTGTTTGCCCAACTGAACTGGGTGACATTGCTGACCATTATGAAGAATTCCAAAAATTAGGTGTTGAAATTTTCTCTGTTTCTACTGACACACATTTTACCCATAAAGCATGGCATGCAAGTTCAGAAACTATCGGTAAAATCAAATATGCCATGATCGGTGACCCAACTGGCGCATTAACACGTAACTTTGAAAATATGCGTGAAAACGAAGGCTTAGCAGACCGCGGCACTTTCGTTGTTGACCCACAAGGTATCATTCAGGCAATCGAAATTACTGCTGAAGGTATCGGTCGTGATGCAGCTGACCTGTTACGTAAAGTTAAAGCAGCACAATATGTTGCAAGCCACCCAGGTGAAGTTTGCCCAGCTAAATGGAAAGAAGGTGATGCAACACTGTCTCCATCTTTGGACTTAGTCGGCAAAATCTAATTAATCTAACCCAATTGATTAACACTGAATAATTCAGGTTGCAGGTGTTTAGGCCTGCAACTTGGATCATGACGGGTATATGTACCCGATTTTATGATAAAAATTAAAGGGGATTACATGCTCGACAATAATTTACAGGCACAGTTGAAAGCCTACTTAGAACGTTTAACTAAACCCGTTGAATTAGTTGCTAATATAGATGACAGCCAAAAATCAAATGAAATCAAGCAGCTGTTAGAACAAATTGCATCTCTGTCAGATAAAGTCACTGTACGTGAAGAGCGCAATAGCGCACTAAGAACACCGTCTTTTTTAATTACTAACCCAGGTACAGATAGTGGTTTGCGTTTTGCAGGCTCACCTTTGGGGCATGAATTTACCTCTCTTGTGCTGGCATTATTGCAAATCGGTGGTCATCCATCTAAAGAAGCGCAAGAGTTATTAGAGCAGGTTAAAGGCCTTGAAGGCGAATTCCACTTTGAGACTTATTACTCTTTATCTTGTCATAACTGCCCAGATGTTGTTCAGGCGTTGAACTTAATGGCAGTTTTAAATCCAAATATTAGCCATACGGCTATTGATGGTGCACTTTTCCAAAATGAGATTGATGAACGTAATGTGATGGGCGTTCCTGCGGTTTTCCTGAATGGAAAAGAGTTTGGCCAAGGGCGTATGACGTTAAGTGAAATTGTTAGCAAAGTTGATACCAACGCAGATGCGCGTGCAGCGAAATCACTCACAGAGCGTGAGCCTTTTGAAGTTCTTGTTATTGGTAGTGGCCCAGCAGGGGCTTCAGCGGCAATCTATACCGCACGTAAAGGGATCCGTACTGGCGTAATTGGCGAGCGTTTTGGTGGCCAAGTTATGGATACGGTTGATATTGAAAACTATATTTCAGTTATCAAAACGGAAGGGGCTATTTTTGCAGGCGCATTGAAGAACCACGTGGACAGCTATGATGTTGATGTCATTGATGGCCAATCAGTTGCAAAACTGATCCCTGCGGCAGAAGAAGGTGGATTACACCAAATCGAAACTGCATCGGGTGGGATCTTAAAATCACGCAGTATTATTATTTCAACAGGTGCTCGCTGGAGAAATATGGGTGTTCCGGGGGAACAAGAATATCGTACTAAGGGTGTAACATTCTGCCCACACTGTGATGGTCCGTTATTTAAAGGTAAACGTGTTGCCGTTATTGGTGGCGGTAACTCAGGTATTGAAGCGGCTATTGACTTAGCCGGTGTCGTTGAGCATGTGACCGTACTGGAGTTTGCTCCGGAACTGAAAGCAGATTCTGTATTACAGCAAAAAGCACGTAGCCTGAAAAATGTCGATATTATCGTCAATGCACAAACCTTAGAAGTAAAAGGCGATGGCAGTAAAATGACGGGTCTCGAATATAAAGACCGTACTGATGATAGCGTACATTTATTAGAAGTGGCGGGAGCATTCGTGCAAATAGGTTTATTGCCTAATACTAATTGGCTAGGCGACACAGTTGCTAGAAACCGTATGGGCGAAATCGAGATCGATGCACGTAACGAAACCAGTATTAAAGGTATTTTTGCTGCCGGTGACTGTACTACAGTCCCTTATAAGCAAATTATTATTTCAGCTGGAGAAGGGGCAAAAGCCGCACTTAGCGCATTTGATTACCTAATCCGCACAAGTACCAGAACCGCTGAATAGGTGTAATTTACTTTATATTCAGTGAGTTGTAGTCAAAAGGCACTCGGGGGCGAGTGCCTTTTTTTTGTACATAATCTGTACAGAAAAGGCTCAAAAGTGCCTAAAAGTGTTCAAGTGTGGACAACTTGTGGACGATCTAAACGCTGATTCGGTGGTACTTACAGCGGAGAAATGCATCTCAGTGTGGACAATTTGTGGACATGCAAAAGTTAAATTTGCCTCGGTTTTCGTCGTCAAAATCATCCTAAAACGAACAATCTATTAAGCTAACTCTGTTCCTCCTTTTAATGGGTTGTACGTAATCGCATCTTGAAGAAAGTCCGGTGCAAAGTGTGCGTAGGTCAGTGTTTGCTGTAATGTCGAGTGACCTAAGATTCTCTGCAAAGTAATAATACTGCCTCCATTCATCATAAAATGGGTTGCGAAAGTATGCCGTAATGCGTGCGTGGCTTGGCCCTGCGGCATATCAGGCTTAATGGTCTTTATGTGCTTTCTAAACATATCGTAAGAGGTGTTTGGAAAAAGCAGACCGGATTTTCGCGTACATACAGCATCTGCGACTTCTTGGGAAATCGGTACAATGCGTGCTTTGCCCGTTTTGGTAAAAGTGAAACGGATTTTATTTTGGATCACATGCTCGCGTTTTAATTTAACCGCTTCCCCCCAGCGTGCACCGGTGCTTAAACATAAAATCGCCACTTTTTTATTATCACCTTTTAATATATTCAGTAGCAGCCCGATTTCTTCATGCGTTAAATAGGACATCTCAGTCGCTTTTTGCTTTAACCGTGATAGCCCTCGTATTGGGTGTTTACCCATAAATAAATCCGTGCGCTTTAAAGCGGTAAATATGCCGCTTATCGCTGAAAAATCACGGTTTATCGTAGAGGGCTTGATACCCGCAGCGAGCCGAAGTTCGCGGTAAAGTGCTAATTGCTTATCGGTTAATAAGCACATCGGCGGGTTATCGAGTGCGGTCGCAATGCGTGTTGCCCTTAATAACGTGTCCTGCGCATATTCGCTACTTTTGCCAAAGGTGTTCCACCACAAATCAATTAAGTCTTGTAGCGGCCGAATATCATTGGATTTATCTAACCAATCTTTGTGCATTTTGTTTGATAGGGCGTAACGTTCAAACAAAACGGCTTCGTATTTTGTATCAAATCGACGTCTGACGCGTTTTCCTTGACGGCCAGCCGGTCTAATGTCCACTTCATATTGACCATCTTCGAGTTTCTTAATTGCCATAAGAAAGCCCTCCGAGGGTCGATTGGCTTTGCGAGTTAACCTCACAAAATGCCTGATAAATTGTTAACCAGTTTTCTTGTCTGAGTGGGGTGATCCTGAATTTTCGTGCCCAGTGTGCGCTAAAGCCGGTGCGATTTGGCCAGCTTCGGGATTTACCTCATCGAACATGAACCAATCTCGGTATTTTCTGAACCGTTTAACCGCAAATATTTTCACGCCAGATTCAAAGGTCATTTTAGATTTATCACTCTCATAGCCGTGATAAGTGGCATAGTTTAGCCCCGTCAAATCTGCCAACTCTCTTTTTGTCATTTGTTCGGAATTGCGAATAAGCCGCAATTTCTCTCCTTGCGTTCTTGACATTATATTGAGAACTCCATATTGTATCGAGTAATTGATATATCCTTTGCATTGATGCAAAGAGTCCTAAAGCGCTAGAAAGCGCCTGACATAAGAGGGTAGCAGATGAGAGAGAAAATCGTAAGTCTGTCAGATGTTGTGACTGAGGAAAAATTCGCTGAGTTGATTGGTAAGCCAGCAAGCGCAGTGGCAGATATGCGTAAAGCAGGTAAGTTACCGATTGTTCAGATGAAAAGACCCGGCTCTAGTCGTGCGGAGAATTATGTGTATTTGCCAGCGTGGAATAATGGTTTAAGGCTGGCCTATGAGTCGTTACCCGCGGAAATGCGTGACGGTTGGTTGGTGTGGTTGGGTTTAGGTAAGCCGCAATGAGTCAGGTTATTCGTGTGAGCCATCATTGTGCGGTGTATCGCGGGTTTACGATTATCACGTTACCACGTAAGAAGCAGACACCAATCACACGTTATCACGTTTGGCATTTAGAGGAGTCGTTCGGCAAGTTTGATGCAATGGCTGAAGCGACAAAATATATAGATGGGCTGTGGAGGATGAAAGGTGGAAAGTAATTTAAATGTGCTCATTAAAGAAAAAAAATTAGAAATTGTTGAATATGTTACAATAACGCTTGTCCCCCTAATTGTTGGTGATTATAGAACGGCTATATCTTTAGATGATGCGATCAATGCAATAGAAAATACATTCGCTGGTTTAGATGAAAATGAAAAATTTTTGGAAAATAAATTAAATATAATTTCATCAATTCTAAAAAAAGATATTGATTGGGCTTCAACTACTGATGAAGAAATAAATAATAAACTTCGTGAAATAAACGAAAATATTAATAGAGCCTTAAATATAATTAAGTAAGGCTCTGATACTAAAAGATATTACTTTTCTTGTAATTTTTCGTTGAGCAATTTTTCAAGTACAGGATAAATTATTGGAAAATCATACTCAATGTTTGGAAGAGTCGTATGTTCGCCTCTTTTTGTACAAATAGCTTTCATCGTTTGTTCAAATAAAAATTTAACTTTTTCTTCATGAGTCATGATTCAATATCCTTTAGTCGGTTGTTGTTATGCCTGATTCCGGTCAAGAAATTGCAGGCTTAGCAAATATACCACACACCATGTTGCCGATCATGGTTAAAAAAATCGGATTAAATATCGCAAGGTGATTATTAATATAGAAAACAATTAGAGTTAGATAGTAATTAAATAATCAAATCATTAAACAATGACCTTTATCGGTCAGGGCTTTTTATTACCTAAAAATGAGGTTTTAAAATGAGACATATTCCAGACCCAATATTTACCCCCGTCGCCGAAAATATAAAAGCGAATAGGGAAGATGAGCGTAAATCATTAATGAATCGTTTTGCTGATCGCCAACGTCAATTAGCCGACAAAGTATTAACAGAGAAATTAGATTATGCGCAAATTCATCAGTTATTGATTGATGAAGCGGATAAATTCGAGTCACAAGCGGGAGATCTTAACTATGTCTGATGTTATCGATCGCGCCAATGAACATGCCGCATTAGTGTTAGAACAGAATATCCAAGCTGCGAGGAAGCCAGCGAATAGGGTATCTGCGTTTGAATGTGAGAATTGTGATCACCCAATACCAGAAGCTCGCCGCCAAGCGGTGATTGGCTGCACCTTGTGTATTGACTGCCAAATTCTGTTTGAACTGAAAGAAAAACATTACCACAGCGTATGAGAAATCATTTTCTGTAAGCAAATAAAAAGCACACAACCTGCGGGATGGACGCTGATTGTGTGCTCTAAGGTTAACACATGAAATCATATCATATTCAGGCATTATTGCCTCGCCTTATACACGACTTTCAATTTAAAGAGCAAAATGGCTATTTGCGCCAAGGTGTATGCCCGAAATGTAAGAAAAAAGAGTTATTTACCTCAATTGAAATGCCGTTTGTGTTGCGTTGTGGCCGTGAAAATAAATGTGGCGCTGAGTTGATTGTAAAAGAGATTTATCCCGATATATTTGATAACTGGTCAGCACACTATCCTAAAACGCAACAAGCCCCAAATGCAGCCGCAGATGCTTATTTACAGCACGCTAGAGGGCTTGATATTGCCCCGTTGAAAGGGTTGTATTCCGAGTCTAGCTATCATGCCAATGGGTTAGGTGCGGCAACGGTGAAATTTGCGTTACCCGAGGGGGCATATTGGGAGCGAATTATTGATAGACCCTCACGGTTTGATCGCAAAGCTAATTTTTTTGGTTCTTATAAAGGGCATTGGTGGACACTGCCACAACAGGATTTAACCCAAGCCAAAGAGATTTGGCTTACGGAAGGCAATTTTGATGCCCTTAGCTTGATTCAAAACGGTATTGCGGCTGTATCGTTAATGACTTGCCATAATTACCCTGAAGTTGCTTTGAATACGCTGAGAGCTGCGCTAGAAAACAATAAAAAGCCGTTGTTAGTTTGGGCGCTAGATAATGGCGCAGCCGGCGAACGCGCCATGAAAAAGTTTGTTGCCCGCAGCCATGATGATGGATGGAAAGCCACGGCCGCGAGACCTGCTGAAAAAGAATGTGGCAACGATTGGAATGACTTGCATATGAAAGGCAAGCTAACGGAGCGCGATATTGCCCGTTATCGCTATTACGGCAAGTTGTTGTTAGCCTCAACCGCGTTTGAAAAGGCGCGTTTAATGTTTAACTGGACAGAGCGTTCAGAGTTCGATTTTCAACACGATAATCGCTTGTATTGGTTTAAGTTGGATATCGATAAAATGATGAAAACCATTGAACGTATTCATGATGCCGAACCTGATTTAGATGAAGATGAAGCCAGACAAAAAGCGGTGAAAGAGTCCGGTACGGTAGTCGAAATTGCCAATTGTTATCCCACACCATTATATTTCCAAAAGTCTGTAGAAACTGACGAATCATGGTATTACATGCGCGTCGATTTCCCTCGTCAACCGCAAGTTAAAGCCACGTTTACCGCCTCGCAGTTAACCAGTGCCAGTGAATTTAAGAAGCGTTTATTGCATGTGGCCAAAGGGGCGGTTTATACCGGCACAACTTTGCAATTGGACCGCATTTGTAAACAAGCCTTGCCGGATATCAAAGAGGTGATCACGCAAAATTATGTGGGTTATAACAAAGAGTATGGTGTGTATGTGTTTAATGATGTTGCGGTGCAGGATGGCAAGTGTTTTATGTTAAATGAGGAGGATTATTTCTCTCTCAATAAGTTGGATATCAAGACGTTAAGCCTGAGCCCATCATTGGCCATTAATACCGATTTTAGCGAATTTGATACCAGTTGGTTAAGTTCCCTTTGGGATGCATTTGGCGCAAAAGGTTATGTGGTGTTGGCGTTCTGGTTGGGTTCGTTCTTTGCGGAGCAGATACGAAAGACCCATAAAAGCTACCCATTTCTAGAAATTTGCGGTGAACCTGGTTCAGGTAAAAGTACGTTGATTGAGTTTTTATGGCGTTTATGTGGCCGTGCAGATTATGAGGGATTCGATGCATCAAAATCGAGTGTTGCCGCTCGAGGGCGAAACTTTTCACAGATTAGTAATTTGCCAGTGTGTTTAATTGAAAGTGACCGCGTGCAAGATAATGCGAAGTTAAAAGCATTTGATTGGGAAGAACTTAAATCTTTGTATAACGGTCGTGCAACGCGTTCACTAGGGGTGAAAAATAGCGGCAATGAAACCTACGAGCCGTTATTTAAAGGGAGTATTGTGATTGCACAGAACGCAGAGATAAACGCATCACGTGCCGTTTTAGAACGGATTATTCATCTTTATACTGATAAAGCGGAGCAGAGCGTCGAGACTCGATATGCGGCCATTGCCCTTGAGCGTTATCCTATTGAAAAGTTATCTGGTTTTTTACCAACTGTATTGATGAAAGAAGCGGCGATTTTAAAGCAATACAATGAGCGCGTAGATAGTTTACAGGCACAGTTATTTGCGGATAAGGCGATTAATCATGAGCGGATCGCCAAGAATCACGCACAATTAATTGCATTGCTAGAAACGTTAGCGTTAGTTCTTCCTGTAAAAGCGGCTCATATTCGCCAAACTCGCGATTTTATTATTGAGTTGGCCAAACAACGTGTTCAAGCGATTCAACTCGACCAGCCACAAGTGATGGAGTTTTGGGAGCTATTTGATTATTTACACGATAACGAGGCCTTTGGTGTGAATCATAGTAGTGAAAAGGGCGTTTATGCAGTGAATTTTAACCATATTGCACAGGTGGCCAGCGAATACCGTCAGTCTATGCAATTGAATACGGATATTAAGAACCTATTGAAAGCGGGGCGCATGCGTAAGTTTGTGGGCGTTAAGACGGTGCGAAGTGTTGTGAACAGCCAGTTTAATAGCACGCTTGCGGTGGGGAGTACGCTTAAAAGACCTGAAGTGATTAAGTGCTGGGTGTTTCTGGAAAACAGTGAGAGTTAGTTTTTCATCCATTCATTCATAGGCTGCGGATGTGCAGCCTTTCTTTTATCTATCGATAAACCCCATGAATTAAGTAAATGCTCATCATCAATATTCTATAAAAGCGTAGGTAAGTAAATCTATGGATAACAGAGTAAGAGTTGACTATTATTTAATCTCTTTTATAAATATAGAGAATTTATGGGAGGGGTTCGGAAAGCGGTTACAATGGTTACAAAATTAAAATATCCTTGTATCTTATTGATAAGATATAGAAATATAGAAATAGTAAAAGGTTACAAATGGGTTACTTTGTGGTTACGTGTAACCGTTTTAAGAGGTTACAAATTAAAAATATAACTTATTGTTTTATAAGGATGTAACTTTTTAAATCCTGTTTTGTAACCCGTTGTAACCAGTAAAAAGTTACAACGGAGTTGTTTATAATCAGTGGGTTATAGGTAGTTTTGGTAGGGTGTAACCGTTGTAACCGGTTTCCGGAGGGGGGGTAAAGTTATGGTTGTAGCAAGTTAACCATTAATCGGATTCGTAATTGTATGATGGTTCAATATAGCCAAAATCAATATAAGAAGGTGAAGATAAAAACTCAACATCATCTATATCTACGCCAGTTATATTACTCACATTTTCAAAATTGCCAGTAAATGTGATTAATATATCTGTATTAAAATCAAAATTTGTACTTTCAGATGTTGTACCTATATTATAATAATCTTTATCTGTTGAATCTCTAACTAATAAAGTAAAATCACAGTGAGCTGTAGCATTTATATCCACATTTGTTTGCACAACAACCATATTATCTTCAAATTGAATTAATTGTAAAAATAATGAACTTGAAGATGAATGCGAAAATGTAATCTCATTAAAATTAACTTCTAAGTAGTCAGAGTCAATGTCAAAATTAGAAATTGCATCTGGTTGAGATTCTATTTGATTGGTATAACTCTCAGCTTTTTCTTTGATCAAATTGTAAAATTCCCCATAGGGGGCATCTAACATATTAGCCAATTTAGATAATAATATTTCAGGATCTATTTGCGATTGAAGCGTTGAAATGGCATTGGATAGATCATCAACAACATCAATATATTCAGAGTGTTCAGAGTAATTTAACCAACCTTTATCTGTACTCACTGCAATAACTTTTATATTACATTCTTCTGCCCATGCATCTAATGAAAGAAGTGCAATTGCATCTGGAAATTCTGATTTTTTCTTACCTGTTTCTTCAAATGGCGGCTGATTTAAAAAATACATTTCAATTAATTTTTTCACATCTAAGTAATCATCAACATTAATAATTTTTAATCCTGTTTTATTAATAAAGTTGGATATTGATTTATTAGTTGAAATATTAGGTGTAAATTCATTGACGATATTTTGAAATTCAACTAGCTTTTCATTATTTGAGTCATGGTATCGAATGAAATCTTTTATAGATGAATTTAAGTCTATATGTTTTTCGGATTTTTTTTTCAGAAGATGCTTTTCAAGTTCATTCATAATGATATTAGGTATAACTAATTTTATTTTTGAATTCTTAAATTGGTCTAATCTTTTTAGTAGCCCTTTATTCAATGTTAATCCATGGTTTATAAAAATGGAAGTGTCAACACATAAGGCATTATATTTACTATCTTTCATTTTACTCATTCCAAAAAACGTTTAGGGGCGTTAAGTATAATTTTTATTTATGTTTTTGTGAATGATTGAATAAACACTGCAGAAATGACTGTCTGATATTATTTATAGTCAGTTTTCTGGACTAAAATAGCCCTATAACTATTATGTAATTAATGTGAGTGTGAACACAAAAACTTGAGTTGACAAAACTGTAAAAATGCACCAACATTCAGGTTGACAAAATCAAATATTTGCACCATTTTTTATAAGAGATGATTATGACCGATTACAAAGCCCCTTGGTTTTTTTCCGATGATTTAAAAAAAGAGCGACTGACTATAGTTGCTGAAGAACTACTGAAAGTCCTTGATAATACTTACATGCAGTTATCTACACCACTAGATGATAATTATACAAGAGGAACGTGTACTTTTGGTAGACAGAGACAACTTTTAATTCAACTATGCATGAGTGGTAAATTTGATTGGTTAAAATTATCACACGCAGGAATGGATGTTACTTTTTCAATTGGTACAGTACCTGTCAGATTCTTTGCTGATGACCCTGATAATCCTCAAAAATCAGGATTTTATAGAAGAAATCAAGTTGACCAATTATGGGAACCAGAATTAACAGCACCTACAATGCATAGATTTGTGATTGAAAAACCAGAATTTGAGGGAGAAGGTGCTAGAGTTCATTTCATTGGTTATAATGCGTTAAATGAGATGGTTTCAAAATGGACCTATGGTGATGAAAGAGTAACAGTACTTCATTCTGAAGATAATACTCCTCCATTATCTGTTCCTATTGATTTGGATCCTATCAGTGTTCTTACAACTGATGTGGGAAAAAGCAGTAATAGTAAAAACGAAAAATAGGTGAAACAAAGTGTTTAAAGGCTCTAATTTACGATTGGCTCGTCTGTATCACGAGCTATCTCTTGAGCAAGTTGCTGAGCGGGTTGGTAAAACCCGCCAATACATTCAGCGCTTGGAAACGGATGATGCATCACCAACACAAGAGCTTACAAATGAATTAGCTAATGCCTTACAGGTTAATATTGATTTTTTTTATGAAAGTAGTGATGTTCTAGTTAACGAGGAAATCGTACATTTTAGAAAACGAAGTTCAACACGGATGTCGACTAAGCTAGCAACGTTGTCACGAGCAGAGTTGTATAGAAGGCTAATTAATATTTTTGACGAATATTTAAACTTACCTCCAGTTAAATTCCCGTCAATTAAAGTTATAACGCAAGATGATATTGAGAAGGCGGCTGAAAAGTGTCGATCTGATTGGGGATTAGGCATGGGACCCATAGAGAATATGACACGTTTAGCTGAAAAATTGGGGGCTTTTGTTACCTCTTTTGAATCTGTTTCAGATGAGGTTGATGCACTATCAGTGCCTTTAAGTCGTCCATTTATTGTTCGAAATATGGCGAAAAGGTCTCCATGCAGGCAACGATTTGATATAGCTCATGAAGTTGGGCATTTAATTTTGCATGAAGGTATATCTACAGGCGATAGAATAACAGAATCACAAGCGAATAGATTTGCTTCTGCACTTTTATTACCTAGATCTTCAATGGCAAAATATTTTCCTCGACCAATAGGAGGAAGGATAGATTGGAAGGGGTTAAGCAATTTCAAGCTCACATGGAATGTCAGTAAAGCGGCTATAATCTATAGGGCTCATCAGCTGTCTTTATTGACTGACGCTCAGTATAAAACTGCTTTCTTTGGGTTAAAAAGAAAAGGTGAAGCAATTGATGAGAGGGAAGATTATCTAATTAAACATGAAAAACCAGAGTTTTTTCATAGGGCGATTAGAGTTCTTATTAATGAATTAGGTATAAGCCCCCAAGATTTAGCTAATAGGCTCAGAATTTCAGTGAATATGCTTTCTAATTTATCTGGAGACATTTTGTTATCTGAGAAAGTCTCGCAACCGGAAGAAAGCAATGTAGTATCTCTAGCTGGGTATAGATTAAAATTCGCTTAGTTTGATTTAATAA